>Ga0265342_10000495_pt1 | contig 42361 bp, 28 predicted proteins | sample 4CB327metaG_FD_203125 | JGI IMG/M metagenome (GOLD analysis project Ga0265342, IMG submission 203125) | Rhizosphere microbial communities from Carex aquatilis grown in University of Washington, Seatle, WA, United States - 4-CB3-27 metaG | ecosystem: Host-associated > Plants > Roots >... | reverse complement strand
GCCTCTGCTTCGCCGGCGCGGCATAGAGCCAGAACCAGAAGACAAGCCAAAGGAAGCCGATCCCGCCAACGATGACAAACGCCCCTTGCCAACCGAAGTGTTTGGCAATCCAAGGCACCGTCAGCGGGGCCAGGATCGCGCCCACGTTGGCGCCGGAATTGAAGATCCCTGTCGCCAGCGACCGTTCACGCTTGGGGAACCACTCGGCGGTCGTCTTGATCGCGGCGGGAAAGTTCCCCGACTCGCCGAACCCGAGCACACCGCGGGCGAACATGAACCCGCCCGTACCCCTGGCCAGCGCGTGCAGGAGCGCGCCGACCGACCAAACGACCAGCGCCCAGGCAAACCCCGCCTTGGTGCCCAGCCAGTCGATGATACGACCGGCGAACAACATGGAAATCGCGTACACGAACTGGAACACCATCACGATGTTCGCGTAGTCCGTGTCGCTCCAGTTGAATTCGATCTCCAGGTCGGCCTTCAGCAGGCTCAAAACCTGTCGGTCCAGATAGTTGACCGTCGTGGCGAAGAAGAGCAGCGCACAGATTGTCCATCTGTACTTGCCGAGCTTTTCATTGATTTGGCTCAAGTTTTTCATGGGTATGGATTGGGGGGTTAGAGGAAAGGTCCGAAGGCAAAGGCTTCGGCACAAGCGCTAGCGCTGAATTCGCGCAGATCCGCCCTTGGCGAATGCTTTCACTTGCTCCAGGGTGACCATCGTGGTGTCCCCTGGGGTCGTGGTCAAGAGCGCGCCGTGCGCCCAGCCGAGCTTCAGTGCCTCTTCGGGCGATTCGCCGGACAAGAGGCCGTAGAAAAGTCCGCTGGCGAAACCGTCGCCGCCGCCCACGCGATCGTGGACATCGAGATCGCAGGTCGGCGAGGTGTAGGTCTTTCCATTGACCCAGCCCACGGCACCCCAGGCGTGGCGATTGGTCGAGTGGACTTCGCGCAAGGTAGTGACCACGACCTTCACCTGTGGAAATTTCGCCGTCACCTTGTCGATCATGGAGAAGAAGGCGCTCGAATCGAGCTTGGACTTCTTCTCGACGTCCTGGCCCGAGATCCCCAGGCCTTTCTGCAGATCCTCTTCGTTGCCGACGAGAACGTCGGCATTGGCGACGATGCGCGAAACCACCTCGACGGCCTTTTGCTGGCCACCCCAGATGTTCCACAACTTTTCGCGGAAGTTGAGATCGAAGCTGCAGATGGCGCCCGCCTGCTTGGCGGCCTTCATGCCCTCGATGATGGTCTCGCCCGTCGTCTCGGACAGCGAAGCGAAAATGCCGCCGCTGTGAAACCAGCGAACCCCGTTCTTGAAGATCGCCGCCCAGTCGAAGTCGCCCGGCTTGAGCTGGGCGGCGGCCTCATTGCTACGATTGTAGAACACCACCGGGGCTCGCACACCCAAGCCACGATCGCTGTACACCGTCGCCATGTTGGGGCCGTTCACGCCATTGTGCTTAAAGCGCTTGTAAAACGGGGTCACGCCCATGGCCCGGACCCGCTCGTGGATCAAATCGCCGATGGGATAGTCGACCATCGCCGTGGCGACTCCTGTGTTCAGGCGGAAACAATCCGCCAGGTTCGCCGCCGCATTGAACTCGCCGCCGCTGACGTGGATCTGGCAGCTATTGGCCTTGCGCCAGGGAACGATGCCGGGATCCAAGCGGTGCACGAGGGCACCAATGGAAACAAAATCGAGGCCACCTGCGGGTCGAATGTTCAAACCGTTGCTCATGTCCGAATCGTCGCTCCTTAGATCACTGGGGTCCGCTAGGCGGGGCCACCACCGGCCCCGTCCTTCAATCGATACAAAACCTGTCCTGCTTCCTCTACGACAAGGGTCTCGTCATCTTCCTTCCAGCGCGCGATGTCGATGGCGCTGACGTCGCGATAGGCAAGGTTGATGCTTTCGCAGGTCTCCTTGGCGATGCTGGTTGCCAGAGTCACCGTGACACGTGGGTATTCCTTTCCATTCTCGAACGTACCGATGCCCTTGACGTTGGTGGAATGGGCGAGAATCAGCTTCGATTCGTGGGCGAAGCGATCCCACTGTTTCACGAAGTAGTCGCGCACGTGATAGCCGACGCGCGCGATGTCCTTGCCGTGCATGAACGAGATGGCCTTCACGTGCGGCCCGTGAATGACGAGTTCACCACCATCCGCCACGATTGGCTCAAGCTTGTACATCGCCTTGCCCGCGACCCACACCTCTTCGTAGATGGGCGGCGTCAGCCCGAGCACGCGCTTGACAGGTTTGTCGAGGTACTTGATGTGCATCTGCGAGGAATAGTCGGCCGCCTGGGACCAGGCCTCTTCCGGCGCGCCAGCGAACAGGCAAGCCAATTGATGGTGGTCGTCCACGGCGAACGCGAAGCATGTCCGCGGCGTCTTGAGGAATTGCACGGCGCGATTAATCACCCGGCGTGTTGGCGTGTCCTTGACGCCATTAACCACCGGATTGGTAATCACCGCCGCCAACCAGTGGAACTTCTCGACCACATCAAGTCCCGCGATGCCCGGGAAGAAGTACTTGTTGCCACCAGCGAAACCCATCGCCTCGTGCGGAACCACGGGTGAAACGATCAGAATGTGATCGTACTCGGTGGCCTTGCGGTTGATGGTGACGGGAATGTCCTGCGAAAACAGGCCTTGGGTGAGCTGCGCGACTTCCTCGCCGGGCAAGGTTCCCAGCGAAACCAGCTCGTCGAGCTTGTGGTGTTCGTGGTTGAAGAAGCGCACCTTGGGGTACTTCTGCGCGTGCTCGGACGCCGTCAGCCCGGTGTGGCGATAAAGCCGCTCGGGCTCCATCGCCGCGTGCGTGCCGGTCGCCACCATGTAGTCGAGGACGCTCACGCGCGACTGAAGTAGGTCGCTTAGGACGTGAAAGAAGAGGTCGATGGGTGCGTGCCGGGTGTGGTCGGGAATCAGCACGAGAACCCTTTTGCCATCGAGGGGCAAATCGGTCACGGTCGCCTCACAGATGTCTTTTACATCCTTGGCCGTGAGCCGTTTCTCCAACGATCCGTAGCCGAAAAGCCTCGTCATACTTCAACCGTCCAGTAAAAACCTAAGCCGTCCATTGGGTATGGAACTTGCCTTCCTTGTCGACGCGCTGGTAGGTGTGCGCGCCGAAGTAGTCGCGCTGGGCCTGCAATAGATTAGCCGGCAGCACCGCCGAGCGGTAGCTGTCATAGTACGCCAGCGCGCTCATGAACGCCGGAACTGCGATCCCGTTCTCGGCCGCCAAGGCGACTACCTTGCGCCAGTCCTGTTGGTAGGAAGTCAGTACACCGGTGAAATAGGGATCCATAAGCAGATTGGCGAGCGTCGGATTGCGTCCGTAGGCCTCTTTGATCTTCCCCAGGAACTGCGCCCGGATAATGCAACCAGCCCGCCACAGCGACGAGATGGTTCCAAACTGTAGATTCCAGTGGTGCTCTTGATCTGCGGCTCGCAGAAGCTGGAAGCCCTGGGCATAGGAGCAGATCTTCGAGCTGAACAAGGCCCTCCGGATCATCTCGATGATGTCGGACTTGTTTCCGGTGAACTTCGGCGTCGGCCCGGCAAGTACGGTGGAAGCGGCTACGCGCTCTTTCTTGATCGCGCTCAGGGTGCGCGCGAACACGGCATCGGCGATGGTTGGCGCAGGGACGCCCAAATCCAGGGAAACCTGGCTGGTCCATTTGCCGGTGCCCTTCTGCTCGGCCGTGTCCAAAATGACCTCGACCATCGGCTTGCCGGTTTCGGGATCCTTCTTCGCTAGAATCTCAGCGGTGATCGATACCAAATAGCTGCTCAGCTCGCCCTTGTTCCAATCGACAAACACCCGGCTCATTTCGTCCGCCGACAGGCCGAGCAGCCGTTGCATGAGGAAGAAAGCCTCACAGATCATCTGCATGTCGGCGTACTCGATGCCGTTGTGAACCATCTTCACGAAGTGACCGGCGCCCCCGCTGCCGATCCATTCGCAACAAGGCGCACCATCCTCGGCCTTGGCGGCGATGGCCTGCAAGATCGGCTTGACCAAGGGCCATGCCTCGGGATTTCCACCGGGCATGATGGCGGGACCGCGCAAGGCGCCTTCTTCGCCACCGCTGACGCCCGTGCCGATGTAGTAAATCCCGGTTCCTTGCAGCTCTTTGATCCGTCGGTCGGTGTCGACGAACAGCGTGTTTCCGCCGTCGATAAGAATATCGCCCGCTGCAAGACGCGGGCGCAGGTCGGCGATGACCGCATCCACCGGCTTGCCCGCCGGAACCATCATGAGTATCCGGCGCGGAACTTCCAAGTTGTCGACGAACTCAGCCACCGTGCGCGCGGCCACGACCCTCTTGCCCTGGGTTCGCGACGCGAAATTGTCGACCTTCTTGGGATCGAGATCGAACCCAACCACCGAAAAGCCGTGGCTTTCGATATTGAGGGCGAGGTTCTCGCCCATCACTCCAAGACCTACCATTCCGAAATTCTGTTTTGGCATGATCGTTACTTATACCCCGCTGAAGGCAGAGAAGCCGCCGTCGATGGGAACCACGACGCCGGTCACGAATTGCGACGCGGGCGACAGCAGCCACAGCGTCGCGCCCACGAGATCTTCGGGCGTGCCAAACCGTGCCATTGGCGTGTGGTCAATGATCTTGTTGCCTCGCGCAGTCAATGCGCCAGTGGCCTTGTCCGTCAGCAAGAAACGATTCTGGTCAGTAAGGAAAAAGCCTGGTGCAATGGCGTTAACGCGAATGTTTGGCGAGTATTCCTGCGCCAGATGCACCGCCAGCCACTGGGTGAAATTGCTCACCGCCGCCTTGGCCGCGGAGTAGGCAGGAATCCTGGTCAGCGGACGAAACGCGTTCATTGACGAAACATTCAGGATGACGCCTTCCTTCTGCTTGGTCATGATGCGAGCAAAAACCTGACTGGGCAGAATGGTTCCCTGCAGGTTCAGGTTCGACACGAATTGCAAAGCATCGGCCGGAATGTCGAAAAAACTCTGCTCGGGATTGGTGGTCGCCTTCGGGTTGTTTCCACCCGCGCCGTTGATAAGGCCGTCAAGCTTGCCGTAGTCCGCGATGATGGCGTCGGCGGCCTTCTCAATCGCCGGCTTGTCGAGCACATCAATGAACACAGCCTTGTGCTTGCCCTTGGTGCCGGCCAACGTAGTGATCGTCTTCTCGGCGAGTCCTACATCGCGGTCCAAAACCACCACATTCGCGTTGCAGCCGGCCAATGCCCGGGCCAACTCGCCGCACAACACACCGCCGCCGCCAGTGATGGCAATCGTCTTTCCACTGAAATCGTAAGCGCTGAGAAAGTTCCTAGAATTCATCGTTGCTCCTGGTTGTCAAAAACGTCAATCAGATCAGTCCGAGAAACAGCGGCTCGATGTGGCGCTTCAGAATATTGCTCGTCACGTGCGTTTCGATGCTGTCGCGATTGGCCTTGAGCAGCTCCGTGTACCGCGCCCGCTTCTCGGCGGCCAGACGAAAACTGATGTGCACCATCTGACGGAAGTGGATGTTGAAACGCTTGCAAGCCTGGTCATGTTCGAGCGTCTCCACGTACTCCTCGGCCGAGAAGGCATCGACCTCGTCTGGCGTGGGGAGCGCCTGCCGGTCGATGGCGATGACCGTCAGATAGGGCTTGGCCATTTCGTCGTAGCGGCCAAGAGCTTCGCGGTAGATCTCCTTCACGAAGGCGAGGCCGGCGCCCCCGGATGCCGCCAGCCCAATGACTTCTTCCAGCCAAGTTGTGCCAGCCGTTTTCAGGTGCAGGCCGGCGTCCGCCTTCTTGATCGCCCGGTGCATGATTGGATACAGAGAAAACTTGTCGCTGCCCGAGTGGATGCTCAGTTTCAGCGTTTCTGGCAGTCCGAAGGTCTTCTTGGCGAATGCAAGCACGGCCAGGTCTTCCTCGAATTCCCTTGCGAAGCGCTGGATATCCCCCACGTAGTCGATCCCTTTCAGGAACTCGCCGGTGAATTTGGGCGCAACCGTTGCGACCGGAATTCCCTCGCGAGCGGCAGCGGCTAGAATGAAGAACAGCTCGGCGGGTGTTTGCGGCGTGTTGGCTTCGTCGAACGACACCTCCGTAACGAAATTCCCCTCGCCTCTCTGCGCGGCGATGTGTCGGTAGACGCGTCCCGCTTCTGCGACGGCGAAGAGGTACTTGGCCGCGATCTCCTGCAGCGATGCCTGGCTGACAACCACGGGCTCGGCCACGCCCGGAATCCGTAGCGCCCCGGCGAAGCGCTCCATCTCGGCGACGTACTTGGCCATGGCGCCGTCGGTGGCCGGCTTGCCGATGGCGTCGGCGACGTCGATGGTGAAGAAATCGCTCACCGCGAGAAACTTGTCCACGGTGGCGAGGCCGATATGGTCCGCGTCGACGAAATAGGGATCCGTCCACTGGCAGGATTTCACAGCAGCGTCGGCCTCGGCGCGCACATCCTCGGGTCGCGTCCCGATCAAGGTATGCTCGCGGTTGGACTTGTTCCACACCGGTGCGATGGTGATTCCTCGAGCCTTGGCGGCTTGAAAGGCCCGCAGCTGGGCAGGCCCTTCCAGGCCGAATCTGTCGCCAATCCCCATCGAGTACTTTGAAATGGTGGTCATGTTGTAGATCCGCAGTGGAGAGCCGGAACAAATCCGGCTCAGCTCTCTCACACGATGCAGTCGACGCAAGGCAAGGCCTTTGATACTCACCACCGACTGCGCGACATAGATTCCTCTCGTGGAACCGGTGGTGTCAAGGGTGAACATTACTCGATTTTCTTGAGATGCGATGACCCGTTTTCCCGAGTACTGCACCCTGTGCTCGGCAGGTTTTTCCTGGGTCGCGATCCCCTTCCTTCTGCGAACCCTGTGCGGTAGCCTTACCCGACCATGAAGCCATTTCTCGACGAAGACTTCTTGTTGGACAACAAGACGGCCGAACGGCTGTACCACGAATACGCCAAAGATCAGCCGATCATCGACTACCACTGCCACCTGCCTCCCGATCAGGTGGCGGCAAACCATCGGTTTACCACGCTCACGCAAATCTGGCTGAATGGCGACCACTACAAGTGGCGAGCGATGCGGTCGAATGGCGTTCCCGAGCGCTATTGTACCGGCGACGCAACCGACTGGGAAAAATTCGAGATGTGGGCCAGCACGGTGCCCTACACCCTTCGCAATCCACTCTACCATTGGACCCACCTGGAGCTGAAAGATCCCTTTGGCGTCAGAGATAAATTGCTCAATCCAGCAACCGCGCGAGAGATCTACGACCATTGCAACCGCAAACTCGCGCAAGCCGACTTCACGGCGCAGGGCCTGCTCAAGCATTTCAGTGTTTTGGTGGTCTGCTCCACGGACGATCCAGTGGACTCGCTGGACGCGCACCAGATGCACGCCAGGAACGCCGGTGCCACGACCAAGCTTTTGCCGACGTGGCGTCCTGACAAGGCCATGGCCGTGGCCGACCTCGATACTTGGAATGTTTGGGTGGACAAGCTCCAGGCGGTATCCGGCGTCGACATCGGGTCATTCGAAAACCTTCTGGCCGCCCTCGCGAGGCGGCAGGAGTTCTTCCACCAAGTCGGCTGCCGCGTGAGCGACCATGGCCTCGACCAGATTTGCGCCGCCCCATACACCGCCAGGCAGATCCAGGTCATCTTCGCCAAGGCACGAGCCAAGCAGTCCCTTTCGCCCGTCGAGGAGTCCCAGTTTCGTTCGGCCATGCTGTATGAGTTTGCTGTTATGGATCAAGCGCGCGGCTGGACGCAGCAGTTTCACCTGGGGGCCATGCGCAACAACAGCACGCGCATGATGCGCAGCTTGGGCCCCGACACCGGCTTCGATTCCATCGGCGACTACCCACAGGCCGTTGCCCTCAGCCGACTGCTTGACCGCTTGGATTCCACCAATCAGCTTTGCAAGACCATCCTCTACAATCTCAATCCCGCCGACAACGAGGTCATCGCCACCATGCTGGGCAATTTCCAGGATGGTTCTTGCCCAGGCAAGATCCAGTTCGGTTCGGCCTGGTGGTTCATGGATCAGAGGGATGGCATGGAGCGCCAGTTGAACGCTCTCTCTTCCCTCGGACTACTGTCGCGCTTCGTGGGCATGCTGACCGACTCGCGCAGCTTTCTGTCGTACTCGCGCCACGAGTACTTCCGCCGCTTGCTGTGCAACCTACTCGGTCAAGATGTAGAGAACGGGCTCATTCCCCACGACATGGAGCTGCTGGGCAACATGGTGCGGGACATCTGCTTCCGCAACGCCCGCGCCTACTTCGGCTTCTTCCCCACGACCACCAAGTAGCTGGTAGAAAGGGCGAGGGCCACGTGCACCGCACGCGGCCCTCAAACTCTACCAAAGACGACTTAGAAAAGAGCGTCGGCAGTGTGTTCAGCGTTGGACGCCAGAAGACATTACCTCCGGGCGTCACTTCATCAGACACTTGAGCAGGAACACCGGATGTCTACAAAGGGATCCATATTCCCGTGTGTGGCGTCGCCGCAGTTCCAACCACAAATGTCATCCTCACACGTTGATTTGGGTACTGTGTCGGTTCCGCCGGGCGACCATAAGTTCAAAGGGGAGTTTGGTTTCGCGCAAACGAAGTCAGCGGATGAGGAGAAGGCTGGATCAGTCGCGACGCAAATCATCATTCTTGTATACTGCTTTCCCAAATCCGCATTGACAGCGGACGTATTGTCAAACGTAGTCATGCAGCTCTGCACGCACACATCTTGCGTGGTGGAGCAACCTTGCAACGCATAAGCAAGGGCGCAATTATGCGCACACGCTTGGGCCAATGTCGTTATAGCCGTTCCGGTTGCGCCGCCGGTGCCCATCGCGCCGCCAGTGCCCATCGCGCCGCCAGCACCAGTAGTGCCTCCAGCAGCAGTAGTGCCGCCGGCAGCAGTGGCGCCACCCGTTGCCGAAGCGCCGCCAGCACCAGTAGTGCCGCCCGTGGTATTACTGCCGCAGGAACAGACATAACTGGCTACGCCCAATACTAAAACCAATGGTCCAACGTTGTTCTTGAACATGTTATCCCTCACTGAGAAGAATGCTAGCCGATCACGAAGTTTGTCGCAAGCGGCTTTCCCTGTAGGTTTTCCCTGACAATCACGATCCTCTGATTGAAGAGCTTCCAAACTGCGGAATTAGCACGACTTACAGCTTCCCATGCCTACTGCAGGACCCGGACGAGCGCTGCGCTCGCGGCTGGGACATACACTGAGACGGTGTTTCCCGAGACTGTCTGAATGTAAGGTGCATTGCGAGGCCAATCGCCCGCCACCGAGACCTGGGCGCCAGCCAGGGTCACGCTGCCTGCCGCCGCCGTCAAACTACCAGCGGGCGTCCCCTGCAGATAGATCGCGCTCGCGCTGCTCACCGAGGATCCCAGATCCACGGTAACACTGACGCCACTCGACGCGTTTCTGTTGTTGAGCACCACGCTGGTGAATCCGTCTGCCTTGATAGCCCACGCAGTGAAGTTTTGGGCGCTCGTGGTAACGGCCGCGGAAACCATCGAGCCTACGCCGGCTTGGGTGAAGAGAAGCATGCCGTAGTATTCCGGTTGAACCTGCACCACCACTCCGCCATTTTCCTTGATCGGCTCGTAGTAGAAGGGAACTGTTCCATCCATTCCAGTCTCGCCGTTGTGAAAATTGATCCCGCTGCCGCCACGCTTCGCAACCTCGAACATGTAGTCGATCGCCCAGAGAGCCGAGATGAACGTGTCGCTCACGCCCTGCTGACCGTGACCAGAGCAGGTGTTGTTTTCGTCCATGCGCCACCCCGGGAGGTTGTTCTTTGTCGCCGCCGCCTGGATCGTATCGAAGATGTCGGTAAGTTGGGTCGTTGTTATCTGGAGGTTGGGCACCGAGCATCCCGACGAATTGGCCGCGGCAACGTAGGAGTGCTGCGACAGAAGGGCCAATTTGCCCGGATATTTTGCCGCTATGGTGTCGGCAAATGGCGCAGCGAACGTTACGTCAGCTTTGCTGGTGCAGGCCGGGCCAACCAACAGAGCGCCCGGCGTGGCGGTGATGGCATCCGCGAAGCTCTCGTAAGAGGTTGTCTGGTAGGCCCAGGTGTCAAATTTGTCGGGCTCGTTGCCGATCTCGATTCCGACGATGCTTGATGGACACGCGTTCATGACATAGGCCGCCTCTGCTGAGGAGCCAGTCACGTCGCCCCTCTGGAAAGCGACGCCATAGATCGCTCTGCTGCCCGTCGCCGCCAGAAAGCTGCAAAACTGGTCGACTCCGCCAGTCGTGACCTTTGTAACAAATGGCTGCCCATTGGGCTGCGAAGGCGCGGTCCCTGTGCCAGCCCAGGTGCAACGCTCGACATCGTTGGCTCCAATCCGCAGCATCGGAGAACCAAGGAGCTTGTATAGCCCAATCATGTTCAAGTTGTTGCTGGTGAGCGAGCCATTCATGATGTGCGTCTTTTCGTAGCTGAACCCGGTGAAGTCGGCACCGATCGTCCCTAGCGTGGTGCTGGGATCCACCGTCACTGTGGCCGAGGTCCCCGTGCCCGTAGGACCGCCGGTCACCGGCGTTCCCCATCCGAGTATCGTGGGCAAGGTTCCGCCCCCGGCGCTAGAGATTCCGCCCGCGCCGGTCGAAGACCCACCTGCGCTGGTGGAGCCGCCGGTACTGGTCGCAATTCCGCCCGTACCGCTCCCACCAGCGCCTCCCCCGGAGCTAGTATTCGATCCACAACCGGACGTGAAGGCTGCGGTGAGCAGTACCGCGCCCGCGAGGACAGAGAGAGAGAGGGTCGATGATAGGCTCCTGCTGTTCATGAAAATCTCCTTACTTCTTGCGGCTGCATTGCAGATCTAGACGTGCATAGACCACCGACGGCCTCGACCGTGAGGCCATCGGCGGCTTTGGTACGCGCTTCGGATTGGCGACTGTACGACCTGCCCAAAGGCTATCGGGAGAGCAGCCCGTTGGTAACGTTGACCGCAACGGATGTGACTTTGGCCGTGGCCGAGGTCAATCCTGGGCTGGACGCCGTCAGCGTGATATCTCCCGCGGTCGTTTGCGAGCGAATGAAGACGCGATTGATTCCGCCCTCGGTGTACAAATAGAGGTTGTTGGTCGAATTGGTCATGCTTTCGTTGACCCCGCCACGCCAGGTTCCGGGACCGGTCACGGCGAAAGTAATCTTGGGCTCGTTCACTGGCGTGTTGTCCGTTGCCTTGGTGGTGGGGCCGTAGGTGGGAACCCGCAGTCCGTTTGCATCCACGACCTCGACGTCGAACATGGCCACGTCTTGACCGTTAGCCAGGAAACCGCCGGGAGCAGTCGTCGGCGTGAGCTTGATGGCGGCGGCCGCGCCAGCAGTCGTTAGCGTGTGCGTGCAAACCTGCTTGCCGCTGGCGTCGTAGCCCACGGCCTTGATGCTGCCCGTAGCCCAGGTGATGTTCGGGAAACTGAAGGTATACCCGTCTTTCGGTGTCGACGACTTTGTTTCCGTTCCGCCATTGATGCTCAATCCCACCGACGAGACGTTGTTCGCTACGACGTACACCGTCTTCTTGGTGCCCGCGGGATACGTCCAGTGCCCGATGATGTGGATGTCAGGCTGCGTGTTGCCCACGACGCGGAACGCGTAGTAGGCCTCCTTGGGCAACCGCACCGCATCGACCTTGCCACCCGCGCGACAGACGGCGGAGCTATCCAAACGTCCGTCGGCGTTCTCGTCCGAGAAGTAAATCGAGGCGTAACCTGCGTAGAAAGAGGTTGCGGCGTTCGTGTTGCGGATGGTCTCAACTTTCAGCCAGTCGTTAAGCCGAGCCACTTGCCCCGAGTCCGAAGAACCATCGCCAACCGTGAAGACCTCCGAAGTCTCGTTGTACGTGTCCAGAGCCCCTGGTATGAAGCCGCCAACGTGCGGGGGCGAGAACTCGTCCCAGATACCGCGCAAGGACTCATCGCGGAAATCTTCTTCTTCGATGATGGGACCCTTGTCCCGGAAACCAGTGGAGCAGCCACGGAAGATTGCACTGGTCGGGTTACTTCCGTTGTAGGCGACCATCGTGCCATACCAATCGGCAGAGGCTTCGGCTCCCGTGTCTGGCGTGTCGCGGTCACCAACACCGCGGCCACCACTGGGATCCCAGGTGTCTCTAAGCGCAGCCAGATCCGCCATCTGGGCGTCGGAAACGGTACCGTTGCCCGCCTCATACATGAAAGCGCTCGGATTGTTCCTCACGTAGATCATGGCGGATTGCATGACGCCCATTCTCGCCGTCCACTGGGCATCCGTCGGATTGGTCACCTCCTTGTCGGCGGCCGGAACAATGCTGATGATGCCGTACCTGTCACCCGATCTGAGGTCTGCAATCTGCGGCGTAACGTGCATCCAACGAATGTAGTTGGCATTGGCGCCCCGGGTCAGATTCGCGTGGTAGTCGTGCATCCAGTCCGGCACCGCCTGGCCGAGCCCTGCCCATGAATTGGTCGAGCGTTGGGCAAAGCCAAGAAGATAGACAAACCGGCCATTGACATAGACTCCGCCAGTACCTGCGCCTCCCCTAAATTCGACGTTGCGGAACCCCGTGATCGTACTCCTGCCATCGACCACGGTCCCGCCCACGGTAACCGTCGTTATGACATTGTAGAGATTCGGATACAAATCGCTCCACAGCTTCGCGCCCGTCACAGGTCCACTCGCCTTGAGCGTTGTGAACCCAGTCGTCGGCAGTGACGTCGCGGTCCCCGAGAATGAGGTCAGCGTGGTGCCCGTGGCCGCATCGACCACTTTGACGTTAAGTATTGCACTCGCCGCGCTGCCCGATTCGTTGCTCACCTCGGACGCAACATTGACCGTCAGGTTGCCCGTATCGCCCTGCGGGGTGTTGTTGGTGATACTGGCGTAGTTGGTGCCGTAGATGTAAACGCCCTGCGTTTTCAGGTTTTGGTAGAGTGGATAGGTTTGGTAAATCTTGCCCGGCACGTGCAGCCAGACGTGCCCCACCAATCCTCCGAAGTCCGGGTTGGTGGCATTCGCGTTCCAGTACTCACCACCCCCGCTGTTGTCGACCTGAACCGCTAGAACATTGTCGGTGGTCCCGTCAGCTTTGACATTCGCAGTGATATCGATGCCGCACGCTGAGACACCGTCGCTGAAGGTTCCGACCTGTGTTCCGTTGATATAGAACGTCGCGGTTTCTCGGATCCGTTCGAACTCGACGATGAACTTGTTACCAGCAAATGTAGCAGGAACCTTGAAATGCTTGCGGTACCACACCGTTCCGGCGAACATACCGTGGTCCCCGCCGCTGTGGTTGATGAGAGTTCTGTAGGAATCAACGTCATTGTACGTATGCGGCGTGCTGACCGAAGTCCAACCCGTCTCGCTGGCGGTGGTAGCCTGGGCCCCGCTTTGGTCCTGCTTGATGAACATCCAGCCCACATCCATGCTGTACTCGGCTTCGCTCGCAGGGCCGGGGGGGGTGCTGCCTCCCATCGGAGGTGGTTGGCTAAACCCGCCTGCGCCATTGCCACCCTGGGGCGAGACGGTTTGACCGCCAGCGGTGACCACACCACCCGACGGACCTGTCTGCCCCCCGCTCGCCACGCCACCACTGACTTGGCCGGCAGTGCTGCCACCGGACTTTACGGTTCCGCCGCCAGTAGCCGCGCCGCCATTGCCCGGCCCGGTTTGGCCGCCGGAAGCGCTGCCGCCATTGCCCGGCCCGGTTTGGCCGCCGGAAGCGCTGCCGCCATTGCCCGGCCCGGTTTGGCCGCCGGAAGCGCTGCCGCCATTACCTGGCCCGGTTTGGCCGCCGGAAGCGCTGCCGCCATTGCCGCTCCCAGTTTGGCTGCCGCCATTGCCGCTCCCAGTTTGGCCACCAGAAGCGCTGCCGCCATTGCCCGGCCCGGTTTGGCCACCGGTACTCCCGGGGCTCCCGGTTTTAGTCGAACTGGAGCAAGCAGAAGCCACAAGGGTCGCTGAGAAAAGGATGGTCAAAAGGGGGCGTCGTTGCATGAAGAACTCCTTCTAGACAACAAGGGGGAGCAACCGACTGAAACGGGTCATTCTTAACCCTCACAAAGGGGACCGCTCACCGAGTAGAGCGGGCGGAATCCGCTTAAGTGCCTGAAATCACGCGGTCGAAGCTCGCAGGTCTGGACTACAAAAATTTGGCCCGTGGGCCGTTGGTCCGGTGCCTAGACATTTCCAACAGGTTCTTTCTACGTCAGAGAACCCTGGCGTCTTACGGCAAGTGCCCGCCTCAACCACGGGGCATAGTCTATCCCATCGCGTCCCCGCAGGTGCTTCCGCGGAGTCGCGTGAGTGCCAGCGCGCTTCGCGCGTAGGCTATGCCCGGCGGTATTCAGCGCGGGAGTCTGAAAAGAAACCTCCAGGGATTCTTTCTTAGGAGGTCGCCTTGTTCAGCTCACTCGTCAACGTCCCCACGGGAAGATCCTAAAGCATCACACCCGGCTCACTCGTCCCATTTGCCCATTTGACGCCGGATGCGCGGACTGAGTATAAGGGGCGACAAGGTAGACGATGAACGATGGAATGAGTTGCGTTGCGGGAGTTTGCCCCGAAAGGACAGTCCGATCATGTTTCGAACTTCGTTGGCCATCCTGATCGCCGGTTCCGGCCTACTCGTCGGGTCGGCAGCCCATGCACAATCGGACGACAAGACTCCCGCCGAATCGGCCGAGCAACCCTCGCAAGAGGCGCCGCCGTCCGTCGAGGCCGCCAGGCAGCCTTCCCAAGCTCTGACTCCCCCCGTACTTCTGCCGACCCGGGAAGAGTTCCCTCTCAATCCCGTCGATCCTTGGTTCGTGCGGCCTCCCTTCGTCCTGAAGGCGGGCGCCGAGGCCAATTGGAAGCTGACCTTCTACGGCTTCGCCGAGGCCGACGGAATGTGGGATTCCACCCGCAGCTTTAACGACGGATTGAACAACAACGTTATTGCCCACCCCCTGACACAGGCTGGTCGCAACCCGCGCTTGCAAACTACCATCCGAAATAGCCGGCTGGGATTCAAAGCAGAGACCCCTACAATAGACGGCATTCGCTCGACGGGTTTGCTTGAGTTTGACTTGTTTGGCAATCAGCCAAGCATCAATAGCGGCGGGGGATCGCCCGGGCAGCCATCGGGCGCAGGGGCCACGACGGAGGGTGCGTATTTCAACAATGCCGCGTTCCGCGTCAGGCACGCTTACGTCAAAGTGGAAGACGACTACGTCAACGTCCTAGTGGGCCAAACGTACTATCTGCTGGGGTGGCAGAATTACTTCTTCGGCGCCTCGTGCGCCTTCCTCGGACTTCCCAATGAATTGTTCAATCGAACGGTGCAGCTTCGCCTGAGCCACACCTTCGCGTCGAATCCTGTCAACTTTGATATCGCGGCCGGGGCGTTCCGCCCTGTTCAGCGCGATTCTGGCGTGCCGGATGCGCAGGGCGGGGTGCGCCTGGCCTTCAACCGTTGGAAGGGGATCACGACCCCGGGCAGCGGCGGAACGGATGCGCTGCCAGCCGCTATCGGTGTTTCGGGTCTGGTACGCCAGTTCAAAGTCGACCCGTATGCACCGCTGCCCGCCACGCCCATACCTCTCATTGGGTGGGCACTCGCGGCCAACGTGCTTCTTCCCATTATTCCCGCGAGAGACGGCACGGACCGCGGAAACGCGCTGACACTAACGGGAGAGTTTGTGACGGGTACCGGCGATGCCGACCAGTACACAGGAATGACCGCGGGCGCGACCATGCCCAATGCGTACCCGTTGCCCCCCGGAACTCCGATTGACTATACGGGAACCTCGGTGCCGGATGGGCAGGGGGCAGCGCCTCTGGTCGGCCGTCCGTACACACCCAACGTCGACCCCGGACTCGTGGCGTTCGATTCGAACGGCGTCCTTCACACCATCAATTGGCAGACGTTTGTCGTCGGCTTGCAGTACTACCTGCCCCCACGCGGGCGCATCTTCGTCAGCGGAAACTACAGTCAGGGAAAGTCCAACAACATCGCGAGTCTCTATCATCCCATTTCGCCTAGGCAGCCATGGGTCAATGCCTTGGGCGTATTCCAGACTTCGCGGTACATGGACGGGAACATCTTCTTCGATGTAACCCCCGCGGTTCGCATGGGCCTTTCCTATCAACGTGTCGACCAGAAGCTGGCCGACGACACGAACGTCCACAATAATCGCTTCGAGATGACCTTCCTTTATTTCCTCTAGGCAGGTACTCCGGGAGACTGAACCATGCGAGTGCAAAAGAACGTGCGATCCTCATTCATTGTTGGCGTTGCGGCATTCATGGCAGCCACCAGCCTGTCATGCTACGAGCGCCCACAAGATTTTCAACCAGTCACCGAGGGCGCCAAGCCGTGGACTCCCCCTAATGACCCGAATAACCCCTGGAATCCCCAGCCAGTTTGCGCAACTGGGTACTACGTCTCCATCGATAGTTGCCCGGGTTGCACTGGAATCTCCTATGCCCTTTGCACCGGGGTCACATTCACCCAGTGCGTGTGCGGGGGTCCATTTTGGCCCGGTGTGCAGTGTCCGAAGTCGCTGGTTTGCTGTCCAAACGATTTTCCGCCGTTCAACTGGCTGGAGCTCAAAGGGTACTCTGGCCCTGGCTGGGCTGGCCTCAGCCCGGGTGCCGCCACGCGCACCTGTCCTTGAGAGGGGGAAGGAGCCTGGCAGCGTCGCTGCCCCCAGCGCGGCTAGCTAATTGTACAGCGCCCCCTCCTGGATCCAATCATGGATGAGTTGCAGCTGATCTGCGGGAAGTGAAGGTCCAGAGAACGTCACGGTCGAGGTCTGCACTAGGGTGCTCGGGTCGCCTAAGTTGGTCGAGTAGTTTGCGCTGTCCGCCGGCATTTGGGTCCCGCAAACGGTCGCCCCCGCGGGCAGCTGATCCTGATCCAAGAGCTTCAGGTACAGAATGCTAGCATCTGGCTGCCCCGGAACCACCCGCATTCCGATTGACCCGCACGGCCCCATGCATGGCATGTTGACGAGGCTCCAGTACGCGCGCACGTGCGAGCTCAGGTCGAGGGCGCCGAACCGTATATCTACACCGTTGTAGTGACAGAAGTCGTTGCTGCATTTTGGTTGGATGACTTCCGTGTAGACTTTCGTGAACGAGTTGGCAGACGACGAGGTATTCGAACCGCACCCTGCGCTGAGAACCGCGCAGGCGCAGAGTGCGAAAACCGCTGCCAGAACAGTGTGTCTCATCGATTCCTCCACGAGCCCATGTTTGATGCTGGACGATCAAGTTACAACGCCCTCCTGCCCATGACCACTGATTTCGGTCACTCTAGCGCTGGTCAGTCCCAGGGTTTCCATACCAGCGGTATGGCGCACCGGCTTGGTAGAGAGCGACTTGAGTCCGCAGTCGCTCGGCCAGCGGGGCCTTGCCTTGGGCGGTCGCTAGGCGCAACGCGCGCTCGGCAGTAGCGACGGCCTCGGGGAACCGGCCGACTTCCGCATAGGCAGCCGCCAAGGTCGCGACGAATCCAGGATTTCTGCCGCCGGAGATCTGTTCCGCCCGAGCGGCCAGTTCGACCGCCTGGACGCCGTCGCGCACGGACGCATCCGGGCTTGTCGCAAGAACCCAGGCCAGGCTGTCCAAGGCAGGCGCGAAGTCCGGGCGAATGTCCAGCGCCATTCTGTAGTGAGCGATGGCCTTGCGGGTTTCGCCCGCCTCGCGGAGAACGTCACCGAGGTTGAAGTGGGCGGCGGCATAGTCGGGGTGCAGTGCCAGGGCCTTTTCGTACTCGGCAACGGCGTCACGAAGTCGGCCCTTTTGCCAAAGAACATTCGCCAGATTGTTGTGTGCCTCGGCCTGGTCGGGATCTATCTCCAGCGACCTTTCGAGACATTCCATCGCCCCATCCCACTCGCCCTTTTGGCCAAGCGCCCGCGCAAGGCTGTTGTGGGCCTCGACATAGTGGGGGTCGATGTCCACCGCTCTTTGCAAATGGACTATCGCCTCGCCCACCTGCCCTTTCTCGCGCAGAGCGGCCCCAAGGTTGTACTGAGCCTTCGCGTAGGCAGGCTGGAGTTCCACCGCTCTTCTGAAATGCGCCAGTGCCTCGTACGACTGGCCTTGTTCGACGAGAAAGCCACCGAGATTGTTGTGAGCCCCCCACGAGTCCGGGTCGGTGGCCAGCACCGCCCGCCAGAAGGTTCCAGAATCGCGGTAGAGCTCGCTCTGCCGCCAGGTCAATGCCGCCAGTCCAACAAGCATTGCCCCTACCAGCGCTGCGAGGACGTGGCGAGAGTGCGGCCCGAGCCGTTCGTAGCCTTTGGCGATAGCCGCCGCAAGCAGTGCGATGGGGCCGATGATCGCGAAATACTGCCAATGATCGGCCACCAGGGAGAACTTCATGAAACCAATGTTCAGAAATCCCAGCACGGGCGAGAGCATCACGACGAAGTAGAACAAGCCCCAAAGCAGCACCTTGCCCCAGGTTTGCCGGGTGCGCCAGCACAATACAAACACGCTCACAACGAGCAACCCCGGCAGGTAGGACCACCACGCGCCCCCATCAATCTGCCAACGCGGATAGATCGACCGCAGTCCGAAAGGTAGAAGCGCTTTGTGCGCGTAGAACCAAGTCGCCCATCCGGCGCCCGCCAGCCTGGCCCAGAAGCTGTCCGTTCGAACGATGTCGGCGCCGATCGCTCGATGGGATTGAAACCAAAACGAAATCGATCCGATGAAAGCGGTCATGGCGAAAAATGGCAGCACGCGGAGCACATCCGCGCGCTTTACCTTGCCCCGTTGCCACCACGCGAGCCCAAGCAGAACAAACGGCATCGGCGCCACGACCGTCTTGCTCAGCAAGGCCAGGAAAAAGGCGGCAAGCGCGAGACCGTACCAGCGCCACGAAGAAACGACTGACGACGGACCGTGCACGCCCGCCGGCACAGTGGACAGATCCGATCGCACGAAGCACGACAGACTCGCAAGATAGAAAAGCATCGCCAGCACGTTCTTCCGTTCGGCGATCCAGGCAACGGATTCCACGTTGACCGGATGCACGGCAAAGATCGCCGCCGCCAACCAGGATCCAGGAATCTTCAGCCGCGCGAGCAGGCGCCACAAAAGCAGGGCGTCGAGGGCGTGCAGCAGCACGTTGACGCCATGGTAGCCCATCGGGTTTCCGCCCCACAGCCGCCATTCCATCCACCAAAGGGTCGACGTCACCGGGTAGTAGTCCACCGGCTTGGTGCTGAACCAGAATCGCCACAAACCATCCGCCCGCCGTATCAGGGGATTGTCCATGATGAAACCGCGATCGTCCCAAATGAGCCCCGCGTGCCAGACCGGCAGATAGGCGAGGACCGTTCCCACCACGAGCAGCAGGGCCAGCCACCACGTTCGCGTGGCAAGCTTCGGCGACGATTCCGTCACGATTCGTCGCCCAGCGAATCCGCGGCCGACCGCGCTTCCCCGCGTCGAATGATGGTCTTGCGGATGAAGTGCGGTCGCCGCTTGGTCTCTTCGAGAATCTTCGCGATGTATTCGCCGACGATGGCGATCCCCAGCAGATTCAGGGAGCCGAAGAAAAGAATGAAGAGAATGATCGTCGTTGCACCCTTGGGCGCAAGGCCTGGAAAGAGCAGTCGGGCGGCGATGTGTCCGGCACCAAGCACGCCGCTGAGGAAGAAGAGAATCGTGCCAAAGAAACTGAGCGCCGACAGCGGCGTGTACGTGAAGGACAAGATGCCCTTCTTGGCCCAGCCCAGATTCTTGATGAAGCTATTGGTGGTTCGGCCGAACATCCGGGCCGGGCGAACGTAGTCCACGCCAGTCTGCTTGAATCCGACCGAGGCACGGATCCCGCGCAGAAAGAAATCGCGCTCGGGATGTTGCAGGATGGCTTTGACCGCACGGCGGTCGATCAGGGAAAAGTCGCCCGCATCGTGGGGGATCGCCAAATACGAGAAAGCGTCGTAGAGCCGATAGAAAAGCTTGTAGCCCACGCGCATGAACAGCGACGCCTCGCGCTTCACCCGCCGCCCGTAAACGATGTCGAAGCCTTCCTTCCACTTGGCCACGAAACTCGCGATAAGTTCGGCGGGATCTTGTAGGTCGCCGTCGAGCAGCACGCAGGCGTTCTTGGTCGCGATCTCCATGCCGCTGCGAAAGGCAGCTTGTGACCCGAAATTGCGCGAATGCGAGATCCCGACCACGTGCCGATCTCGGCTGCTCAGATCGCGAATGATCTCCTCGCTGTTGTCGGGGCTATTGTCGTTGACGAAGATGATCTCGTGGTCGATTTTGAGTTCGGCGAAAGTCTTCTTCAGCCGTTCGTACATGATGGGAATGGCCTGCGCATCCTTGTAGCAAGCCACCACCGCGGTCACGCTGCGCTCCGTGTCCAAGCCGAATTGCTTGGATGCCCGGTAGTAGCGCTCTTTGTCCTCGAGACCAAGGTACCAATCGGCGGTCTCGCGCAAACCCTCGCGAAAACCGGTGCGCGCCTTCCAGCGCAGGATTTCGGCGGTCTTCTTCTGGTCGGAAAACCAGTCGACGATGTCCCACTTGCGCTGCTCCATCGTGCCAAAAACTGGCTGGCCCGGAATCGAAAAGATCTCTGCCACTGCCTTGGCAACGTCGGCGATGGTTGTCTTGCGACCGCTGCCAACGTTGAACGAATCGCCGAAGAAAGGCTCGCGCAGGTTGAGCGCGGTTTCGACGTAGGCCTCGGAGACGTCGTCGACGTAGACCAAGTCCCGCGAGATGGCGCCGTCGACGAGTGGCGGAAACTTTCCCTCCAGGCCGCACCTGACCAGCGTCGGAACAAGTCGGGAAGCGTCCTCGTACGGACCGTAGACAGAAAACAGTCGGAGATTCGCACACGGCAAGGATTTCTTCTTACCGTACAAGCGGAGCAGGTTCGCGCAGGAGACCTTCGCAACGGCGTATTCGCTGTTGGGCTGTGGCAGGTCGACTTCCTTCGGACCAGCCGCCGCGTCGCCGTATTCCGAAGAGCTGCCTGAGTGTACGTAGCAGGTGATGTTGAGCGTCACCAGGCGCCTGAGCAGCTTGGCCGTCAGGTTAAAATTCGTCTCGTAGATGAGATCGCTTTCGGACTCGAACGAGTAGCCGCCGTAACCCACGCAATTGAAGACGGTGCGCGGCTTCAGACGATCGAGCAATTCATCGCGGTTGGAATCCACCAAAAGGTCGACGACGATGGCGTGGCGCTCGGGCACGCCTTCGAGGCGCCACGCCGGCGTGTGAAAGACGGTGCCGTAGACATCCTCCCGGTGGGCGAGCAGCGTGCGCAACAGGTTCGCCCCGAGGAAGCCGCTGGCGCCGAGCACCAGGATGGGTCCCTGCAGGCGGCGAATCTTTTCTTCCAGGCCAGGGGAAGTCATGGGGTGTTGGCCAACAGTCTAACGATGGATGCAGGGTCCAGGCCAGATTCTTCTCGATGGTAGAGCTGCGACCCGTAGTGGCCAGAGGGATAGCCGCGCGCATATCGATGCGTAAACCGGCGCGGACGGGTCCCCGCGCACAGAAGCGCATGGGCCAGACTCGCGCCTGCGCTTCCCTGCGCGACGTGTTCCTCGACGACAATGAGGTGCCCGCTCCGCTCCACCTCGGCGACAAACGCGGCAGGGATCTCCTCTAGCTGGAGAGGCAACTCGGAAAGGATCCACAGCGACGGACGCCGCACCTCGGGCAGGGTTTGCGCCGCGGCCAAGATGCCGCCAGCAAGCGGACCGACCACGACCACTGTCGCACCAAGGCCAGACATCATGGGTCGCCAGGGCTCGAAAGGCGGCGGGACGAAATCCTTCGTTTTCTCGTCGCGACCTAGACGCAAGTACGCGGGCCTTGCCGCAGTCATCAAGCGCGTGACCGCTTGGGGAACATCCTCGGCGAAGGCTGGGACATAGGCGGTGAGGTTCGGCAACCCCAGCAGGGTGCCGTAGTCTTCGAGCGCGTGGTGGGTCGGGCCCATGACCCCGTAGGCGTATCCGCCGCCGTTGCCGACGAGAAACACCGGGAGATCGTGCATGCAAATGTCGTTGCGGATCTGCTCGAAGGCACGCGCATAGAGGAAGGGAGCAATGCTGTAGACCCAAGGCCGAAGGCCCGCACGCGCCATGCCGGCCGCAACCGACACCATGTTCTGCTCGGCGATTCCGGCATTGATGAAGCGATCCTTGGCGGCGTCGCGCAAGGGTTCAAGAGCCATGAACCCGACATCGCCCGTTAGAAAGACGAAATCTGGATCTTGCGCGCGCAGGACCAGCGCTCGCGTGAACGCCTCTCTCACAATCGAGTCTCCTCCTCGACGGCCAGCCGATATTGCGCCTCCGTCATCGGCAGATAGTGCCACTCCATCTTGTTCTCCATGAAGGAGACGCCGTGTCCCTTGATGGTTCGTGCTACGAGAGCAACGGGGCGATCGGTGGCCGGCGTCTTCAATGCCCATTCGAGAGCGTCGGTATCGTGGCCATCGACTTCGCGAACTTCGAGGCCGAACTCCGTGAGCTTCCTGGCCAGCGAACCAAGGTTGGCGACCTCAGCAGTCGAGCCGAATCCCTGCAGACCATTGAGATCCACGAGGAGGGTGACTTCGCGCAGGTTGCGGTGCGCGAGAAAGATCAGCGATTCCCACGTGGAACCTTCGTTCCACTCACCGTCCGAGAGCAGGCAAAACACGCGCCCAGGCCGACCGCGCAGCTTCTTGCCCAAGGCCAATCCCGCGGCCAGGCCAAGGCCATGGCCAAGGCTTCCGACGGCGAACGGAACGCCGGGAATTCCCTGGGGCACGGGATGGCCACCCAGTTTCGTGCCATCCTTGTGAAAAGTCGCCAGCTGCTCCTCGGACAGCCGGCCCAGCGACCACAGCGTGACGTACAAAGCCCCTGCCGCATGCCCCTTGGAAAGCACGAAGTCGTCGTCCGCACCCATGACTCGATGGTGCAGGGTGAGCATCATGTCCAGGGCCGAAAGGTTGCCGCCAATGTGGCCCACGCCGCTCTCGAAGTGCATCTTGAGCAGGCGCAGCCGCGCTTTTCGCAGAATTTCCTTCAAGGGATTTCGCTTTCGATGGGGCTACCAGCCCGGATCGCCCAAGAGATTACACGTTTTGCAGATGTCCGGCGGCTCGCTCCCGCGCTCTTTGAGTTGTTCGCGCATCCTCACCAGGGTTGGGTGATTCCAGACAGCGTCGGGCGACCCATCGAAAAGATTGCCATGCGGCCCCTTCAACATCTGATCCGTGCCACAGCAGATCCCCATCGTACCAGAGACATCGCAGCTGATGCGCTGCCAAAGTTGCGGGCAGCGCTTCTCCACCGCGCCTTTCCGAATCGTGGCTGGCCAAAGGCAAAAGCCTGGCAGAGCGGCTTCCACGCGCTTGCGAAACTCGACATATGCGGGAAGATCCTCGGCGATGATTTCTTCCGCATTGGGCGCCACGCCCATCGGACGGTAAATGTAGAATCGAAGGCTGCGGCAACCCGCACCGTGAACGGCGCGTGCTCTCGCAAGGATGTCATCCTGATTGCTCTCCAGTTCACTTCGCAGGAGCACTCGGCTCGCATGCACTGGAAAAATGCGGTTGATGCCAGGAAGATCGCGATCGAGGACCGCTCGATTGGTGTCGTAAAGGGAAACATTGATCCGGGAGATCCCGGCACGCTTCAATCCGTCAATACGGCCAGCCAATAGTAGACCGTTCGTCGCAAAGTTCACCATGTGCCCGCGCCTTGCGAGATAGGCGACGATAGCTTCCAGCTCCTCGACCAGCAGCGGCTCGCCACCTAGCAAGTCGACCAAGAGACAATTGGAAAACAGCGGGTTCGCGAAGATGCGCTTGATCTTCTCAACGGTGGCTTCGCTTTCCCGCCAAATCGGCCCACGCGCGTTCATCATGTTTGCGGCGGAGCAGTATTCGCATGCCAGATTGCAGCGCTTGGTGATAATCACCGAGGCGATCTGCGGCGTATAGGCGCGAACGCTTGTCTTGACTTCCCTGGGAAGCGCACGAAATTTGAGGTAGTTCCAAACCTTGGGCGCCGCACCCACTGGATGCATCTTGCGACCCATTTCGTAGTAATAGGACAATTTTACTGGCATGCGGCGATGTTCCGTCCTCGATGGCCAACCAAGTTTGGGGCCTTCGCCTCAGGCAGGCAAGCCCTGGGCTGCCTTGCCTGCAGACATCCTCTTGCGCGCCCAAGGGGTCAGAAACAGGGCAACGAACAAAGCGAGAGAGCTGACTGATATCCAGAATCCAACCGCGACTGTCTTGGGTGCAAAGCGAAACCTAACGTGGTGTTCGCCGCTTGGAACCACCACGGCCCGTTGAGTTATGTTGGCGCGATAGATCGGCGTTTCGCTGCCGTCCACATCGGCAACCCACCCTGCATAGTACGAGTCGGAAAAGACAAGGATGGCAGGCTGTGGAGTTTGGACCTTGATCTCCGCGTCGTTGGTTGTGTAGCGCAAGAATTCGACGCTCCCGCGAGCGACGTCTCCTGCTTGGAAACTCGGGGGGGTGACATGGAGAAGGACCGACCGTGCCGGATCGAATGTATCCGAGCGGAGGACTTCCAGCGCAGCATCACCTTCCGCAACGGGAACAATGTCCCCGACAAGGTACGCCCGGGGCAAAGAGTCATCGTTTCGGTACAGGTAGGCACCACCGTACATTCCCAGTGGCCTGAGGTTCGGTGCGAGAGCGAACGGCCAAAAGGACGTCAGATACTTCACGTTGTACATTTGCATTAGCTTCCAGAACAGAGGCGCGGGATGAAAGACATCCCCCTCGATCGACGCGGATTGCGTGACGATGCCAGCACGGTTCTGGTCGCCCCAAACGTCGACAAGGTAGTTGGGGATCAGATTCGCGTAGCCGTTCGGGGACGCGATTCCGTAGAGAACATTGCTGCTTGGCTGGATGAACTCACGCTGATCCACGAAGGGCTGAAGATTGCCTTCCCATCCTTTCGCTTCTTTGAACATTCTTCTGTGCGAGTGATTTCCGCCAAGACAGTACATGCGAAAGAGCGAGGGATCCTGCCTCATGATCTCGACCGTCTTCGGCGGTGCCGTCCAGAGATCGGCATCCACAATGGGGTTCTGGCGAAGCTGGAAGTAGAGCAGCTCAAGAACAGTGACTCCAAGCAGCGTCGCCTGAAGGACGGAAGCGCGACGAGATCCCTGATGGGCGCCGGTTGCCAATTGTCCGGCGATTTTCGTCAACCCCAGCGCGGCGAGAGCGACCAGGGAGAGATCCGTGATAAGAAGGAGCCTCGTCGGAAATCGGAAGTAGCTAATTCCTGGGACATAGTCAAATACGATCTTGTACAGCGGCGTCGCCGGCCCCAAGACAAAGATGTAGGAGACGATAGCGCAAATAGAAAAGAATCTGACGTGCCAGCTCTTCCAACAGCGCAGGGCCGTGTAAATGGCAAGAAGAAGGGTCACAACACCGACGTAGCCATAGTCCTCCCAAAACACGCCTTTTCCGGTGTACGTCAAATTGCCGATGTCCCCATTACTGAATGGGTAGAAGAATGTCCAGAAGTCCCTCAGATCGTAGGCGTAGTTCGAAGCATACTCAAATGTCACGCCGCCCGCGCGCTGGGTGAATGAGACCAACTCGTAGGTCGGAATGAGCTGAATCGCTGCGAGCAGAGTAGCCAGAATGAGCATTCCAATGAAGGACCATGTGAGACCACTCTTGAAGGCACTGCGTACGCCACGCAGGGCAACTGATTTCTTCGAGGCAGGCTTGGATTCCTTCAGGTTGTTCATGAACCGGAGGACAAAATAGACCGCATACAGCACGCCCGCGTAATAGGCGGTCTGCGCGTTGCCAGCGAGATGCTGGAGTCCGAAGACAACTCCAAACCAAAGCAAGGAGCGATAGCTGCTTCGCCTGATGGCACGTTCGAGGAGAACCAACCCGACGGGCAGCCAGCACGCACCATTGGCCATGCTGAGATGCTTGAGGTGCGACATGAGATAGCCACTGAACCCAAACGCGGCTCCTCCGAGCAGGCTGGCGAGGTGGCTGGCGCCAATCTCGCGCGCATAGAAGTACATCCCAACGCCGGCCGTAACCACGATGAGCAGAATGGTGAGATTGAGCGCGACGTAGGGCGAGAATAGACCAAAGAGAACGATATTGATGGGGTAACAAACCCCCGCCTCCGACCGGGCGAGCAGCGGAAAGCCGCCATAGATTTCGCGCACCCAAAGTGGCCACTGACCGGATCGCAGCGCCTCCCCCAGCGAAAAGCGGTAGGGAAAGTTCTCGTTCATCAGGTCGCTCGCGAAGATGTCATCCGTGATGGGGATCCCCCGCATCAAGGTCAACTTCCAGAACGCCGCGAGAACGAGGGCCACGAAAAGAGCGATCGCAGCCCAGGTCCGGAACCTCGACTCGGGGACGATGGTCGGTGGTGCCGGGCGGGATTTCATCTGCCGCAGCCTCGACTACCACCCACGGCGGCTCAGTGTGCGAGATCGAGGTTGTTGCCGGCTTGCGCGTGCCATTCGCGCACCCTAGCACAAGCTTTGTCGGCGCGTGAATTCGGCGGCCGACACGCGCTACCGTGTCGGTCGGCCGAGTACGTCTTTGCGAAACCTTGACTCTATGGGCAGGCCACGCCGTCCATGATGCAGTTGCTGATGACGAAGCTCGAAGTGGCGTCGGTGACCTGGATCGCGCCCGAGAAGCTGTTGTTGATGGTCACATGATCCAAAGTCGCTGCATTCTTGGGCATGCCGGTTTCGCCCATGATGGCAGCGTCGTAGTTGCCCCCCGCGTAGTCTATTGTGGTGTAGCTGACTATCGAGGTGCTGACCGTACCTTGGAAGAATTCCAGGCCATACCAGCCTTCGCCCGTAGTGGACGGGTCTTGGGCAGTTAGCGTGATCGGGCTTTGGGTGGTGCCCTTTGCCACCAGCTTGCCCGTTCCTGTCTGTCCAACGTAGATCGCGGTGTTGGGGCTGAATTGCAAGGTCGCCCCCGCTTCAATCGTGAGAACTCCACCGTCTTTGACGTAGATTTCGTCGACCTTGTATGGGCTGCACGCCTTGGTCAGGGTGAGGCCGCTTGGATAGATGGCGGCTGTCACGGTGCTGCTTTGTATGGTGCAACTCGCAGTACCGGAGCCACCTGCGCCGGTTGCCCCGCCGGTACCGCCCTTGCCGCCAGTGCCGCCCTTGCCGCTGGTACCACCACTGCCGCTCGTACCGCCAGTGATGCTCGCGCCGCCGGTGCCGGTCGCGCCGCCGCTACTGTTTGAACCACCCGCGCTGGGCGCGCCGCCGCTGCTGTTTGAACCACCCGCGCTGGGCGCGCCGCCGCTGCTGCTTGAACCGCCCGTGCTGGGCGTACCACCACTGCTGCTTGAACCGCCTGTGCTGGGCGTACCACCGCTACTGCTTGAACCGCCTGTGCTGGGCGTACCACCACTGCTGCTTGAACCGCCTGTGCTGGGCGTACCACCGCTACTGCTTGAACCGCCCGCGCCGGGCGTGCCCCCCGTGCTCTTCGCGCCGCCACTGCCGTTCGCCCCTCCTGTCGCGCCGCCATTCGAATTGTTGCTACCACAGCCCAGGCAAAAAAGTGGAGCTGCCAACAGAGCTAACATCAAGAAACGCGTTCTGGACGTGGTCATCGAATAGGGTCCTTCCTTTCCAAGTGCTTGCGCCATTCTAGCCCAAAGTCTGCCGATCAACCGACGAAACAGCAGTGCGAAACTGACTAGCCGCCCAGAACCGAGGCTCCTCCGGTTCCCTCGACGAGCGCACATTTGGCTGGTGTCTTTGGGCAAGTTTTCGGCGGCAGTGACCCCGCCTCGATCAATGACGAGGCGGAGCCTTCCGAGGTGGTGCTATCTCAGATACTTGGCCAAGCCAATATTCTGCGTCTTGATGGCGTTGGCAACCAGACTGGCAAGCTTCGCGCCGCCCGCGAGATTGGTATGCGTCGCATCGCTCCCATTCGCGTGAAAAGCCAACGCGGCAGACTGGGAACCGAGCGAATTGTACCAGGCGGTCGAGAGGGCCGTGAGGTCGATGAAAGGCACGCTCTTGGCCGTCGCGGCCGCCTGCGCCGCCGCCGCATGAAGGCTGGATTGATCGCCTTCTGTTCCACCGGACATCTGGACGCGAGCAGGAGGCGAAACCAAAAGCGCGTTGACGCCCGCAGCCTGTGCGTCGGAAACGTACTTCTCAAGGTTCGCCTGAACGGTGGCGTCTGCCACGCCCTTGTCATTGTGACCAAATTGCACGATGACCCAGTCACCCGCCGTCCAGTGCGCCTTGATGGCGCCCCACAAGGCGGACGAGCCGTAGAAGCTCGAAGAGCTCGCGCCACTGTTGGCGTAGTTGGCAATTCCGACGGGAGGTGCGAAGAACTCAGGCAGCATTTGTCCCCAGCCACCAAACGCGCCCCCGGTCTGGTCGCAGGTGGTGGAGTCGCTGGCGATGTAGACCATGACCGGCTTCGTCGCTGTGGTAGCCAAAGCGTAGCCGATAGCGGAGACCTGCGGGCTCTTGCCAGAAAAGAACAAGTCGAGCCCCGCGTATCCGCCCGGACCACCGGCATGCTGGGGCTGGCCCTCCATCGCACGCACATTGACGACGAACGCGTAACTTACCGACTGACCGGCGGTGGTGGTCACGGACGGCAAGAGACCTCGGCTGGATTCCGCGCTGATATAAGTGTCGCCGGCCGAGGCGCCGCCGAGAGTCACGCTCACGAGGTAGTTTCCAGCATCGGTCGTAGCCTCCGCCGTTGGCGTGGTCTCGGAGGTGTTGTAGGTGGTACCGCCAAAGAGGCATTCGATACAAACATTCCCGGCGGGTTGGCCGGCGCACGCGTTGTCAGCGCCTCCGATGGGTACCGTCTTGCACTTGGCGTAGTTGTCCGCGGTGGGCGCGGGATAGCCGGTCGGGATTCCAGTTGTGGGTGGGGGCGCTCCGCCAGCGCCGGTAGTTGTGCCGGTTGTGCCGCCTGCACCAATGGTCCCGCCCGTGCCGACGACGCCACCGCCCCCTGTCTTGCCGCCTGAGCCAACGACCCCTCCCGTTCCACTGCCGCTGCTCACACCGCCCGTGGAAGCGATTCCGCCGGTCTGCGGAGTACCGCCTGAATAGTGTTCGCCGCCATAGGATGGTGACGTGCCTCCGGTTCCGCTCGCTCCGCCTCGGCTCGTCGTGCCACCACTGGTTGGCGTTCCTCCCGTGCCGACCATCCCGCCGTCACCACCGCCGGTGCTCGACACACCGCCGGTGCTGACGGGGGTCGATCCACCCGTTCCGACGATCTGTCCGCCTGTGCCGGGCGTGGAGGAAGTTCCTCCTGCGCCAGATCCGCCCGTACCGGTAGCGCCCCCGGTGCCTTCGCCTGTGCCATTTGAGGATTGTCCACAAGCAGAGGCGAACAGAAGGGCAACGCCAATGATCGCTGTCAGGGTAGCTAGAGGCTGATGTCGGGTCATGAGAATTTCTCCTTCGAAGTACGCGGTCAGACACGCAGTGACATTGGCTCAGGGCAAAGCTCATCCATTTCATACTCGCTTTGCGCTTGGAAAAACAGCGAAGTCGATGGATTGGTTTGCGAATCAACCGCGCTCTGCCGAAGTTAGCGCACCCGTCGCCAGGGCAGCAAATGACGCGCGAACCAGGGGCTCGGCTCGCCGACTGCCGATCCCAAAGGAGCACGACCGGCGCTGCGTGCGTTGCACACTGCGCACAGTCAAGAATTAGTAATGACGCAACGATCCTGGAGAATGCGAATGCACAAATCTCTGGTGGTGGTTTTTTTCGGCCTTGAAAGACCTATTCCCAAGAGGTGGCTCCCCTTCTCTCTTGTAGGAATTGCTCGTGGAAAACGCAGTCAGCCAGATTTGGGAGGCCGGGCGGCAATGAACGCCGTGGGATTGACAATGTCGCGTTGTTCGGCGCTATCCTTTGGCATGGCGTCCGCGGACAAGAAAGCTTGGCAGCCATCCTTGGCTGGTGAGGCGCGTGGAGGCCCGTCCGATGGCAATGGACCCGATCTGACGGCGCTGGCGCTGGCGGCGCGGACGCGCGAGCCCGCGGCCATGAGAAGGTTCCTCGATGCCCTTGCTCCATCGGTGCGCAGCGTCTGTCGCGGTGTTCTCGGGGCCAGCCATGTCGACCTGGAGGACACCATTCAGGACTGTTTGCTCGCCATTCTCCGCGCCCTGCCCAAGTACCGTTTGGAGGGTGCAGTCCTGCACTACACGAATCGGATTGCCCTGCGACACTCCATTGCCGTACGCAAACGCGGCCGGTACCGCGAGCAACGTGCACGAGATCTCGCTTCGCAGGTTCCTGCTATCACCACGTCTGGAAAAGAGGACAGCCTCCCCGATTTGTGGTTCCTGCGCGATATCATCGACGAGCTGCCGGAAGCGCAGGCCGAGGCCGTACTCATGCGCATGGTCTTTGGATACTCGATGGAAGAGATGGCCATTGCCACTCAGGTTTCGGTCAACACGTGCAAGAGCCGTCTGCGGGCAGGTAAGGATTATCTGCGCGTGCGTCTGGACCAAGAAACGCATTCATCCGCCAGGAGGATGACACATGAACCTTGAATCTCATCCTGAAGAGATGCTCGGACGGGCCATCGCGGGGGAGCTTCTGGTCTCGGAACAGTCCGCGCTTGACGGGCATCTCGCTGTTTGTCGCGCTTGTGCCGCGCATCTGATGCTCGCTAGCACGGGTCAAGAGGCTAGCAGTGCCCAGCCTTGGGACAACCAGCTGAACCACCAAGCGGTGGAACACGCTTTGGCCGCCTTCGAGCGCAGACGCTGGTCGGTCGTTCTCTCCTCGCTGAAGCAAAAACGGTGGCTGTTACTGACTGCGGGAATGGTAATAGCGTTGGGAAGTGCGGCCAGTGCGGCATGGTGGCACATACAGCATCCCGCTCACGAACCGGTTTTCGAGGGTGGTACAAGATCGGCGCCCATCGCGCTCGCACCTACTACCTCCAAGCGTGCCCTGGCCGCGCCCGAGGCACGATTGACCTTGCCATCCGCGCCTACCATGGACGAGCGAGCAACATCGCCACAGCCATCGCGGGCGCTGCCCAGCGCGGCCTTGCTTTTCGAACAAGGCTCCGCCCTGCGGGAGCAGAACAACCCGGACGAGGCCATTGTTGTCTTCCGCAAGCTGCAACACCTCTACCCAAGGGCAAGGGAGAGTCGGATGTCATTCGCCCTCGTCGGCAGAATGCTTTTGGACCGCGGACGTCCCGCGCAGGCTCTCTTCCAGTTCGATCAGCACCTTGCGCAAAACGGTGAAGCCTCGGAGGAAGCCCTGGCTGGACGTGCGACAGCACTCGGACAAATGGGGCGATTCTCCTCCGAGGGTGAGACTTGGCAAAGACTACTCGATGCCTACCCCGGATCGGTCTACGCCGGTCAAGCCAGGAATCGCTTGTCCCATCTTCAAAGCACACCAAAAGGTCCCGCCGAAATCGAGCATTCACGCTAAGCTGACGGCCTTGGGCGTCAGCAGTCTGAAGAAGGGAATCGCGGCCACACCGTGGCTATGGATGCTTGCGGGCACGGCTCGACTCGTCTTGCTCTTGACTGCGCTTGCCCTGCCAAGAATCGCGACGGCGCAGGAGCAAACAGGCATCAAGGCCCTGCTTGCTTGCGACCCGGCAGTGGCCGAGAGGATCCTCCCGATCCTTCGTGGCGCACTGGCCCACCAAGGCTTGGAACTTGTCGCGACCATCGTGCCCCAGCTCGATCCACTCCAGCTCGTCAGAGCCCCACACGATCCGTCGCCGACTGGCCTCGTGGTTCAATTGTGGTTGGACCTGGCGGCCAAGCAACCCACGATGTACCTCGTAGACGCGCGAAGCGGTCTCGTCTACATCCGTCCGCTCGCTGTTCACGCGGATCCTGATGCGGTCGAGATAGAATTGATCCGCTTCGTGGTGGAGAGCTCGGTCGAGGCCATGTTGAAAGGGAGCGCTCTCGGCATCAGCCGCGACGAATTCGAACGATCCTTGTCGCCTCCCGAGGTCCCCGTGACGATCCTACCGTCGCCGCCAGCCGTGGCCATGAGACAAGACAAGTGGGCCGTGGCGGCCGGCTATTCCGGGACCATGCTGGCGTCCAATGTCGTGGCGCACGGTCCGGAACTCGGGGCTGAACTGCGCAAGCACCACCTTCACCTGGAAATCGCGCTTCTCCAACGCTTTCCGCTCACCGTGACCCGGGCAGGGATAGGCACGCGCCTGATATCATCCGGCGTTCGCATCCACGCGGCGCTGCCCATTGCCCTAGGCTCGCGCACGTCGGCGTCGATCGGCACGGGTGTTGGCTTGGACGCGACTCACGTCGCGCCCTCGGGAATCGGCGCAACCTCCGCGTTCTGGGTCACCGATCCACTCGTGCTTGCGTTGACCACCATCGAGCACTCTTTTAGCGGCGTGGTCGTGTCCGCGCACCTGGGGGTCGAATGGGACGCCCTGGCCTCGCGCTATTCGGCAAGTCGCTCGGATGGAACGGTCGCTCTGTGGACACCCCTGCGCTTTCGCCCCGTCGCAGCGATCCGACTTGGCGGCTCTTTCTAGGGAGAACGAGCGCCTGGGTCTGCAGACAGCGGCGGCTTGGCTTGCGGACAAAGCGAGCCGGTACACTCCACTTCCGGGCGACTGCGCAAGCGCTGCAAACGACGAAGTTCCTTCCAACTGTAGGCCTTGGCACGGGGCACGCGCACCGGCTGATCGGTTCGCACGGGAAACCACACCGAGTTTCGGTTGGGCCGAATCACGTGAAGGTTCTCCGCGGGATTGAGCGCTTGCGCGAGCATCATGGCACGCTTGCCATCCTCGGCCGTGGCGACATCAAGCACGATCAGCACTTGGGCCGGATGCCCATCGTGCAGAAAGAACGCCCCCGGTTGCAGGTTCTCTGGGGCCAGCGGGACGCTATCGGCGAGCAAGGCTTGGCCGTCGCTCCAAGTGAACACACCGTCGAGGTAAGCGCGAAAATCAGCATGATCCAGCTTCGGCTTGGGCTGGGCTTGCCGGATCCAGGTCGGGGCGCCCTCACTCGCCACCAGGCGTTCTCCCGCAACCCACCTTTGCAGGGGCAACTCAACTTTCGTGTCGGACAAATAGAGCATCCGAAGATCGTCGATGTACCAGCGCCACTCGGCGTACAAGCGCAGAATGACGTCGGCACTCTGCTGGATGTTCTCGGGACCTGTGTCGATCGCCACGACCGCCGCCAGGTGTTCGTCGTCGCCCGGCACGACGATCTCGCCCCGGTAGTTTCGCACGGGTGTTCCCGGAGCCGCCAAGGGCAGGAGGCGCAGCCATTCGGTCCACGATTCGGCCTCATCGGCAAAGACGGTATAGCCCGGCAAAGAGCCGGCAAAGCGATGCAGCGCTGTCTCCACGGGCTTGGGCACAAGACGCGACGAATCCCCAGCCCATCTGTACCATTCGAGCTCGGGCCAAGGGTTCGCGCCTCCGGCGGGCCGCACATCCGCGCTCGGCTCCGAGCTTGCCGAAGGCGTAGCGCCACCCGACAAGGCGGTCTGTTCCGCCTTGGCTCCTTGTCGGTTGCACCTGCAGCCCGCGCATCCCCAAACCGAAAGGGCGACAAGAGCGACACTTGTCGTGCGAGTCACGCTGAGCTTCATTTCCAAGTCTGGACGAGCCCGGAAAAACATGACCTACCCTATCATTTCCAGAAGGAGCCACGCGCTGCAACTGAAGGCGGGTACCGGTGAGCCGTTCGAAGCGGCAGCGCTACTGTGAAGCCGGGATGCCGCGAAAGAGGAGACCTTCATGAATTTCCGACCCGCTAGGATCTCAAAGCACGTCTTGCCTTCTGTCCTGCTCATGGCGGCATTTGCTTCCTGCACAGGTTCTGGCCCAGGAAACTCGGCTGCGGGCGGAAGCCAAGCCGGCGTCGCGGGGACAGGGGGAACAGCAGACAGCGGCGGCACAAACGCCAGCGGCGGCACGACTAGCAACGTCGGCGGCACCACCACAAGCGCTGGAGGGTTGACCGCAACCGGCGGAGCAAGCAGTGCCGGTGGAGCAACCGGGACCGGAGGCGCTACAGCTAGCGGTGGCACGCCCAGAACCGGCGGCTCGACTGGCAGTGGTGGCACGACGGGGATCGGCGGAACGCCCGGCGGCGGCGTGGCAGCCTCGGGCGGCACGACCGGCGGCGGTGGCGCGACCAAGACCGGCGGCACGACTGGCAGTGGCGGCGCGACGGCCTCGGGTGGCGCGACGGCCTCGGGTGGCGCGACCGGCGGCGGAACGACCGGGACAGCCAACGCCGCCGGCTACCTCTGGCAAAGCGTGGCGATTCGGGGGGGCGGGTTCGTTCCCGGCCTCGTGTTCAGCCCCGTCGCGGCGGGCATTCTCTATGCGCGCACCGACATGGCGGGAGCCTACCGGTGGGACGAAACGAAGTACGGATGGATCCCCATCATGGATTGGCTGACCCGGCCCGACATGAAGTACATCGGCGTGGAGAGCATCGCCGCTGACCCGGTCGACGCCAACGTCGTCTACATGGCGATCGGAACCTATATCGGGTCCAATGGACAGATCATCCGGTCTGCGGATCGGGGGAACACGTGGACGAGATACAACATCGCGACTTCGCTCGGCGGCAACGCCGACGGTCGGTCGATGGGCGAACGGCTCATGGTCGATCCAAATAAGACCAGCATTCTCTACTTTGGTTCCCGGACCGCGGGACTTTGGAAGAGCGCGGACTCGGCGGCGACGTGGGCCAAGGTCGCAAGCTTTCCGGTGACCGGAACGAACCCCTACGGCCTAAGCTTTGTGGTCTTCGACCAGAAGAGCGGAACCGCCGGGAGCGGTTCTTCTACGATCTACGTCGGCGTGGCGGCAACGACCGCGGGAACCAACCTCTACCGCTCGACCGACGCCGGTGCGACCTGGACCCTGGTGGCTGGGACGAATGCACCCACAGGCTTGATGCCCCACCACGGCGTGCTCGCCTCCGACGGCAACCTATGGATTGCCTACAACAGTAGTTCCGGCCCCAACAGTATTTCCAGCGGTGCCGTTTGGAAGCTGAACACCGCCACCGACGCATGGACCAACGTCAACCCCGCGGGCCACGGTGGCGGCATCGGCGGCATCAGCGTGTCGGCCACCGACCCGAACTATGCGCTAGCCTCGACGCTCGACTGGTGGGCTCCAGACGAGATCTACCGGACCACCAACGGTGGAACCAGCTGGACGGCCATCGGCCGGAATGCCACGCACAACGTGAACGGCGCCCAATACTTGTGTTTCGGTCCCCCCAATTGCACAAGCCCGAGCGCTGCAGGTTGGGCTGGCGACATCGAAATCGATCCGTTCAACCAAAGCCGAGCGTTCTATGTGACAGGCCAGGGCGTCTGGTCAAGCAAGAACTCGGACGCCGCCAGTGGCATTGTCTGGAGCTTCGAGGACAAGGACTTCGAGGAGACCGTCGGCCTTGACCTGACAAGCTCGGTGAAGACGGCGCTCTTTGCCGTCGTGGGCGACGTCGGCATCCAGCGCTTCTCGACCACCGCGCTCGACACACCGTCGCCGACCGGCATGGTGACCAATCCCAAGTTCGGCAATGGCAATAGCGTGGATTTCGCCGGACTGAATCCCAGCATCGTGGCCGATACCGGAACCGGAACACCGTCGGGAGGCTATTCGACGGACAATGGTCTCACCTGGAAGCCCTTCGCGAGCCAGGCCGGGGGCTCGAAGATCGCGGTGGGGGCCGACGGCTCGGTCATCGTGTGGGGCACCAACTATTCGTCCGACAACGGCGCAAGCTGGACCGCTTGCACGGGGCTTTCGGGCAGTCCGCGCATCGCCTCGGATCGGGTCAACCCGAAGAAGTTCTACGCCTTCACTGGTGGAACCCTCTACGCAAGCAGCGACGGCGCGGCGACCTTCACGGCGGCCACCACGGGACTTGCTGGCAGCGGCCGGGCCGCTGCAGTCTTCGGAATGGAAGGCGAAGTCTGGGTGGCGGCCAGCGCGAACTTGTACCACTCGAAGACTTCGGGCGCGGGCGCAACCAAAGTGGCGGCGGTTTCGCAGGTCTATTCGGTCGGCTTCGGCAAAGCCGCACCTGGGGCGACCTATCCGGCGGTCTACATCATTGGAACCGTGGGCGGCGTCTCCGGCGTCTTTCGCTCGATCGATGAAGGGGCGACCTGGTTGCGCGTCAACGACGATCAACACCAATACGGCCAGATGGACAACGTCGCCGGAGACGAGGACTACTACGGTCGCGTCTTTGTCACCACGCAGGGCCGCGGCATTCCTTATGGTCAGCCCGCAGCGTCGGGACCGTAGTTGATGACTTTCCGAGAGCAAACATCGTTCGCCGTTGGAGGACATGAATGGATAAGCAGTCGCCTCGTTTGATTTTATGGTCAGCGCTCGCTCTGGCCAGTCTGGCTTGTTCGGGAAGCACGACGAAATCCCCCAATGGTGCTGGTGGCGGCGGCGGCTCGGGCCAGGGTGCGGCAGCCGGTAGCGGCGGCACTGCCAGCAGTGGCGGTGTCGTCGCTACCGGCGGGACCGTCGGCGGTGGCGGCGCTGGGCCAAGTGGCAGCGGCGGTGCCACGAGCGGCGGTGCCACCAGCAGCGGCGCCACCAGCGGCGGCGTGGTAGCGACCACGGGCGGAAACAACGCAGTCACCGGCGGTCGCACTTCAGGCACCGGCGGAACTTCCCAAGCCTCGGGCGGCGCCTCCGCGGGAACAGGTGGAAAAAACGCCGGCGGGAGCGCGACCGGCGGTGTCCCCGCCGGCGGCTCGCCAGCCTCTGGTGGCAAGGTTGCGGGCAGCGGCGGCACGAGTGGCACGGGCGGATCGACAGCCTGCGTGAGCACGACCACCTACCCCTATCCCTTTCGAGATCCTTGCCTTGCCCTTGAAGATCGCGTGACCAATCTTCTCGGCCTGCTCACCGACCAAGAGAAGGTGTCTCTTCTCAGCGAACACCAGCCGGCTATTTCTCGGCTGAGCATCGCGGCCTTCACCACCTATACCGAGGGCATCCACGGACTGGGCTGGGCCGCCAGCGAGCCCGCCATCCTGTCGACGCAGTTTCCGCAAGCGTCCGGGTTGGGCGAGACCTGGGATCCCGACTTGCTCACGCAAGCCTTCGCGCAGGTGGGCAACGAGGCGCGCGTCTACAACAAGAAATACAACGGGACGCACTCCGGCCTGGCGCTGCGTGCGCCGGTGGTCGATCTGTCGCGAGATCCCCGGGCCGGGCGCGCGGAAGAAAGTCTAGGTGAGGATCCGTATTTGGTGGGCACCTTGGCCAAGGCTTTGGTGCATGGCCTGCAAGGAAGTGACCCGACGTATTTGCAGGAAGCTTCGACGGTGAAGCACTTCTTTGTCTACAATCAGGAGCAAAACCGCGGCAACAACAACGTCATCGTGGATGACCGGAACCTGCGCGAGTACTACCTGGTTCCCTTCTACGAGACGCTGATCAACGCCAAGGGACAATCGTTCATGACCTCTTACAACGCCGTCAATGGCGCCCCGGCGGTGTGCTCGCCGGAGATCAAGAGCGTCGTGATCGGAGAGTGGGGATTCGACGGAATGATCTGCACCGACGCGGGCGCGATGCAGGCGGCGTATCAAAGCTACAAGTACTTCCCGACCCTGGAAGACGCCGCCGCGGGTGTGGTCAAGGCAGGCACCGCCGTCATGCTGTCGGGGAACGCCACGGCCATGCAGCAGGCCTACACCGACGGGAAGCTCACCACGGCCGACATGGACGCCGCACTCCGCGGGAACTTCCGCATGCGCTTTCGTCTCGGCGAGTTCGATCCGCCGGCCATGGTCCCCTACTCGACCGTCGACGGAACATCGACACCCTGGACCAGCGATGCGGCCAAGGCGCTGGCGCGCAAAGTGACCCAGGAATCCATCGTGCTGCTCAAGAACAGCGGAAACCTGCTGCCCCTCAACAAGTCGACGCTGAAATCCCTGGCCGTGATCGGTCCCAATGCCGACGTGGATATTTCCGACTGGTACGGCGGCAAGCCGCCTTATACGGTCACCGCGCGGGCCGGGATCGCGGCAGCGGTGGGCACCGGCGTGAACGTGCAGTATGCCCTGGACAACACCGGCGGCCAGGCAGTGAACATCGCGACCGGCGCGGACGCGGCCATCGTGGTGGTCGGGAACAATCCGGTTTGCGGCAACACGACCTTTGGTAGCTGCACGGGCGGCTATGACAGCAAGGAATCCGTGGACCGCACCTACATCGATCTGAAGCCCGAGCAGTTGACGCTGATCCAGGCGGTGTTCGCCGCGAACCCGAAGACCATCGTGGTGGAGATGTCGAGCTTCTCGCAAGCTATCAACTGGGTCCAGTCCAACATTCCAGCCATCGTCCATATCACCCACTCCAGTCAGGAACTGGGCAACGCCCTGGCCGATGTGCTATTCGGCGCCTACAACCCGGGGGGCCGAACCTCGGTGACCTGGTACCAGGCGCTGACCGACATCCCCGCCAAGACGGACTACGACATCCGCAAGGGCCGGACGTACATGTATTTCACGGGCACGCCGCTCTATCCGTTTGGTTTCGGCCTGAGCTACACGACCTTCACCTATTCGACCGCTGCGACCTTGAGCGCGACGACGCTTTCCCAAGGCCAACAAGTGACAGTCAGCGTGGACGTGACCAACAGCGGAACGGTCGCCGGGGATGAGGTCGTTCAGCTCTACGTGAGCTACCCGACCACGACGGGCGTGCCCAGGCCAAACAAGCAGCTGCAGGGGTTCAAGCGCATCAACCTCGCGTCAGGAGCGAAGCAGACGGTGTCGATACCGCTAGGCTACAGCCAGCTCGCGTACTGGGATACCACGAGCAATGCCTTCAAGGTCCAGCCTGGCACCGTCCACATCATGGTGGGGAGCTCCTCCGCCGACGTGCGTGCCACGGCCGATCTGACCGTGCAGTAGCAGCGCCTGACGCGGACGCTTGAAGAGGTCGGCCCGCATCTTCCTTGAGCCAGCCCCACCTCCTCAGTCACTGCCAGGTCTGCTACTCTGGAGACCATGCGCATGTTGCACCACGTTCGTGTCACCATTCTTTTGCTAGGTATCGCTTGGGCCGCCGGTTGCTCGTCGGATACTACGCACTTCATCCCGGCCACCGGCGGTGCAACATCCGCTGGCGGCACGGCAAGTTTGGGTGGCACCACCACATTCGCCACCGGCGGAGCCGCAGGCAGCTCGCAGACCGGCGAGGACACCGCAGCAGGTGGAGCAGCCTCGGGGGGTGCCACCGCGAGCGGCGGCGCAGCAACAGGAGGAGTCCAGGCTGGAACGGGCGGCCGAAGCGGCACAGGTGGCGGCGCAAGCACGGGTGGCGTGCCTGGCACTGGAGGAGGCAGCGGAACCGGCGGAGCAACAAGCGCGGGTGGCGTGGCCAGCACCGGAGGAACGATTGGCTCGGGTGGCGTGGCCAGCACCGGAGGAGGCACCAGAACCGGAGGAACGACAGGCACGGGTGGTGGATCCGGCTCCGGTGGAACGACGACAGGAACCGGGGGCCAGACCACCTCAGACGCGGGGACATCGTCGCCAGACGGCGCCAGGCCGGATTCTGCGGGCGCCGGTGGAACTGGCGGCGCCGGCGGAACCGCCGGAACCGGTGGGGATGTGCCGCTCGATCCCACTCTTCTGGCGAAGTGCACGGGAACCAACCCCATCAAGTGCGACCTTCCCTTCGCCAACGGCAACTACAAAGTCACCGTAGAGCTCGGCAGCGCGACGGCCTCCGCCACGACCCGCGTGCTCGCCGAAACCCGCCGTATCGTCTTGCAGCCGACAACAACGGCCGCCGGCGCCTACACTCGCTTCACCTTCGCGGTCAATGTCCGCGCCGAACAGCACGACGGCTACAGCGCGCCCGGCGGGATCCTGAACTTAACTTTCGACGGAGCCTCGCCGGCTGTGCACGGTGTGGGTGTAGCTGCCGCCAGTATTCCAACGCTTTTCATCGCTAGCGATTCCACGGTCTGCGATTGGGATCCAGCGGCCTACACTCCGGCCGCTTTCGCCGGATTTACGGACTTTTCAGGCTGGGGGCAAGAGGTTTCGCAATACTTCAATGCCGGATTGGCCGTGGCCAACTACGCCGATTCGGGGGAAACAAGCCAGACCTTCTATTCCAAGTTCTATCCGCCAGTGAAGGCCGCCATGAAACAGGGGGATTTCCTGATCGTCGAATTCGGACACAACGACATGAAGAGTATGTCGTCGACGGACTATCGGACCAACCTCACAAAGTACCTTACGGACGCGGCGGCGAAGTCGGTCACCCCCATCCTTATCACGCCCGTTTCCCGTGAAAGTGGAGCCGGCTTCGTGTCCAAGATAGACAACGTGGCGCTAGACGAAACAATGCGCCAGTTGGCGATCGACCAAAAAGTGGCATCGGTTGACCTGACCAAGCTGTCCGTGGCGTACCTTGGGACGCTGTCCTCAAGCGCGAAAAGTGCGCTCTACATCGACGGGACACATTTCCACGAGGCTGGGGCCACGCAGATAGCCAACCTGGTGGCGCAGGCGCTGAAGAGCGGAACGACGGGACTCGAAAAGTACGTTCGCTAGCGCAAGGTCAGGCGATGCCCGGCCTAGGCGCAGCCTGTGTCACACGCCTTGCACGCACTGTCCAGCGTGCTACAAACGATCCCGTTCATATGCGTAGTTTAATCCTATGCTTCGTGTGCCTGCTGTCCCTCGCCTGGCTTTCGCGAGCCGAGGCGAAGAGCAGCATCAAGACCCCAGCGAAAGATCGTCCGGACGGCGATTCGGAGGAACAAGCCAAGGCGGCCAAGAAGGCCTGCGCCGCCGGGGATTTTCGCAAGGGGGTAGACATCCTGGCCGAACTGTACGTCAACACGAACCAAACCACGTTCATCTACAATCAGGGAAGATGTTACGAGCAGGGGGCAAATTTGACGCAGCGGTCCTGCGTTTTAGGGAGTACCTGCTCAAGACCAAGGACATCAGCGCCGAAGACAAGGCGGACACCGAGGCGCACATCGCCAACTGCATCCGCTTTCAGGGTGAGCAGCAGGCGAAGATGGCGCCAGCGCTCGCAACACCACCACAGACCAGTCCCGAACCGATCCCATCGCCTCGTACCCCAGACGTAGTCCAGCGGTCGACACCCGTGCCGAGAAGCTCGATTCTGCCCACGACCGGTATCGTGGTCGGTAGCGTGGGCTTGGCAACCCTTGCCACGGCGGTCGTTCTCAATCTCAAGGCCAACCAGATCATCGACGACGCCAAGGGGCACCCTACCGCTTCCCAGAATTCGAGTCAGAAGTCCTATGAGACGGCAGGTTGGGTTTGCTACGGCGTGGGCGGCGCCGCTGTGGTCACTGGCGTCGTCCTGTACTTGGTCGGTCGCCACAATGACAACCAGACCAACGCAACAATATCCATGTTGCCAGTGTTGCTGCCCGGCGGGGCAGCCCTGGCTATTGGAGGGCAGTTCTAGTCATGCAAAAGAAGCTTACTCTTATTGCTCACATTGCACTTCTACCCGCGTTGCTAGTCTGCTCCGGGTGTTTCAAACATGGCTCTTCCACTGGCAGTGAGGATGCAAGTCCAAGCCAAGGCGAGGCGTCTACGCCGGATGCAAGCCATCCGGACACGCCATCTGTCCTCGATTCCCTTCCCACGGATGTTACAGGTCTTGATACACCGGCTGGAATGGGCGGCGCAGGTGGCGGAACAACCGCGGATGGTGCCACAGGGGCTGGTGGCAGCGTAGGAGGAAGCGGTGGAACGACCAGTGCCGGCAGCAGCGGTGGGAATGTGGCCGATGTGGCGACGAGCGCCGATGGCGGTGGAGGAGTTGTCAGCGGGGGGACCGTTGCCACCGGTGGGACCGCAAAGGGCGGCACGACCAGCAGCGGTGGGACAACCGGCGCTGGTGGCACTGCCTCATTGGGCGGCACCACTTCTACAGGCGGCACTGTCTCGACCGGCGGAACTTCTGCAACGGGCGGCACTACCATCGTGCCCGACGCAGCCCCGGACGTGGCGCCTGACGTGGCTCTCGGCCCGGTCATCTCTTCATTGACCGCCACGCCATCGACGATCACAGCTGGCCGAAGCGCAATTCTCACAGCAGTGTACAGCAACGGGGTTGGAGTCCTGGACAACGGCCTCGGCGCCATCGCCAGCAACGGCACGATCGGCACCGGAAACCTCAACACAACCACGACGTACACCCTCACGGTGACCGGTGCGTCTGGAACGCCTGTGAGCAAGACGGTGATAGTGACGGTGGT
>Ga0265342_10000494_pt1 | contig 42422 bp, 26 predicted proteins | sample 4CB327metaG_FD_203125 | JGI IMG/M metagenome (GOLD analysis project Ga0265342, IMG submission 203125) | Rhizosphere microbial communities from Carex aquatilis grown in University of Washington, Seatle, WA, United States - 4-CB3-27 metaG | ecosystem: Host-associated > Plants > Roots >... | reverse complement strand
GTCGTGGTGACTGGGCATGGTCAGCGCGCGCTGCACCCCCGCGACCACGCGCGCGGGATCCGAAACCGCCAGCGCCACGGTCTGCGCGCGTGCGGCTGCCGCCGCTCGATCGGTCAGGTTGACGATGGGAAACGGTTGCGGCTGTCCCTCGATCGCGTTGTGCGGCTCTTCGACGAACGAGCCAGCGCGATCCCACAGCCAATGGTAGCGACGGGCTTGCCGCTTGTCCGGGTTCATTCCCTGCTGCACCACCGCCCAGTGGCCGTCGTCGGTCACTATGAAGCCGTGCTGGTAGAGATCGAAGCCATCTTGTACGGCCGCGCTGTCGACCTTGGCGACGAGCCGGCTTGCCCGCACCAAGGCCGGGGCGTCGATGGAAACGCGATCACCCAGCGCCAAGAGTTCGTCCGGTGTGCGGCGCGAATGCCGGCCGCGACCGCCACACACGTGAATGCCCAGCTCGGCCGCAACCGGCAAGAGCCCGCGCTTGAGCGCGCCGAGCACGCTGGTCGTGATCCCGGAGCTGTGCCAGTCCATGCCCATCACGCACCCCAAGGACTGGAACCAGAAGGGATCGGCAAGCCGGCGCAAGACCTCGTCGCGCCCGTATTCGAGCACCAGGGTCTCGACGATGACCCGCCCCAGGCGCGCCATGCGCGAGGCGAGCCACATCGGCACGCGGCCGCCATGCAGAGGCAAGTCCGCCGTACCTGTTTTCATACTACGCAAGAACCCTGGGAGGGTTCTTGCAAACTCCCACGATGAGTTCCGTCGGGCAAAGCCCAACTCCACTCACGCGCTCTACGCAAGAACCCTGGGAGGGTTCTTGCAAACTCCCACGATGAGTTCCGTCGGGCAAAGCCCGACTCCACTCACGCGCTCTCACGCGGGGAATGAAGGCGTCCGAAGCCACCGCCGATCTGGCCTGCCTATTCGCCCGAGAAGCGTACGTAGGTATGCTCTTCGCCGATGGTGGCGGTGAGCGCCTTGAGGATGGCCTCGCAGTGCGCTTTCACCTCGGGCTTCACAGGACCGCGCAGCCGCTTCTCCAGTTCCTTAACCACAAACGGAATCTGAATCTGGTTGAACACCGTGTCGCCAAACGGATCGACAAAGCGCAGGCATGGCGAGGTGCCATCTTCCCGATCTGGGAGCAGCTTCTCGGTTAGCGTGTTGTCGTCGAGGACTTCATCTTGAACTTCGCCTGATTCGGTCTCCACGCGCACGTCAATTCCCATGGTTCCTCCCAACCTTGAGTTTTGCTCGCTAACTGACCTTCACTATACGTTCGTTCAGCGAGCCCTGCAAGAAGCCACCGACGGCGAATCGCGTTTGAATCCGCAAGTTTCTCCACGATCCGTGAGAAAAAAGCGTGAACCACATGCCACAGGTAGCCCGTCGGGGAGTGCGCGCGCTGGCGCAAACCCTCGAAAACGGACGCATGCACACTCGGCACGAAAGCTGCTACCGTCAGGCGGCATGCGTACGCAAGCCGCCTTCCGATGCTTCCATGAAACCCGACTGCGCAAGCAAGTGCCTGCACTCGTGGCCTTCGCCGCATTTCTCTCCTTTGCGTGCGGTGGGTGCCTATCGAACGAGTACGTGATTCCCAAGACCGAGCTGGCGCGCCTGGCGCAGCTGCCACCCGAACAGCGCGGCCAGAACGTGCAGATCGTGCAGGAGATTGGCGACCGCCGGGCCGAGGCCATCGACACGACCCAGCCGCCGCCACCCCAGGAAAACCCGCAAGGCCAGGGCTATGGACCGCCGCCAGCGGGCTATGTTGAAGAAGGCCCTGAGGCGCACGTTGGTGTCGCCGTTATCATCGCGCCTTTTCCGCCCGTGCCGATGGGCCCGCCGCTGCCAGGCCCGGGCATGGGTCCGCGCGCTCTACCTGGGCCGCGCGGCCCCGTCGGTGCAGTGCCTGGCCGGGCCGCACCCGTGGCGCCGCACGGCCCAAGATCGCCAGCCGCAGGCGGAAGTAAGCTCGGCGGGGGCAACAGCAAGAACGACCTCGCGGCTCTGATCATCGCCGTCGCCCTCGTGGCCACTGTGGGCATGATCGCAACCGAAGGCGCGCGCTACGACGGCGGCGTGGCCATGTACCCGTGGCAGCTCGTGCATTTGAAAGATGCAAACGGACAAGAGCGCGAGGTGCCGCTGGCTCAAATCACGCCCGCCGATGTCGCATCGGCGTCGCAAGCCAAGGTCATGGACGACGAGGGTTGGGGCTTCATGCGTCTGGGACGGCGGCCGCTCGATCGCCAAGGATTCGCCTTCAAGATGGATCTGGGCGGGTTGCACTCGTCGAGCTCCAGCCTTTCCGCGAGCGGCGTCGGAACCAACGTCCAGCTCGGCTATTTCCCCCATCGCACCTTTGGCCTGCTCGGCGCGTGGGCGTTCTCGGGCGGATCGGACGTGGATGGCAAGTCGTACTACCGAAACAACCTGGACCTAGAAGCGCAGTTCTTCCCGGTCAGCGTTTGGCGATTGCACCTCGGCGGTTTCGGGCACGGTGGCGTGCAATACGCCAACGACGCCAGCAGTGGCACCCGCAACGGCGCCGCTTTCGGCGGTGGCCTCATCCTCGAACTCGCGCTCACCACGCGCCTCGCGCTCACCGCGCGCGCCGACTACACTTCGGCGCACGTAGCCCCTGGCGGCGGCTGGGCAGGCACCGAAATGTTTACCGCAGGCGTCGCGATTTATTAGAGAGCGCAGAGGTCGGAAGAGATCGCGGAGTCGGATCGGACTCTCTGGTGCTAGATTCCGGCCGTGCGTTGGCGACGACTCTCGCCAGAGGCGGCCCGCGTCGAGGTCATCAATCCTTCGGACGGCGGGTTCTGGTTCTGGCTATTCAAATTCTATGCATTCGCGGCCATGTGCCTCGGTGGCCTGGCCGTTCTGGGCGGCATCGGCCTTTTCGCCTACTTCGCCGGCACCCTCCCGAGTCTGCCCGACTTCGACCGCTATCGGCTGGAAGCCGCGGAATCGACCCGGGTACGGGCGTGGGACGGAACGGACTTGGCCGAGCTGGCCAGCGAACGCCGCGAAATCCTCCCGCTCGAAGCCTTCCCCAGAAAGCTGCTGCAAGCCTTCGTTGCCATCGAGGATCGCCGCTTTTTTGAACACAGCGGCATCGACTATCGCGGCATGCTGCGCGCCCTGCTGGCCAATCTGCGCGCCGGACACGTGGTGCAAGGCGGGTCGACCATCACCCAGCAAGTCGCGCGCTCGTTCCTGCATACGTCGGAACAAACGGTCCAGCGCAAGATTCGCGAGGCTATCCTGGCCAGGCGGCTAGAGGCGCGCTACGAGAAGAATCAGATCCTGGCGCTCTACCTCAACCAAATCTTTCTCGGACACCAGTCCTACGGCGTTGCCGCGGCCGCGCGCCGCTATTTCAACAAGCAGGTCAGCGAGCTCGACCTCGGCGAGATGGCCACCATCGCCGGCATCGCGCAAGCGCCTAGCCGCTACTCGCCGCTCTTGGCGCCCGACCTGACGCGGGCCCGGCGCGATCAAGTTCTCGCCGCCATGGCAGTCTCGGGAGTCATCGACGAAGCCACGGCCGACAACCTGCGCGCGCGACCGCTCGACGTGCACCAACCACCCGACGTGTTTCGCGAGCGCTCGCCCTACTTCGCCGAGCACGTACGCCGTGACATGGCCAAACGCTACGGGGAAAAGACGCTGTGGGAAGGCGGCCTCGACATCGAAACCACGCTCATCCCTTGGATCGACGAGTCCGCGCAGGAGAATGTCGACTTTTCCTTGCGCAAGCTCGACAAGCGCCAGGGCTGGCGCGGCCCGGTCGCGCACCTAGCCGGGTTCATGGCCGACGAATTCCGCCGCCGCGCAGGTGCGCGCTACGGCGCCTCGGCACCCATCGAAGGCCGGCTTTACTTGGGCTTGGTCGAAAGCACAAGCGGAGGCAAGGCGCAGGTTCGCGTGGGCGAGAAGATCTATCTGCTGCCCTCGGCGGGCATGGACTGGGCCAACCCCTACAGCACCGTGGATTCAACCAACGGCAGAACGCTGACCAGCACCAATTCCGTGCTTCACCCTGGCGACGTAGTGTGGGTGACGCCGATGAATCGTTCGCGCCTGCGCCGCTTCTCCGATTGGACCTACGACGGCGCCGGTGAAGTGCAGTGGATGCCGGCCTACGCCGAGCGCAAGCCGCCCCCTGGGCCCGTCACCTTGCGCCTGGAGCAAACGCCCAAAGTCCAGGGCTCGCTCTATTCCTACGATCACCAAACCGGCTACGTCGTGGCCATGGTCGGCGGCCTCGACTTCGACCGCTCGGAGTTCAACCGCGTGGTGCAGGCCTGCCGCCAGCCCGGCTCGACCTACAAGCCGGTCTACTACTCGCTCGCCCTCGACCGCGGCTACGGCTACGCGTCCTTGCTCAACGATACCCCACGCGCCGAGGTCGATCCAATCACCGGCGAGGTCTGGATACCACAGAACCTCAACAACACCGTCGAGTACCAGGTGAACCTGGAATACGCTCTCGTGTGGTCGAAGAACGTCCCGTCGGTGCAGCTCTTCAAATTGGTAGGCGGCAAGGATGTCGAGGCCTGGGCGCGCAAGCTGGGCATCACCACGCCGATCATTCCCGACCAAGCGCTGGCCCTCGGCGCCTCCTGCACGCGCATCGACGAGCTGACCCGTGCTTTCTCCGCATTCGCCCGCAACGGCTCCATCTCCGAGCCGGTCTACGTGCGCCGCGTGCGCGATCGCGCGGGCCAGGTTCTGGAGGATTCCACCGCGGTCTCGGATCCCATGGGCGCGCCCGAGCTGCGCCTCGACCGCATGGTCGCTCTTGCCGGCAAGCGCACCAAGGACGTGATTCCACCGCGCACGGCATGGCTGACCTCGCAACTCATGCGCCGGGTAGTGACCAAGGGGCACGCGCCCTCGCTGCGCAGCTCGGGCCTGTTCGTCGGCGGCAAGACCGGCACGTCGAGCGCGACCATGGACACCTGGTTCGTGGGCTACACCTCGCGCTGGATGACCACGAGTTGGATCGGCGACGACCGTCGCGAACGGCCGCTCGGATTCAAAGACGCCGCCTTCATGCTCACCGTGCCTATGACCGCGCGCTACCTCTACGAAGTCACCGCCGGCCAGCCGCTGAAAGATATCCCCTGGGAGCGTCCGCCCGGCGTGAAAGCCACCGACACCGGCGGCACCCTGCGCACGACCATGGACGAAGTGAAGGCCGACACGGGCGAGCCGAGGAAGAAGAAGGGGTAGTTCGCAAAGCATTCATTGTGCTCGACACCGCCCCGTCGGGACCTGGAAGCGGCGGCGAGAGCTGCCCATGAACCGAGATTCCAGCTATCATCCCCCGCGGATGCACACGGTAGCCAACAAGACGGGCCAAGACGCCATTTGGGCCACGCGCATTGTGAATTGACGATCTTGCGCCTCGCACAGGATACCCACATGAAAAACCAAGGAAGAGGGCCCGCTCCCACAGTTCTCAATGACATCTACTTTGGAAAACGGATCTGGCTGTCTGGCCACACCGGCTTCAAAGGCTCCTGGCTCGCGCACTGGCTTCTCGATCTCGGAGCCGAGATACACGGGTTCTCGCTCGAACCGCCTACCACACCGGCATTGTTCGAACAACTTGGCCTTGAACAGCGGCTTCGACACCATGTTGCCGACTTGCGGGATGCCGTCGCCGTGAGGGAATCCATCCAGGACGTCCAGCCGGACTTCGTCTTCCATCTTGGTGCTCAGGCCATTGTGCGTCTTTCCTACGACCAGCCTTTGGAAACTTACAGGACAAATCTTCTGGGCACCATTCATGTCATGGAAGCCCTACGCACCTTGGAGAAACCGTGCGCCGCCGTCCTCATCACCACTGACAAGTGTTACGAAAACCGCGAATGGCTGCACGGCTATCGTGAGGAGGACCCGCTGGGTGGCTTCGACCCCTATAGTTCAAGCAAGGCGGCTGCCGAAATCGCCATTGCTTCCTGGCGTCGCTCGTTTTTTGTGGAGCACCCGGTTCGCATCGCCAGTGTCCGGGCTGGCAATGTGATTGGCGGCGGGGATTGGGCGAAGGATCGAATCTTGCCTGATTGCATCAGGGCATTGCAACAGGATCAACCAATTCCAGTCCGCAACAAGATCGCCACCCGCCCCTGGCAACACGTTCTGGAACCTCTCAGCGGCTACTTGTGGCTGGCGGCCCTTCTCAGCAACTCCTCTCTGCGCCCAGACGATAGAGGTTCGCTCATGTCGGCGTTCAACTTCGGCCCAAGTCTGGAATCCAACCGGTCGGTGGGAGAACTCGTGGTTGAAATCCTCAAACACTGGCCGGGCCGGTGGAAAGACATCAGCGACCCGAAGGCAGTCCACGAAGCTCAATTGCTCAACCTTTCCACGGACAAAGCATTTCACCTCTTGGGTTGGAAACCAGTCTGGAGCTTTGAGAGATCTGTTGCTGCAGCGGTGGCATGGTATCGAACGGCTCACAATCTCGCTGGTGGACCGTCGGAACTGCCGCAGTTGATCGAACTCACATCCCGACAGATAGAGGAATACCAAGCCGATGCATCGCAGTCCGGCCCGCCATGGGCTGCCCGCAGTGTTCGCAGCGCTTCGAGTTAGGGCGATCCGGAAACAACGAGGACCAGCAAACTCACGCTGAGCGGGGGAATCTCGACCGGATCCGACATCGAACCGGCTGGCGATTCGGTGATGGTAACGCCCCTGGACTGGCCCGGTGAATTGCCCGCCATGGGCGAGGCGCCGGTCAACAAGAAGCGCCGGCCGCCGTCGCGAACTTGCGCGCCAGCAATGATGAAGTGAAGGCGTCGCGCGTGCGCGGGATCGGGGTTCACCACCGCCAGGGTCAGCGCCGCGCGATCTGTGGACCAGGCAGCGGAAATGTCCAGAGGTTTGGGCTGGCTGCGAACCGCCACGGGCAGAGTTCCAAAATGGCGGCGATACAGGGATAGCACGAGGCCCGTCGGCTCCAATTCAGCGGCGTTGGAATTGGTCTTGATGGCGCCGATGACGTTGACGGTCTGGGCGTAGTTGGCCATGTAGAAGATGTCGCTGTTGCGGAAGAGCTCGTGCAGACCAGCGGCAATGCCGAGGCCGTCCTTAAGAAAGTACCGGGTGCCGAGCTCGCCGTACTCGAAGGGGCCATACCAATAGTTCCATTCGTCGAAGGCGATTCTGACGTTCTTGCCTGCGAGGGCGGGCAGTTCGCGGCGGTAGGCGCGGTGCGCGTCGGCGATGCGCCGGATCCCTTCGGGGGCCTGGGCGACGTGGGCAAGGACATCAGGACTGCCGTGCCAGTAGTCGTGTTCGCTGATGAACTCCATGTGCGAAGACGCCTGTGCCAGCATGGTCCGACTCCACTCGCCCAGCGCTCCGACACCCACGAGCTCGATCTTCGCATCCACGGCCCGCATGGCGTCCACGATGGCCCGATGCTTGGCAACGTACTTGTCGACCGGCATGTGGCCGAGTTGCCATTCCCCGTACATCTCGTTGCCGACCGCCCACAGCCGCACGGCGAAGGGTGCAGGATGGCCATTCTTGGCGCGCAAACGACCCATGGGAGTGTCCTTGCCGGCGTTGGCGTAGGCGACGAATTCGGCGGCCGCGCGCGCATCGCCGGTCCCCGTATTGATGGCGATGTACGGCTCGGCGTGGATGAGGCGGCACAGCTCCATGAACTCGTGCAGTCCGACGTCGTTGGGTTCGACGCCTTTCCAGGCCGGGTTCTTGCGCGACGGGCGTCGATCGCGATCGCCAAGCCCATCCTTCCAATCGTAGCCACTGACGAAGTTGCCGCCGGGCCAGCGATAGACAGGCGCATCGAGTTCACGCAAGCGGGCCATGGTGTCCTTGCGCCAGCCGGAAAGGTTGTCGGCGGGCATGAGCGAAACCGCGCCGAGGCGAACGGCGCCCGAGCCGCACACCACGATCTCGATGCGGCCGTTGTCGGTGGTCGCACCGGAGCGGAAGGCAAGTGGAACAGTCTGCCAGGTTGCGCGGACGTTCTTGATGACGATGGTCTGACGAGCACTCGCGCCGCCTCCCCACACCAAACTCACCTCGATGGGCGCGGCAGCGCCAGCGAGCACGATGCGGCCGACATAGTCGCGGCCGTCCTGGAGGGCCAGGCGTTCCTGCATCAGACCGGTCGCGAGTTTGCGGCCGCCGGATTTCAACACCGGAACGGGCGAGCCAGCAAGCGCGCCCTCGCTCGACATGGTGACCGCGGCCTTGTCTCCCAGAATCATCCAGGGCGAGCGCATGAGCAGCTCATACGGGTGACCTTCGCCGTCCCAGGGTTGCATTCCCGGCGTGAACATTTCCCACGCGGGTGCCTCGCCGGTGACGGGGTAGAAGAACTTGCGATCCTCGAGCATCTCCGCCCACGAGCCGCCGTAGACGCTGCGGCCGACGTGCTCGATGAATTGGCCGTAAAGCAGGGGCGAGATGGGGGCGCCGACCTCGGCGGCGTCGATGGTGACTTCCTCCATGGCTGGGGCCGCCGCGACCGCAATTGGAATAGCGACGATGACCGCGGCGGTTATGCCAAGGAACCGGGTACGAGAATGCATGGGTGATCCTTAGCGAGCTGGTCGCGAAAATGCAAAACGCGTGAGCGGCACCAACACCGTTCACGCGTTTGGGTGATCGAGACTACTTGACGAAGATGTCAGGCACGGGCGGATCCGCCATGTTGGGCGAAATCCGGAAGCCCGTGTGCGGCGGTTGGTTGTAGGCCGAGTTCTCGAACGCGACTTGCGCTCGATAGGTCGGATCGTGCATCAGCGTGTAGATGCGACGCTTCGTCACCTCCGTGGTGGTGTACACGCGCAAGTTCGCATTGCTCGATTCGCGAAGCACCAATTCCTCGCGCCAATCGCCGATAAGATCTGCGGTGAGCGTCGGGGTGGACTTGGAGCTGTTGTTCGACCCGCAGGTAGAGCAGCTGAGCAGCGTTCCGCCGCCGACCTTGGTGATCGACGTGCCGCTCTCAAGCTCGCGCCATTCGTCGGCATCCCAGTAGATAAGGAAGTTGCTGCCGGCATTGGGAGCGCCGGCTGCGCCGGTCGCGCAATTGACGCTACCCACACCACTCGAACACGAGGCAGCTGTATCGTCTCCTGTACCGACGTACTCCGCCACGCCACGTCCGTTGTCCCCACCTCCGGTCACGTTGAAGTAGGACTTGCACGTAGCCCCGTCGTGACAATCTTGACCGCCGAGACTCTCGTGAACCGAGAACACGGAGATCCCCTTGCCAGCCACCAGTTCGCCTACGTGCATGGCATCGCCATGGCCCGTTCCTGCGAGGCACTTCAAGGTTCCCCCGCTGTCGACGGTGGTTGCGCCAGTGATGATTTCCTGTCCGCCGTCACCGTCGGTGTCTGCCGCCATGGCCGAGTGGTCCCCGCAACCAATGACGACACCGGCGCTGCTGGTGCAACTCGGGTGATCGAAAACCCAGTTCTGCGCCAGCACCCCATTTCGGTAGGTCAATGAAGAAATCGTGGTGCGCGTGTAATAACCACGCTGCGTGATGATGCTCGGCCGTCCTGTGGCAGTGCTACCCTCCTTCACGAACGCTATTCCTCCGTTGAAGCGGTCCACGCGGTTGCCGTAGGCGTCGCCCCAATCGCTTACATTTCCACGAGGCACCGGATAGGCCACCGTATCCAGCTCCTTGCCGGTATCTCCCGCGAATACCGTCATGTACTCCGGTCCGGTCAGAATGTAGCCGGAACCGTTGCGGTAGACAGCGCTATCGTCGTCGGTGGCAGCAGGTCCCTTGCTCAGATAAGCGCCAGTGCCATCCTTGGTTCCAGGTGCCGTCTTGACGGCTACCTCCGCCTTCCCATCGCCGTCAAAGTCGCCCACCGACATCTGCGTGTAGTGCGCCCCGGCGCGAATGTTCGGTCCCAGGTCGATGCGCCAGAGTCTCTTGCCGGCCAGCGTGTATCCATCGATGTAGACGTCGCTGGTGTTGCCCGACTGGGAGTTGTCCTTCGAGTCCGACGGATCCCATTTGAGCACGATGTCGAGCTTGCCGTCGCCATCGAGATCCCCTGGGGCTCCATCGTTCGCGCTGTACGATCCGCCCGGCGTTGTCAGCGGAATGCTGGTGTAGTTCTGCGCCCAGGGCGTCGCGGCGGGAGACTTCGCCCCCTCGGTCCCCTTGATGACGGCGCTGACCGTGTAGCTGGAAGAGGAGGTGCCCGCAGCATCCAGATAATTGGTGCTATCCGTTACGTTCTTGAGCAGGGTGCCGTTCTTGTAGAGATTATAGGAAACGTTCGTGGCCGTCGTATCGTATTCGTAGCCGAACATACGCCAGCCGACGTAGACGCCACCAGTGACGACGACTGCAACCACGCCGCGATCCAGATTCTCCATCTGATAGTGCCCGGTCCCCGGGACTGAGGTCTTGGTCGCCCCTCCCTGCGCTGAAGCACCACCCTGACCCGACACGCCGCCGGTTCCACTGGCGGTCGAGCCGCCGGTTCCGCTGGCGGTCGAGCCGCCGGTTCCGCTGGCGGTCGAGCCGCCGGTTCCGCTGGCGGTCGAGCCGCCAGTCAGGCTAGGAGCACCGCCAGTCACGGTGCCAGTGCTACCACCACTCGCGGGCGGAACGCTGCCGCCGTTGCTTGTCGTGGAGCCGCCTGTCACGGTGGCGGTGCTGCCGCCGTCGCTCGTCGTAGTGCCACCAGTCACGGGAGCGACGCCACCGCCATTGCTTGTCGTGGCACCGCCGGTCTTGGCAATGCTGCCACCGTTGCTCGTCGTGGTACCGCCGGTCACGGAGACAACGCTACCTCCGTTGGTCGACGTGGCACCGCCATTGGTTACCTTTCCGCCAGAACCGGTCGTCCCACCTGACGCTGCGCCTCCCGTAACCGTCGCGCTACTCCCGCCCGTCGTGTGTCCCCCCGTGCCCTCTGGCGTGGCTACGCCCTGTCCGCTACTGCAGGCAGGAAGTGCTAATCCCAGGCTTGCTGCGCATAGGGACAAAGCAAAAATTCGACCTACTCGACCTCGTTTCTCGTGCTCTCGCTGCATACGTTTCTCCCTGTTTTGCCGAACCGACGACCGGAGTTTCGAGCCCGCAGTGGCCTTGCCAATTCGGGCGGCTCAGGATTTTACTCCTCTACTGTGCAAGAGATCCTTAATTTAAGTATTACGGTCCCTTTACTCTAATGGCACGGTGGGACAACGCCCCGCTCGTCGTTTGGAACGTGAAAAGCCGTGGTGCCGGCTGGGAGGAGCCAACCGAAACCACGGCCCTGTCACGTGCCTTGGCGAAAGGCCGAGAGGCTACTTCACGCGGATATCAGGAACGGGCGGATTCGCCATCCCAGTGCCGATGTGGAATCCCACGTGCGGCGGCTGGTTGTAGCTCGAATTCTCGAAGGAGACCTGCGCCCGGTACGTCGGATCGTGCATGAGTGTGTAGATGCGGTGTGTGGTCACGTTCGTCGTCGTGTACACACGCAAGTTCGCATTGCTCGATTCGCGCAGCACCGCCTCCTCGCGCCAATCGCCCAGCAGATCCGCGGTGAGCGTCGGCGTGCTCTTCGAGCTGTTGTTCGATGCGGTCCCCGTCGTGGTCACTCCGGGCAAAGTCGTGCCATTCATCGTCGAACGAATCACATCGGCATTCCAGTAGATGAGGAAGTTGCTCCCAGCGCTCGTAGTCACGGCGGTACCGGTACCGCAATTGACGTTGCCCATGCCACTGCACGTTGCCCCGGTCAGGTCGGTCGCGGAGATATACTCGGCGACGCCGCGGCCGGTGTCAGTGCCGGGACTCGTGATGTTGAAGTAGAACGAGCAGGTGGCGCCGTCGTGGCAATCCATACCGCCGTAAGTCTCGTGAACCGTGAAGACCGCGATTCCCTTGCCCTTGACCAGCTCCCCAATGTGCATGGCATCGCCATGGCCCATTCCCGAGCTGCACTTGAAGGTTCCCGCACTGTCGATGGTGGTTGCGCCGGTGATGACCTCCTGTCCGCCGTCGCCGTCCACGTCGGCCGCCATGCATGAGTGGTCGCCACCGCCCGCGGCTTTGCTGTTGCCAGCACCGTTGCTGTCAAAGAGCCAGTTCAACGCCAAGGTTCCACCTCGCCAGGTCAACGCAGACACGGTTAGACGTGTGTAGTACCCACGCTGCTGGATGATGCTCGGCAGACCGTTGGCAGTGCCCTTGTCCTTTACGAATGCAATACCGCCGTTGTAGCGGTCCAGGCGGTTGCCATAGGTGTCACCCCAATCGCCTACGTTCCCGCGCGGCACTGGATAGGCCACGGTCGCCAGCTCTTTGCCGGTGTCGCCGGCGAACACGGTCAGGTACTCGGGCCCGGTCAAGATGTAGCCGCTTGAGTTGCGGTAGACAGCGCTGTCATCGTCGCTGGCGGCAGGTCCGGTGCTGAGATACGCGCCGGTTCCGTCCTTGGTGCCCGGTGCGGTCTTGACCGCCAACTCGGCCTTCCCGTCGCCGTCGAAGTCATACACCGACATCTGCGTGTAGTGCGCCCCAGCGCGAATGTTCGGTCCCAGGTCGATGCGCCACAGGCGCTTGCCGGCCAAGGTATAGCCATCAATAAAGACGTCGTCGGTGTTGCCGGACTGGGAATTGTCTTTCGAGTTCGACGGATCCCATTTGAGCACGATGTCGAGTTTGCCGTCGCCGTCGAGATCCCCTGGGCTGGCATCGTTCGCGCTGTAGGAGCCTCCCTGGGGGCCATTGGCGGGTGGGGTCAGCGGGATGCTGGTGTATTGCTGTGCCCACGCCGTGACCGGGTCAGATTGCGCACCCTCGGTGCCCTTGAGCACGCAGCTCACCGTGTACTTCGAGGTGGTGGTACCGGCCGCGTCCAGATAGTTTGTGCTATCGGTCACGCTTGCGAGCTTAGTCCCGTCTTTGTAGAGGTTGTATGTCGTGTCGCTGTCCGTTCCGGTGTATTCGTAGCCGAACATGCGCCAACCGACGTAGACACCGCCACCGACCTTCACTGCCACCACGCCACGATCCAGATTCTCCATCTGGTAGTGCCCGGTGCCCGAGACTGGCGGTTTGGTCGATCCGCCCTGTGCCGGAGCACCACCGGCGGCTGGCAAACCACCGTTGCCCGGCGTTCCACCGCCCCCGACGACAGTGCCACCACCGGTGCCCGGCGCACCACCAGGGCCCGTCGTCCTACCGCCATTGGCCGGCGTTCCGCCCGGAGTGGAAGTACCGCCGCTAGCCGGCACACCGCCCGGGCTGGAAGTGCCGCCGCTAGCCGGCGCACCGCCAGGGCCCGTCTTGCCGCCAGTTGCCGGTGCTCCGCCAGGAGTGCTGAGTCCGCCGTTGCTCGACGCCCCGCCGGTGGTTTGCGCTCCGCCCGTGGTCTGAGAGCCGCCTGTGGTTTGCGCTCCGCCCGTGCTCAGCGTCCCGCCGGTGGTTTGCGCCCCGGCCGTGGTCTGAGAGCCGCCATTCTGGATGATCGTTCCGGTCCCTGAATTGCAGCCAGCCAGGATGGCGGCTGAGCCCAGAACCATGACGAGCGTTGCCGTCAGGCTGGGTGTCTTCGGTGAGAGAGCTTTCTGTGAGAGCATTATTTCCTCCATGTCCGTCCGCCGTGAGAACGTGTTTGGTCCAGCGGCTGTGTGCTATCCGCAGTGACCCGAGTCCTTGGGTTGGCTCATCTATAGTTTTGAGGAGCCGAAATTCCGGTATTTCGGCTTCGCTTCGTGAAATCCCTAGGGATTCCCGCGCCCTTTGGACTTCCCGGTCACGCGAGAGCGGTCCTTCGGAACGGATTCCAACACCACAGACAACTCGCCGTCTCCGACGGCCGACACCTCGCGGGTGACAGGGGTGTAGCCTTGCTTCTCAAAGCGTATCATTTCAGGTTGGTTGGATTGGTGAAACTCGACGATTTCGGGGGTATATCCGAACAGGTAGCCATCGGATACACGCACAATCCGCGCGCCCGGTGGCGTACTCTCCATCCACACCAGCACCAAGAATGTTGGATCGAGAACAGGCTGCGCGTCGAGAAGCGGCTGGGACTGTGCCAGGGATGGGGGCTGCGTCGGGGTCTGGGCTGGGGAGATGGGGCTCTTGCGATGCAAGGTGATCGCGAGCCCCGCAATCGCCGCAACGGCCAAGACAGCGCTGAGCGCGACCCAAGAGTTGCGCCTGAGTTTCAGGATAGCTCCAAACATCACCGTCGAATGTATCGCTCTTTCAAACGCCGTTCACCGTTTATAGACAGAACCCCGGCAACCCATGGTCGGGCAGCCGGGGTTCTTTGCTTCGCCCGCGAAGCGTGAACGGCGCACCGATCACGTCGCTGGCAACGTCTACTTCACGACGATGCTGGGCACGGGCGGCGCATCCATGTTGGGGGCGATGCGGAAGCCGACATGCGGCGGCTGGTTGTAGGTCGACTGCTCGAAGTTCACCTGCGCCCGGTACGTCGGATCGTGCATGAGCGTGTAGATGCGGCGCTTGGTCACCTCCGTCGTCGTGTACAAGCGCAGGGCCGTGTTGGCGGTCTCGCGCCAGATAACTTCCTCGCGCCAGTCGCCCAGCATGTCCGCGGTCAGCGTCGGGGTGTTCTTGGTGCCGTTGCAGCCCGAGCACTGAGCGCAGGTCAGCAGGGTTCCACCGCCGGCCTTGGAGATCGAGTTGGCGTTCTCAAGCTCGCGCCATTCATCGGCGTCCCAGTACATGACGAAGTTGGTCCCGGCCTGGAGGCCAGTCGCGGCGCCTGTGGCGCACAATGCCTGCTTCACGTTGCACGATCCACAAGTGCATGATGCACTGTCTTCGTTCCCCACGCCGACGTATTCGGCACGGCCGCGATTGGAGTCGACACCGGCTTCCCCAGTCTTGAAGTAGAACGTCTTGCAGGTGTCAGCGTCATGAGCATCCATACCCCCTAGACTCTCATGAATCGAGAACACCGAGATCCCCTTGCCAGGAACCAGCTCGGTCACGTCCAAGGCATCGCCGTGGCCCTCTCCCGAGTCGCACCTGAAGGTTCCGTCGCTGTTGACGACCCGTGCGCCAGGGATGATCTCCTGCGCACCGTCCCCGTCCACGTCCGCGGCCATGCAGGTGTGGTCGCCACCGCCATTGGGGATATTGGTCACGCTGTCGTAGACCCAGTTCTTCGCCATGACGCCATTGCGGTAGGTCATCGCGGAAATGGTCAGCGAGGTGTAGTAGCCACGGCCCGAGATGATGCTGGGAAGACCGTTCGCCACGCCGGCACCGCCGCCAGCGGGGACATCCTTCACGAAGGCAAACCCACCGGTGAAGCGCTGTCCACGGTTTCCGTTCGAATCGCCCCAGTTCCTGCTGCCGTAGAGCACCGGATACGCAATCGTGTCCAGTTCCTCTCCAGTCGCGCCGCTGAACACGGTCATCCACTCCGGTCCGCCCAAGGTCATGCCGCGAGTCCCTCGGAGATCCTGGGTGTTGTCGGCGCCCGCTGCTGGGCCCTTCTTCAGATAATTGCCCTTGCCGTCCTTGGTGCCGGGCCCGGTCTTAACCGCCAACTCGGCCTTGCCGTCGCCATCGAAGTCGTACACCGACATTTGCGTGTCGTGCGCGCCGGCGCGAATGTTAACGCCCAGATCGATGCGCCACAGGCGCGTTCCATCCATCTTGTAACCGTCGATGATGCAATCGTCGGACTTCCCGCTTGATGCGGAGTCCTTCGAGTTCGACGGATCCCACTTGAGCACGAGATCCAGTTGACCGTCGCCGTCGAGATCGCCAGGGGTTCCGTCGCTTGCGCTGTACGATCCACCTTCCGGACCATTGGGCGGTGGGGTGATCGGGATGCTCAGATATTGCTGTGCCCAAACCGCGACCGGCGCAGATTGCTTGCCCTCGACTCCTTTGAGCACGGCACTCACCGTGTACTTCGAAGTGGCGGTACCAGCCGCGTCCAGATAGTTCGTGCTATCGGTCACGTTCTTGAGCAGGGTGCCATCCTTGTAGAGGTTGTACGAAGTGTCGCCATCCGTTCCGGTGTACTCGTAGCCCATCATGCGCCAACCGACATAGACGCCACCCGTGACCTTCACGGCCACTACGCCGCGATCCAGGTTCTCCATCTGGTAGTGCCCGGCCAACGTAACGGGAGGCTTGGTCGATCCACCCTGCGCAGGAGCGCCACCGAGGTTCGGCAAACCGCCGCTGCCCGGCGTTCCACCGCCCCCGACGACCGTGCCACCACCGGTGCCCGGCGCACCGCCAGGGCCCGTCGTCCTACCGCCATTGGCCGGCGTTCCGCCCGGAGTGGAAGTACCGCCGCTAGCCGGCGCACCGCCAGGAGTGGAACTGCCGCCGCTAGCCGGCGCGCCGCCAGGGCCCGTCTTGCCGCCAGTGCTCGGGGTCCCGCCAGGAGTGCTGAGTCCGCCATTGCTCGACGCCCCGCCCGTGGTTTGCGCTCCGCCCGTGGTCTGAGAGCCGCCGGTGGCTTGCGTTCCGCCCGTGCTCGGCGTCCCACCGGTGGTTTGCGCCCCGCCCGTGGTCTGAGAGCCGCCAGTACCGTTTTGGATGATCGTTCCGGGTGTTTGACCGCAGCCAGCCAGAATGGCCGCTGCGCCCAAAACCGTGACAAGCGATGCTGTCAGGCTGGGTGTCTTCGGTGAAGCTTTCTGTGAGCGCATTGTCTCCTCCGTGTTTGTCCGCGACGGAAATGTGGTCGGTGTTGATTGGGTGGAAGTAGGCAGACAGTGATCCGCGAGCCCAAGTTGGCCCATTAAATTTCCGACCACCGCAAGAAATGCTTGGGAATGCAGAATTCTAGACCTGGTTTGTTAGTCTATAGCACGCAAGAGAGACCTGGTTTGGGCTATTTTCCGCAGATCCCGCCCCGCGCACGTAACGCCGGGCACCAATCCCTGTGTGCCTCATCACGCCTCTGAAAGCCAATTCCCCATCAACGTGGGGTTTGCTCTCGTGCATCGGAAAACTACCGCTTCGAGCCTGTCGCGTAGGACTTCACGCCAAGCCATGATTTCGTGAAGTCGGCCCCCCTCATTCGAGATGGCCACCGACCCTTTTTGACTTTCAACCCGTCTGATGACATGGAAACTCCATGCGAGAACTAGAAGCATTGGTCATCGTTTGCCTTTACTCGGTTGCGATGGGCTGCGGTAGCAACAGCGGAACCGGCACGTCTCCTCAAGGCGGCAGCGCGAGCGGCGGTGCGACCGTAACGGGCGGTGGCAACGGAGGCACGGCGGCGGCCGGTGGCAATGGTGGCACGTCGGCGGCCGGCGGCAGTGGCGGCACGAGTGCAGCAGGCGGCAGTAGCGGAGGAACCGGAACCAGTGCGTGCACCCTTCCAAACTGTCTGAAGAACCTCGGCGCCGACTGCGCTGAAACTGGGGCCTGCACCACGCAGACGGATTTTACCACCGACAGCTCGAACACCTGCTACGCGAACGGGGTCAAGGAGATCAACGTTCACGACGTGCTTACCGATAACCGAGTTCTGACGGTGAAGAACGGCACCTCGACCTGCTTCACAACGGCGTACAACGGGAACGACGTCTACGTCGGCATGGGATCTATCACGGTCAAGGACGCATCCGGCACGACCGTGGCGAGCGTGAGGCTGGACGATCAGGACAACCTCTACAAAGTCACCTGCACGGGCAGTCAGGAAGTATCTCTCGACATGTCCTGCAAGAAGGACTGGCCGGTGTCTGGGCTGATGGGCACGGGGGGATCTTCCTGCACCGATGGAGACTGCGCGCCCTAGTTCCGTCGGTTCTTTGCGCCATCCGTGCGAACGATGGGCAGGCTCAAGGTGCCGGGTGGGGGCCGTCGTGCGTGTAGTGGAAGTAGTCGAAATCCGCGACGCCGGCAGCGGTGGCCGTGCTGAGATTGTAGCTAAAGAGGCCGAACTTGATGCCCTCGAACCAGGTGCGGCCTACGGTGGCGCTTCCACCCAGCGCCGTAAAGGTCACGCCGTCGTTCGAGTAGGCGAACGAGATCTGCGAAGACGCGCTCATGCTGGCCTTGAGATACACCGTCGTTGCGGTCAGCGTGGGCCCTGTGGTGTACGTACCGTTGACGTTGGCACGAACAACGCTCTTGCCGGCGGTACCCACGACGCCAACCCAGCCGTAGGTCTGCCCAAACAGCGTGATTCCCGCTCGCTGTCCATCGACGATCCCAGTCGTGTCGAGCTTGGTCACGGCCGATGCCACCTTGCCCATGGCCAGTTGCACGACGGTGTTGTAGGCGAAGATGATGCTGTCCTCGACGAAGGGTACGCTGCCTGATGCGGCGCTGGTGCCGCTCTTGCTGGCGAGCGGCTGCGCTGAGAGACGCAGCCAACCGGGGCGTGCGGTCAACGACCATTTGGTGTCGTCGGGATTGTGGTTCCACAGCCACTGCACGCCAAGGCCAGTGCCATCGAATTCGTCCGAGCTGGCCGGAACCGTGATGGGGAATGTGCCGCCCACGTCGGGCTTCTTGGGTTGTGCCACCGGCTCGCCGATTCCGTTGCCGTCGAGATCGACGCCTGCCTTGGGCCAGTCATCGGTGCCCCACTGTGCCGGCTCTAGGTGCGCAATGCGGCCCCAGCCACCGTTCTGCTGGAAGTGGTAGAACCACGACTGCCCGCTCGGCAGATCGATCCACGATCCCTGGTGCGGACCATTGGTGGTGGTGCTGCCTTGCTCGAGGATGGTCTTGCTCTGGTACGGGCCGAGGATGGCGGACGATCGGAATACCACCTGGTAGCCATTGTCGATTCCGCCCTCGGGCGCGAAGATGTAGTAGTAGCCGTTGCGCTTGCCCAGCTTCGGTCCTTCCAGAGTCGGGCCGTTGGCCACGGTCGTCGTGGTGCCGAGCAATTGCTTCCCGTCCCAGCTCATCTGCTGCACGATGAGCGGTCCGGCCCCGGTTTGGCTTCGGATGAGGTATGCCTTTTCTCCGTTCGGACCGTCGCCGCCTGCGTTGGCGATGTCATCCCAGAACGGACACGGGTCTTCCCAACCGGCGACGGCCTTCACCACAAGCCAGGGATCCCACGGACCGGCCGCATCGGCGGTTGACGACATGATCAGCCCCTCGGTGGGAGTGGTCACGTAGACATAGAAACGGCCCCCGTGGTAGCGAATGGCCGGCGCCCAGGTGCCGTCCTGATAGGCCTGACCCGGCGTATTGTAGCGCGGGTCGATGTCCAGCCTGCGGTAGATGCGGGTGAGCAGCGTCCAATTCACGCCATCGCTGGAATGTAAGACCGGCATTCCCATGAAGTGGTGCGACGCCGCGATCATGTAGAAATCCGCGCCGACGGTGATGACGTCCAAATTGTTATAGTCCGCCCACACCACGGGGTTCTTGAACGTGCCATCACCTTGATCGCCCCAGGCGCCGGGAACAAGAACGGGGGAGCCAGCGTCCGATCCGATGTTGCCTCCGGTGCCGCTGGCGCCACCCGTCGCGCTCGAGACTCCGCCATCGCGCCCGCCGGAAGCAACCACGCCGCCGGCGCCGCCCGAGCCGGTCGCACCGCCGGTACGCGCAACTCCACCCGTGTTCGCGGCGCCGTTGCCCGCCACGCCGCCACTCGCGATCGTTCCGCTGCTGCCCGCCGCGCCTCCCGTCGCGCTGGATCCGCCGCCCGCCGCGCCTCCAGTTGCGTTCAATCCGCCGCCTGCCGCGCCACCGCCCACGCTTGAACCGCCACTGCCCGCTACGGCGCCACCCGCGCGCGAGCCGCCGCTGCCCGTTGTCCCCCCAGCCGCACTCGATCCGCCATTGCTCGCTGCCCCTCCACCCGCGCCGCCACTAGCCGCGGCGCCACCCGAACCGAACTCTCCGCCGGAACTGGCGCCGCCCGACGAGGAAGCATCGAGCCCACCGGCACTCGTCTTAGACTTCGTACCGCCGCAGGCGCTCAGGGACAGCGCGGCCATCCATGCCAGCCAGTGAGCACGACTCGAAAAGGCCGTGAAAAACCCTTTGCGCAAGAGACACCTCCTTCTTCGCAGTGGGAGGACTTGCGCCCACGGCTCGACATTTCCGAGAAAGTGCCCCGACGATGTGCGCGCGCTAGCGCTGCAAACTTTGAAGCGCCGGGAAGGACGCCACGGGAAGGAGCACGCGGACCGGGGGAAGCTGGCCTTGCGCATGGGCGCGGTCGATCCATTCAATCGCGACGCCAGACGCCGGGGGCATGATCACGGTGGCCTTCAGACGCCCCTCGCGCACGAGACGTTGGCCGAACGTGTGCGATCCGTCGCAACCAGTAATCGGGGCACCTGCGAGAGGCAAGTTGTGTTGTGAATCGAAATCGCGCAAGGCCTGGCGCACGCCAAGGGCCATTTCGTCGTTGTGGGCCACGAACATGCCCGGCAGATCTTCTTCGGAGGTCGTGGCACTGGTCCAGCGTTCGACGGCCATGCGCGCGCCTTCACTGGTCCAGTCGGCATTGAGTTCAACGACCTCGAAATTGCCATTGAGGCTCGCCTTCAAGCCTTCCAATCGCCGAAGTGCCGCCACGTTCCGCATGTGACCCGTAACGCAAAGTACGCGCCCCGCCTTGCCGAGAAGACTGCGGACCTGTTGCCCATGGATGCGGCCAATCTCGGTCTGATCGCAAGTCACCGCGAAGATGGCGCGGCCAGGATACTGCGAACGAACATCGTCGATGAATGCGCCCTCGTTGAGCAGAGCCCAGTCGAGGCCGGCCTCGGCGGCTTCCTGGGCCACTGGGCGCAAACCTTCGTCGTGCACGCCACTGACCAGAATCGCCACGAGTTTGTTGGTGGCGGCGTTCTTGATGGCCTCACGAATCTGCGCGTTCTGCTGGCTGGGATCGAATTGCGCCGACTGAACGAAGATCTCGAATCCACGTTGTTCTGCCTCGCGCTCGGCGACTTCTTTCAACCTTCGCTGATAATCGTTGTCCAAACTACGGAGAAACAGCCCGATGGTACCCGGCATCTGGATATTTTCTCACAAATGAGGCTCTGTCGCCGAGACTCAAACGATGCTCTTGCGAAGATAAGCCTTCCGGCATCGGCGTGTGCGATTCGCACTTACGTCGGTCTCCGCGGCGCGCGACCACATCGAAGCGCGGAAGTGAAGCCACCAGGACGACGTTGGGCGAAGGCGAAACCCCGCGACTAGATGAGTGGATTTCTGGAACTGTGGCTCATCGCAGTTGGCGGTGGGGCCACACCTTTCTGGATGACGAACCGCGCGCCGAAGTTGCCCGCTAACAGGGCCAAGATTTTGGAGGTACTATGGCCCGGTCGCCCTTTGCCCGATGCTCCTGCCTTGCCAAGCCACGTGCGAAGAGCGATTCCAGCGATGACGACAAAGCAGGATCCACCCGAGCAGCGACCGCCGAGGCACACCATCAGCATTCGCGGAGGGCTCATCCTCGGCTTCGCGCTTGTCGTCCTCTTTGTACTCGGCAGCTTGCTCACGGCATCGTTGCTCGGCACCGCGCACCTGGCCCGCGATGTCGCCGGGTCGCTGATCTTCGCGCTCGGCCGCGATACCCAGGCACGCCTGGAGGATCTGTTCGATCCCATCCGGCAGAAGATGATGGAGGACTATGCGGCGATCCGCCGGGGCCGCTATTCGGCCCGGGATCCGGAGACACTCAGGGAGTTGCTGATGCCGGGGCTGTTTTCACTGCCCAAGGTCGATTCGATGATGCTCGCCGATCCAAAGGGCGGGCACTTCCTGATCCTGCGCTACAGCGATGCGGTTCGCCAATCCGCGCTCCTCGCGCCGGTGTCGAGAGGGCTGCCGGTGCCTGATTCCGGTCGTCTGCAATTCCTCACGCGGGATTTCCGGCCCGCTGATCGCGGTGATACCAGTCATTGGACACTTTGGGAAGATGGCGGGCGACAGCTCGTGAAAGAATGGGATCTGCCCTTGACCGGGTACGATGGGCGGCAGCGCCCCTGGTACAGGGTGGCCATGGCGGCATTCCGGGACCAAACCCTTCCCGAGGCACAGGCGTCCGCGGCGAGCTTGGTGGCGTGGACGGATGTCTACCCTTTGTTCACGAGCAAGGCGCCGAGCATCTCCGCCGCCGTCGCTGCGCGGGATCCGTCGGGCGACATTCTCGTCGTGACTTACGACCTGCCGCTCGACGAGGTCGCACAGTTCACGACGTCGGTGCAACCTTCGCCGCGTGGGATGATGTTCGTTCTGACCGACGACGGGCGGCTGCTGGGACCGCCGAGGGACAGCCGGACGGAGAACAAAGCCGTCGCCAGCGTTCCATCGTTGCAGCCGGTTACCGAAGCCGGTTTTCCGAACGTGAGCAAGGCAGTTGCGCAATGGAAAAGTGACCTCGGAGGCCGGCCCGATCATCTTCGTATAGAACTCGACGGAGAAGCTTGGTGGGCGGGTTTCACACCTTTTCAATTTGGATCGGGTCACAAGTTCTGGATTGGCATCTTGCTGCCCGAGGCCGATCTCATTCCGGTGGCCCGCCATTACCAGTGGCTGATTGCCGGGGTCGGGCTCTTGGCCCTGCTCGGCGCCGCACTCTTGGCGTTGCGTCTCGCGCGCTGGTTTTCGAGGCCGCTGTCCGAGCTGGTCGCGCAAAGCCGGCGCATCGCCGCGTTGGATCTGACCGCGGCCGCCCCGGTGCGCTCCCCGCTGACCGAACTCGATCTGCTTTCCGTCACCCTCGGCAGCATGCGCGGTTCCTTGTACAAACACCTCTCCGAAGAGCGCGACGCCGCCAACCGGCAACATGCCCTCGAGGAACAGTTGCGAGAAGCGCAGAAGCTGGAGGCGGTCGGTCTACTCGCCGGCGGCATCGCCCACGACTTCAACAACCTGCTCCAGGTCATTGGCGGCAACGCCAGCCTCGCACTTCTCCCCGGCAGTAACGGGGGCGATCGTGACCTCGCGATCGGCGAGATCGTCGCGGCGGTCGATCGCGCCAGCCAGCTCACTCGGCAGTTGCTGGCCTTTGGGCGGCGGCAGGCGTTGCAGCGGGAGGATGTCGAGTTGAACGGCCTCGTCTCCGCGCATCTCTCCATGCTCAGGCGGTTGATACCCGAAAATATCCGCGTCGATTTTCGCGCCGCCGCAGTGCCCGTGGTCGCCGAAGCAGACAAGGGACAGCTCGAACAAGTTCTGCTCAATCTCTGCCTCAACGCCCGCGACGCCATGCCGGGCGGCGGGCAGCTCTCGCTTGCCGTCGAACCCGTGGAACTCGATGCCGCGACCGCCGAGCAACTATGCCAGCGACCAGCCGGACCCTTCGCCCGCATCACGGTGTCGGACACGGGCCAAGGCATGTCCGCGGCCGTGCTCGAGCGAATCTTCGAACCGTTTTTCTCGACCAAGTCGCGCGACAAGAGTTACGGCCTGGGCCTGGCCGTCGTGTACGGTATCATCCGGCAGCACGGAGGACACATCGCGGCCCGCAGCGCCCCCGGACAAGGCACCACGTTCAGCGTGTATCTGCCTTGCGCCACTGGAAAGATGTCCGCAGCCGTAGCCACGCCCGGCGTGGTGGATCCGGACAGCCAGGGTTACATCCGAGCCACGATCCTGGTCGCGGAAGACAACGAGGCCGTGCTCCGGGTCGCGCAGAAAGTGCTAGGCCGCCTCGGCGCGCGCGTGATCATCGCTGCCGACGGCCAACAAGCGGTCGACACCTTCGCCAGCGACCCCGATGGGTTCGATCTGCTTTTCCTCGACATCATGATGCCAGGGCTCAGCGGTTTCCAAGTCGCCGCACGCTGCCGTGCCCTGCGCCCAGACGTTCCGGTCTTGTTCGCGAGCGGCTATGCCGCCGAATCGCTGCAAGACGCGGCCGAAATCGCCGCTGGCGACGCGGTCTTGCTCAAGCCCTACACCGCGGAGGAGCTGCGTACCGCAGTCCGCGGCCTCGTGGCCAGCCGACGACAAGGCCAGCAAATCGCGTAGGAGCGTCGGCAACGATTCATGCTCGCCGCCACACCCAATTGTCAGTCATGCTAGACTCTTTGAAGAAATTGGGCGGCCCAATGCTTCTGCGCGGAATTGTCTTTTCGGCGTTGCTTCTCTGTGTGATGGCAGGCGCCGCGCGCGCGGAAAGTTTCCGCTGTCCAGACTCTGAACTCTTCGTCGAGATTGGCGACACCATGGCGCAGGTCCAGGCGAAGTGCGGTCCACCCACGGCTCAGCAGAATATCAAAGGCGGCAAAAGGGGCGGCATCGCCTTCGTGCAATGGCTCTATGACTTCGGCCCCGCGTACTTCACACGCGTGCTGCTCTTCGAGCGGGGCTACCTAATCAGAATCGACGACGACGGCTACGGCGGCCAGCGCTAGTTGCCGACCCAACTTCAAAGCCTGGTTTCAGCCAGCTCCAAGATACGCGCGAACTCGGCGGGAAGAATCTTCACCACGCTGATGCGCGCCTTGCGGACAACGGCAAGGTCGGCCAGCGCCTTGTCGGCCTTGAGCGCGGCCAATGCAACCGGCCGGGCCAAAGCCTTCACGGGTGCCAAATCCACGGCGCACCAGTCGCCCTCGGTGGCGGTGGGGTCGGCATAGCCTTCCTTCACCACCTTGGCGATGCCAACGATCTCCTTGCCCTCGCCCGAATGGTAGTAGAGCACGAGGTCGCCCATTTTCATGGCGCGCAGGTTGTTGCGCGCCTCGAAATTCCGGACGCCGTCCCAGCGCGCGTGTTTGTCGTGCAGCAGGTTGTCCCAGGAATACGCAGAGGGTTCGCTCTTCACCAGCCAATAGTTCTTCGTCATGACCGAGAAAGTCTACTCGATGCGATCCGAACCGGCCGGGTAAGCCTACCCACCAGCGGCACTGCGGCGGCTGGTGTGCATGGTGGGATCGGTCAGAAATTGGGGCAAAGTGCGACCGGCCCCTTCCAGCCATGCGCGCGCGATCCGGCGTCCGAGCACGCGGTCAGCCGAAGTGAGCATCTGGTAGGCGGCGTCCCGCACCAGCCGCTCGCGAATGCAGTAGCTCGCCTCACCCACCTTCACATCGCGCTCGATGAAATCCCGCATGACCAGGACTTCCAGCCACTCGGCAATGCCCTTGCGCGAGGATTCGCCGAGCAGCGCGATGAGGGCGTCGGCGTTGAACGGTTTGTCACCAAATAGGCTGGCCGCGCGCAGGACCCGGCGCACGTCGGGTTCGACGCCTTCGAGCCGGCCCTCGACGATGGCATGAACCACCTCCGGCACCCCGATCGTGCCTCGGTCGATGTTCGCCGCCATCTCTTCCAGGAATTGTGGATTGCCTTCCCAGCGTTCGAGCACGAAATCCGCGCCGGTGCGCGACAGCAACGGATTCCAGAAACGCAGCAGACCCAGTCCCTGCTTGGACGGCAGTGGCCGCAAACGCAAGCGCCGTACCGAACGTGCACTCCACAGCCCGGGGAAACGATCTTCCACTTCGTCGCGACCCGCGCCGATGACCAGGAGGGGTTTGTCGTGCAGCCGATGCAGCAGTCGATCCACGAGCTCCAGGCTGGGGCCGTCGGCCCACTGCAAATCCTCGATCACCAGCAGGAATCCGGCGGCGGTGCAGTGGCTTTCTATCCACGCGACCAGCGCCGCCTCGACATGCTGGCTCGACTTGCCCTGCACGTCGATGCCCGCTTCGGCCAGCACCGGCGCGAGCGCCGGGTAGCGACGCTCGATGCGCAAGAGGGTACCGCTGGCCATCGCCACGTGTGGCTTGGGGGCCGAAAGCCCGGCCAAGAACTCGTGCAGCAACCTGGACTTGCCCAAGCCTGGCTGACTGAGAAGCAAAACCGAGCGCGCCACTTTCTCGTCCCGGGTTTCTTCCAAGGTCGATACCAGGCTTGCGGCGTCGCGATCGCGTCCGAGAAACGGGCTGGCCTGGTTTCCAGACCCGCGCGGCTGCGTGCTGGCCTCGTTGAACAGCAAGACATTGCCGGGCGGTCCGCCCAGGACGAATCGCGCTGGCAGAAGCCGGCGCGTGGTCTCATCGACACGAATCGTGCCAGCCTCCTGACCATCCATCATCGTGGGCAGGCGATCCATCAGCCGACCCACGGGCAATCGGCCGATGAAAGTGGCGCGTCCAGTGGCGAGAGCGATCTTGGCATCCGGCTCCAGATGGCGCAGCGCCAATGCGGCCGATGCGAGCTGAACGGCTTGCTCGTGCGCGGTTGACACCGTCGGTGCCGTCATGAGAAGCGTTCGGTTGATCAGCCGATCCATCTCGCACGCGTAGAGTTCGAGCAGGCGCCGAATCTCGCCCAGGCGAGCGTCTTCCGCGTTCTTGGCTGGGCGCTCGGTACTCGAAAGCGAAACCGCAGCGGCCTTGGGACCGCGGCGGCGATCATCCAAGGGATGGCCCGTGCTGATCCCCGATTCGCGCTTGCCCAGAGAGACCAGCATGGCGGAGGCCATGTGATCCTCGCTTTCGCTGATGCTGGCCCGTTTGGTGCGCGAGGGCGGGTTGGCCGCGGCGCTTTCGCCAGTAATTCCACCCAGCACCTTCACGACATCCGCGAACTCGGCGGCCAGCGCAGACGCCGATTGCGGCCGCCTTGCCGGATCCGGTGACAACATCGCGTGCACGAGCGACGCCAAGACTGGCGGTATCCCCGGGCCGCGGGACGCCAGTTCGGGCACGCGCCCGGCGCACACCTTCGTCATCACTTCAAGCGGAGTCTCGCCCGTAAACGGCGGCTCGCCGGTCAAGAGCTCGAACAAGACGCACCCGAGTGAGAAAATGTCGGCGCGACCATCCACGTCGGCGCGACCGCGTGCCTGTTCGGGCGATGTGTAAAGAGGCGTGCCCACCGTCGACCCCTTGCGCGTGAGCCGCTTGTCATCGAAGACCCTGCGAGCGATGCCGAAGTCGAGCACGCGGATCTCGGACAGCTTCCAGCCGACGAGAAAAATGTTGCCCGGTTTGATGTCGCGATGAACGATGTTGCGCGCGTGCGCAGCCGAGAGCGCCTCCAGCACCAGGCGCGCCACGTGCGCCGCCGCGACCGGGGCGAGGTTGCCGCGCCCAAGCCGGTCTTCCAAGGTTTCGCCTTCGAGCCATTCCATGGCGATAAAGGGCGATCCGTTCGGCGTAAACCCGTGATCGAAATAGCGCACGATGCCCGGATGGGATAGCTCGGCCAGCACGCGCGCCTCTTGATCGAAGCGCGCTTGTTCGATGGTGCTGTGCGAATGGAGAATCTTGAGCGCGATGAGCGCGCCGTTTTGCCGATCGATCGCTTGGTACACCGTCCCCATGCCGCCCATGCCGGCCTGGTTCTTGATTTCATAGCGTTCCGAGAAGCGCGTAGCGCTGCCCGGCGTGCTCGGTGTCACGGGAGACATCATCGACATTCCTCAGTGACCGCTTGAGAGTTGCAAGCTCATTTTATCCTACATTTGTGCTATAATCATCATATCCGGATGCAGCGATGATAACTCTATCGGAAACTGTTGATATCCTGCGGCTCTTCGCCGACGCGACGAGAGTGCGTCTTGCCGTGCTCTTGGACGGAAACGAGCTCTCGGTGGCGGAAATTACGCAGATTACCGGAATGCCGCAGTCGCGCGTGTCGACTCACCTCGGCAAATTGCGCGAGGCCGGGGTGCTGCGCGATCGCCCCGCGGGCGCCTCGACCTACTACGCGCTCAACGATGCGGCCATGCCGGAGCCAGTGCGGCGTCTGTGGAATCTGGTTGCCGAGACCCGGGACGAGGCGCTCCTGCGCGCCGATCACGCACGCTGCGAGGACGTGCTGCGCGCGCGGGGAAAACCCGGAAGTTGGCCCGAGTCGGTGGCCGGGCAGATGGATCGTCACTACTCGCCGGGCCGGACCTGGGAGGCGACCATGCTGGGCTTCCTGCCTTTCATTCGCTTGGGCGACGTGCTCGACGCCGGCTCGGGCGACGGCACCATCGCCGCCTTGCTGGCCTCGCGCTGCCGGAGCGTGACCTGCCTCGACCGCAGCGAGAAGGTTCTGCAAGCGGCCCGGCAGCGCTTGTCCGGTTTGGGCAATGTCGCCTTCGCGCCCGGCGATCTTTGCGCCTTGCCTTTCCCCGACGCACGCTTCGACCACGTGCTGCTGCTCAATGTTCTGACCTACGCCAAGGATCCGTCACTGGTCCTGCGCGAGGCCGCGCGCGTACTGCGGCCAGGCGGCGATCTCACGGTCAGCACGCTGGCCCATCACGAACACAAGGACGCGACGGCGCCCTACGGGCACGTGAACCAAGGGCTCCGCCCAAGCACGCTGCGCGGCTGGCTGGCCAAGACAGCCGGCCTAGCCGTCGAGCGCTGCGAGATCACATCGCACGAAAAGCGTTCGCCCTACTTCGCCATCCTCAGTGCATTTGCTCGCAAACCTGACAGCCTCTTCCAACTTGCCAAGGAATCCCCATGAACCGCGAAGAACGCCTCGCCTACCTCCATTCCGCCCTCGCAAAGCGCATTCTCGTCATCGACGGAGCGATGGGCACCATGATCCAGCGCCACAAACTCGGCGAGGCGGATTTCCGTGGCGAGCGCTTTGCCAAGCACGGGCACGAACTGCGCGGCAACAACGACATCTTCGTGCTCACCCGGCCGGCGATGGTCGAGGAGATCCACGGCGCGTACTTGCAAGCCGGGGCGGACATCATCGAGACCAACAGCTTCAGCTCTACGCGCATCGCCCAAGCCGACTACCAGCTTGAATCCGTGGTCTACGAGCTGAACGTCGCCGCGGCCCAGGTCGCGCGCAAAGCCGCCGACACTTGGACCGCAAAAACACCCGACCACCCGCGCCTGGTGGCGGGCGCGATGGGGCCGACCAACAAGACGCTGTCGCTTTCACCGCGAGTGACGGACCCCGGCTATCGCGCGGTCACCTTCGATGAAATGCGCGACGCCTACGTCGAGCAAGTGCGCGGTCTCATCGACGGCGGCTGCGACCTGCTGCTGGCCGAGACCGCCATCGACACGCTGTCGCTGAAATCGTGCCTGTGCGCCATCGAGGATGTTTTTGCCGAAAAGAAGCTGCGCCTGCCCGTCATGGTGTCGGGCACTATCACCGATAGAAGCGGACGCATTCTTTCGGGGCAAACGCTGGAAGCCTTCTACACCTCGATCGCACACGCGCGGCCCTTGTCCGTGGGCCTCAACTGCGGCGGCGGCGCCACGCAGGTCCGGCCCTACATGGTCGAGCTCGCGGATCTGGTGCAAGGCTACATCAGCTGCTACCCTAACGCCGGTCTGCCCAACACCATGGGCGGCTATGACGAGAGTCCGGATCTGACTTCCCGGCTCATCCGCGAAATGGCCGAGGCCGGGCTGCTTAATATTGTCGGCGGCTGCTGCGGCACCACGCCCGATCACATCGCCGCCATCGCCAAAGCTGTCGAGGGCGTGCGCCCGCGACCGCTGCCGGTGAGAAAAGACACAAATCTTCGCCTGGCCGGGCTGGATACGCTGACCGTGCGCTCGGACTCGAACTTCATCATGATCGGCGAGCGCACCAACGTGGCGGGCTCCCGCAAGTTCGCCAATCTCATCAAGGCCGGTGATTTCGCCGCCGGCTTGACCATCGCGCTCGATCAAGTGCGCGGCGGGGCCAACGTCCTCGACGTCAACATGGACGAGGCCCTGCTCGACGGCGAGAAAGCCATGACCCAGTTTCTCAACTTGATCGCCAGCGAGCCCGAAATCGCGCGCGTGCCCATCATGGTGGACAGCTCGAAGTGGTCGGTCATCGAGGCCGGCCTCAAGTGCATGCAGGGCAAGGGCATCGTGAATTCGCTCTCGCTCAAGGAAGGCGAGGCGGAATTTCTGGCCAAGGCGCGGGCAGTGCAGCGCTACGGGGCGGCGGTCGTGGTGATGGCCTTCGACGAAGAAGGCCAGGCGGTCACCAGCGAAAGGCGCGTGCAGATCTGCCAGCGCGCCTACCGACTGCTGGTCGAACAAGCTGGGTTCGATCCGAGCGACATCATTTTCGATCCCAATGTGCTGGCCGTGGCTACGGGCATGGAAGAGCACAGCGGCTATGCCAAGGACTTCATCGAAACCATCCCGCGCATCAAAGCGGCATGCCCGGGAACGCGCATCTCGGGCGGCATTTCCAACCTGTCGTTCTCGTTCCGTGGCAACGATCCCGTGCGCGAGGCAATGCACACCGTATTCCTGTACCACGCTATCGCCGCGGGCATGGACATGGGCATCGTGAACGCCGGACAGCTCGGCGTGTATGCCGACATTCCCGCGGACGTGCGCGAGCGCGTGGAGGACGTGATCTGGAATCGCCGGCCCGACGCCACCGAGCGGCTCATTGAAATCGCCGGGCAAGTGAAAGGCGAGGGCAAGAAGCGCGCCGAAGATCTCGGCTGGCGCGAAGACACCGTCGAGAAACGGCTGGCGCACGCGCTTGTCCACGGCATCACGGACTTCATCGCGGCCGACGTGGAAGAAGCGCGACTGAAGCTGGGCAAGCCCATCGACGTCATCGAAGGGCCGCTCATGGCCGGCATGGGCGTGGTGGGCGATCTCTTTGGCGCGGGCAAGATGTTCCTACCGCAAGTGGTGAAAAGCGCGCGCGCCATGAAGGAAGCCGTCGCGCACCTTCTGCCCTTCATGGAAGCCGAGAAGACCAGCACCAGCAAACCGCGCGGCAAGATCCTGCTCGCGACGGTGAAGGGCGACGTGCACGACATCGGCAAGAACATCGTGTCGGTCGTGCTCGGCTGCAACAATTACGAGGTCGTGGATCTCGGCGTGATGGTTCCGACCGCGAAAATCGTCGACACCGCTATCGCCGAAAAGTGCGACATCGTCGGCCTGTCCGGCCTCATCACACCGTCGCTCGACGAGATGACCCACGTGGCCGAAGAATTGGAGCGCCGCAGGCTCGATCTGCCCTTGCTCATCGGCGGCGCCACCACCAGCCGCGAGCACACCGCCGTGAAGATCGCGCCCAAGTACAGTGCTAGCACCGTGCACGTGCTCGATGCCTCGCGCGCTGGCCCGGTCGTGAGCGCGCTGCTCGACGAGAAACAGAAATCGGCCTTCGACGCGAAGAACCGGGCCGAACAGGAAGACGCGCGCCAACTTTTCGCCGGCAAGAAGAAGCGGCCTTTGCTCCCATTCGCCGAGGCCAATGCGCGCAAGCCGGTCATCGAGTGGAAAGCCAACGACATACCGATACCGTCGTTCACAGGACGGCGAGTGATTGAAGATCAGCCGCTCGACGAACTGGTCCCTTACATCGACTGGACCTTCTTCTTCACGGCATGGGAGCTGCGCGGAAAGTTTCCGGCCATTCTCGAACACCCGAAATATGGGGCCTCGGCGCGCGAGCTTTTCGCCGACGGCAAGAAGAAGCTCGACGAACTGGTCAAAGGCAAGCTCATCCGCGCCTCTGCGGTCTACGGCTTCTGGCCAGCGGCCAGCGAGAGCAACGACATCGTGCTCTTCACCGACGAGAGTCGAACCCGCGAACTGCTTCGCTTCCCCATGTTGCGCCAGCAAGGCGGCGAGGCGCCCTACCGTTGCCTCGCCGACTTCGTGGCCCCGCGCGAGTCAGGTCTTCCCGACCACGTAGGCGCCTTCGCCGTCACCGCTGGCATCGGCCTCGACGAGCTGGCCACGAAATACCAGCATGCGCGCGATGACTACAACTCGATCATCGTCAAAGCTCTCGCCGACCGATTGGCCGAGGCTTTCGCCGAATGCTTGCACGCGCGAGTGCGCCGCGAATGGGGCTACGGCGCGGACGAGAAACTGAGCAACGACGATCTCATCGCAGAAAAGTACCGCGGCATCCGACCCGCCTTCGGCTACCCGGCCTGTCCCGAACACAGCGAGAAGGTGAAGCTCTTTGACCTTCTACAAGCGCCCGCCGTGGGTATCACGCTGACCGAGAACTTCGCCATGTGGCCAGCAGCCAGCGTGAGCGGCATCTACCTTTCCCATCCCCAGGCGCGGTACTTCGACGTCGGCCGCCTGGCCCGCGACCAGGTCGAAAGCTACGCCGCCCGCAAGGGAATCAGCGTGCCCGACGCCGAGCGCTTGCTGTCGCCCAAGCTCGGGTACTAGGAATTTTCACCCCAGAGGCACCGAGAGCACAGAGGGCGCGGAAGAAGGCCTCAATTTTGCTGCCCGCGGACCCGATCGGAAGTTGACACAGAGCCTTCTCTCGGCCGACTATCGCGGTCTTTCGTCGCGGACCGGTTCGCCGCGGTGATCGGATCTAACGACCCTGGGATGGCACCATGATGAAACAGCGACGACTTCTCTTCGCACTTTTTTTCCTTTCTGGATTTTGCGGGTTGCTCTACCAGGTCGTCTGGCTGCGCAAGTGCTTCGCATCGTTTGGCGTGATTACGCCGGTCCTGTCGGTCGTCATCTCGGTGTTCATGCTCGGCCTCTTCGCCGGGTCGTGGCTGGCCGGTCGCTTCGTGGAAAATCTGGCGGCAAAGACCCGCTTGTCAGCAGTCTGGTTTTACGCCCTGGCCGAGCTTCTCATCGGGGTCGGCGCCTTCGCCGTTCCCTATCTTTTCAGCCTGGGAGAAAGCGCCCTGCTTCCGGTTGGTCAATCCAATTCGTCAGCGTATCTGCTGTGGTCGGCACTCATCATCGCGGGCGCCATTTTTCCGTGGTGCTTTTTCATGGGCACGACCTTCCCCTTGATGATGGCCTACATCAAGGAGCAGTCGAAGGAGGAAACGGCGAGCTTCAGTTTTCTCTACTTGGCGAACGTCATCGGTGCCATGACCGGCACCCTGGTGACAGCGGTCGTCTTGATCGAGTTGCTCGGATTCACCAACACCTTGCGCTTCGCCGCGGCGGCGAACCTATGCATCGCGATCCGGGCGGCCTTTCTTGGTCTCGCGAGCCTGCGCAGCCGCGCGAACACACCCGCCGTCGCTGTTCGCGCCCCGGCCGAGCGCAGTCTTGGGCGGCGCAATCGGCCGGCCATGATCATTCTCTTCGTAACCGGCTTCACATCGATGGCGATGGAAGTTGTTTGGACGCGTGCCTTCACCGTCGTGCTGAAAACCCAGGTCTATTCGTTCGCGTTTCTCCTTTTTACGTACCTGCTCGCCACCTGGATCGGTTCACTGATCTACCGCAAGCATTTGACCAGGCAGGCGGTTCTTTCCACGGGGCAGCTCATCGCATGGCTCGCGATCGCGGCTCTCTTGCCTATTGCCTTGAACGATCCAAGACTTCACTTGCACACCGTCCCTCCGCTTTTCGGAAATGTCCTGCGCGGAATCGCTGCACTGGTCAGCATCTTTCCGTTTTGCGCACTGCTGGGATATCTGACCCCCAAGCTCATTGACGAGACTTCGCAGGGCAATCCCGAGGCGGCTGGCTTTTTCTATGCCATCAATATCTTTGGCTGCATCGTGGGGCCGCTGGTTGCTTCGTACCTGATGCTGCCCGCGGTGGGACTCAAGGTATCGCTCCTTCTCTTGGCGGCCCCGTACATGTTGCTCTACTTGTTTGGATCGGCTACGCACGCGCTACGCGCGCACCGCAAAGAGGCCACGGTTCTGGCGGTCTTGGTGCTTGCCTCGGCCATTGTGGTTCGCACCTACGAAGATCAGGGCATAGGCTATAGGCCCGGCGAGAATCAGGTCCGCCGCGATCACACGGCGACCATTGTGTCGTTCGGCTCGGGCATGAGGAAGATGCTCCTGGTTAACGGCATTGGGATTACCCATCTGACCACGATCACGAAAATGATGGCCCACCTCCCACTGGCCATGCTCGATCACAAGCCCACGTCGGCTTTGGACATCTGTTTCGGCATGGGAACCACGTTTCGCTCCCTGATGAGCTGGGGCATCGATGTCACCGCCGTCGAGCTCGTTCCCAGCGTGAAAGACGCGTTCCCGTACTATTTCGACGACGCCCGCGAGGTGATGAGCCGCCCCAATGGCAAGATCGTCATCGACGACGGCCGCCGCTTTCTCCGGCGCACGCAGGAAACCTTCGACGTCATCACGCTCGACCCACCACCCCCGGTCGAGGCCGCGGGATCGAGCCTACTCTACTCCAACGAATTCTATGCGGCGGTGAAGGCGCGTCTCAAGGACGGCGGTATCTTGCAACAGTGGATGCCCAACACCAAGGGCCGCACCGTGCAGGCGGTTGTGAATTCCCTTCTCGAATCATTTCCGTACGTGAAGATGTACCTTTCCCACGAACGCTGGGGGCACCATTTCCTGGCTTCGATGTCTCCCATCAAAACGCCATCGCCAGAGGAGCTGGCCAGTCGCCTGCCTGAACTAGCCAAGGCCGACTTGGTGGAATGGGTGAAAGAGAAAGATCCCAAGACCTTCCTGGGTCTGGTTCTTGCTTCCGAAGAAGACCCACGCGCGTTCGTTCGCGACGCGGGCTCGATCCACATTACCGACGACGGCCCGTACAACGAGTACTACGTGATGCGAGAGCTAGCCGGCGCCCGCTAACGCCGCCGGCTGGTCATGCCGCGATCGATCTCGCGCTGGGCCTCGCGCTTTTTCACGTCGTCGCGCCGGTCGTATTCCTGCTTGCCGTGAACCAGCGCCAGCTCGACCTTGACCCGTCCGCCCTTTTCGTAGAGCGACAGCGGCACCAAGGTCAACCCCTTGCCCCGCACCTTGTCCGCCAGGCGATCGATCTCACCACGATGAAGCAAGAGCTTGCGCCGCCGGCGCGGATCGTGGTTGCGAGCGTGCGCGAAGGCGTAGACGCCAATCTCCAGCTCGCACAGCCATGCCTCGCCCTTCTCCACGACCGCGTAGGCGTCGACCAGCGCGACCTTGCCGTCGCGAATGGATTTCACTTCTGAGCCGACCAGGGCCAAACCGGCTTCGCAGGTTTCGTCGATGGCGTACTCGTGGCGCGCCTTGCGGTTGCGCGCGAGCACCTTGTTTGCCACCGGTTTGCCCGGCCGCCCGCCTCCGCGCGCCACGCGTACCTTTCGCCGCGAGACCTAGCCCTTGCCGTCGCCGGGCAGGCGCATTCCGTCGCCGGCCATGGCCCGACGCAGGTAGGTGGGCTTGTCGTACTCGCTCTCCTCGATGCCGAGATGGGCGGTGGCCAGCGCAGTGGATGGCGCCGGCGTCGCGCGACGAGCGCTGCTGGTGGCGCTGGCGGCGGCAATCGGCGAGGCCACGGGCGGCCGAATCACTGGGCGCGAGTCCGGCGCCGGCGTGATGGGCGCGGTCATCGGCGCACGCGCGTACACGGGCGCCGGAGTAATCAGCGCCGGCAAGGGCGGATAGCGATGGATCTCGCATTCGTCGATCTCGACCTCGGTATCGGCCGCGTCGAGCGGTTCGGAAACCGGGGCAGAGATGCTGGCCGCAAGCGGGGCCGCGAGCGAGGCCACGGTCGGCGCGGGAGCGGCCTGCACGTGGGGCGTTTCGACATGGGCCGACATGACCGACACGGTCGATGGCGCCTGCGGGCTGTGCATGGGCAGCGTCATCTGGTGTTCGGCCGCCTTTTTGATCATGGGCCGGGAGCTCCCCGACGAAGTCGATGTTTCCACGGCCACGCGGCTTTGGAAGCCCGTGGCGATGACGGTGATGCGAACTTCCTCGCTGATGTTGGGATCGATGACCGAACCGAAGATGATGTTGGCGTCCGGATCGGCGGCATCGTGAACCAAGCTGCACGCCTCGTTGACCTCGGACAGGGTCAGATCGGGGCCACCGGTAATGTTGACCAGGATGCCGGTCGCGCCGTTGATGGAAACGTCTTCCAGCAGAGGCGAAGTGATGGCCATCTGGGCGGCGTCGATGGCGCGCTTTTCGCCCTTGCCGAAGCCCGAGCCCATGAGTGCGCGTCCCATGCCGGTCATGATCGAGCGCACGTCGGCGAAGTCGACGTTGATGAGGCCAGGTACCATCACGAGGTCGCTGATGCCGCGCACGGCGGTCAGGCAAACGCTGTCCACCATGTTGAAGGATTCGCGCAAAGTAAGGTTCTTGCCCGCGAGTCCGACCAAACGATCGTTGGGAATGACGATGAGCGCGTCGACGGACTTGGCCAGCTCGGCGATGCCGCTGGTGGCCTTCTTCTTGCGTTGAAGTCCTTCGAACATGAAGGGCTTGGTCACCACACCGACGGTGAGTGCGCCCATCTCGCGTGCGGCGCGCGCGATCACCGGCGCGGCGCCCGTGCCCGTGCCGCCACCCATGCCCGCGGTAACGAAAACCATGTCCGCGCCGGCCAGCACCTCGCCGATGCGCTGGGCGTCTTCGAGCGCGGCGGCGCACCCGATGTCGGGATTGGCGCCCGCGCCAAGCCCCTTGGTCAGGGTCTTGCCGATCTGGATCTTGGTGGGTGCCTGGTTGGTCTCCAGCACCTGGCAGTCGGTGTTGGCGGCCACGAAGTCCACCCCCTGGATGCCGGCATCGATCATCGTGTTGACGGCATTGCCGCCGCCGCCACCCACGCCGACCACCTTGATCTTCGGCCCCAGAATCGGTTCGTCGAATTCGAGCATGTGAATTCTCCCTAGTCTCCTTGGATCGCACGCGACAGCGGTCGCGCCAAATTTTTTGCTGTTTTATTCATGATCAAAAGGCTGTCGACAGGGCGCGGCGCAAACGGCCGAACATGCCCCGGCGCTCCGGGGTGTTGGTGCTGCGTGCGCTCGCGGCTTGCTGGTTGGAGGCGTACTGCACAAGCCCCACCCCGGTGGCGAAACTTGGCGACTTGACCACGTCGGCCAGACCACCCACGCCCTTGGGAATGCCGAGCCGCACCGGAATGCCAAGAATGTCCTCGGCCAGTTCGGCCATACCGGGCAACTGCGTCGAGCCGCCGGTGATGACCGCGCCCGAGGCCAGCAGATCGTCGCAGCCAAGCCGCGCGATCTCGGCCTTGACGAAGGAAAAGATCTCTTCGATGCGTGGCTGGATGATGTCGCGGCAGAGCACGTGGCGGGAGAGCACGCGCGGCGCGCGGCCGCCGACGGAGGCGACCTGGATGGTTTCCTCCTCGGTGACCATGCTGGCCAGGGCGCAGCCCCACTGGTGCTTGATCTTCTCGGCCTCGTGCGGAGGCGTGCGCAGTCCGAATGCTATGTCGCTGGTGATCTGGTAGCCGCCGAGCGGAATCACGCTGGTGTGCGCGACCGAGCCTTCGGTGAAAATCGCGATGTCGGTGGTACCGCCGCCGATATCGACTAGGGCCACGCCCAGGCCCTTTTCATCTTCTTCCAGCACGGCCTCGCCCGAGGCCAGCGGTTCGAGCACAATGTCGAGGACCTCCAGCTCGCACCGGCTGCAGCACTTGATCACGTTCTGCATGGCGGCCGCGGCGGCGGTCACGATGTGCACGCGCGCCTCCAGGCGGACGCCGCACATGCCAAGCGGCTCGCGCACGCCGTCCTGGCCGTCGATCTTGTATTCCTGGGGCAGCACGTGGACCACGTGGCGGTCGGCAGGCAAGGCGATGGCACGCGCCAGCTCCAGCACCTTGGCCACGTCGCTGGCGCGCACTTCCTTGTCCTTGACCGCGACGGTTCCCGTCGAGTTGATGCCCTTGATGTGGCCGCCGGCGATGCCCACGTAGACCTGGGAGATCTCGCAGCCCGACATGCCCTCGGCTTCGAGCACGGCCTGGTTGATGGCCGCCACCGTCGAGTCGATGTTGACGATGACGCCCTTCTTGAGCCCCCGCGAGGCATGCGTGCCGATTCCAATGATATCGAGGCCGCTGTCGCCCATCTCGGCCACCACCGCGGCGATCTTGGTGGTACCGATATCGAGTCCAACGATGATGTCGGAGCTTCGTCTCGCCATGTTCTTGCTCGTTTGCTTGTCGTTTCGTTAGTTTTTCGCGATCTTCGCGGATGCTGCCTTGGGCGGCGTGGAGGACTCCGCGCTGCCGGTGCGAAGAAGCACGGGAATTCTTCCACTCTCGGGAAGATCGAGATGCACGATCCTGAGAGCGGAAAGTCCCCCCATCTCCTTCGCCATGACAGCTTCGAGGATCTGATCGAGTTGCGCCAATTTTTTGCTGTAATTTCCCTGACCCAGGCGGATTTCGGCGCCGCCTTCGAGCAGCAGTAGGGAAAACCCGAAGCCAGGATCGATGCTGACCTCGCCGACCGGAGGGCGGCCCGGGCGTTCCTGGTACTGGCGCAAAACCGCCAGGGCTTCGCGAAACGCCGCCTCGCTCACGTCGCGCATCTGCGCGTAGCGCGCGCGATCGATTCCGGTAAGCACGGGCAGCCCATCGGCCTCGTCCATGGTTGCGCGTTTGAACGGGCGACCGCTTTCGTCGATGAGGTACAGACCGGAAAGCGCGGCCGCCGCCACCGCGTGCCGTTCGGTAACATCGAGAACCAGGGACGACGGCAGACGACGACTGGCGCGCACGCTGGCCACCCAGGGATGCGTGGCAATGCGCGCCGCCACCGCGTCGGTGTCGACGCCGAGCAACTTGTCGCCCGGCGAAACCGCGGCCAGGCCCAAGACCTCGGCTTGCCCAAGATGGGGCGTAGGCGAAAATTCGACGGCTCGGATCTGGAAGCGCGGCGAATCGACGACGTGGCGAATCGCCCAACGCCCGCCCCACAGACACCCCGCGATCACGGACAGGAGCAAAACCAGTTTGCCGAGCACGCGACCGACGCGAAGGCCAGCGCGCCCCACCCTTGCGCCCACGCCCGCCACCGCGTTGGTCAGACTTCGGCGCTGAATGGCGACGCGACGGTTCTTGCGCTTGCGCCGCAACAAACCCGCGCGTGGCGCCTCGACCTCAAACGCGGCCTGGCCAGCGTTCAGCAAGGCCGCCGTCCTTCCACGATGGAATGCCACCAGCGTGAAAATACGGATCCCTGCACAGAGGGATCCGCAAGAGATCCCTCACGCAGGAGAATCTTGTCGCCATCTTCACGCACAGGGTGAAGATCGCTCGACTTGCCCGTCCCTCCAAATTTTTCACTTGCCGGCGGGTTCGAGGAGACCAATCTCCACACCCACGCGTTTCCTGAGAGGTACGCTAACCGTGGTCCCTAGGGCGAATTGGGGCCAACGTTGGTCAGGGCGAACAGATAGTTCCCCCAGCGACCCTGCGGATGATGCTGGTAGTAGTAGTGCATCTCGACCCGCACAGCCTCCCTGTCTTGCAGGTTGAGGTAGGATTGAACCAGCAAGTTGTCGCGCTCGTCCGAGGCGCGCGAATCGCCGAAGCGCTGGCGTGCCGCGCGGGCCAGCACGATGGCGTTGGCCGGGTTGCTCTTCACCGAATCCCGGATCTGCTTCATCACCGCAGCCTCGGCTGCTTCCTCCGGGTCGGTAGGCGCGGCAGGGTTGGCAACGGGCCCGGCCAACTTGGGCGGCGGAAGCGGAGCGGTATTCGGCACGGGGTCAGCGACGGCAGAGGACGGCTGCGGCTCCGTTACGGACGACGCTTCGTCCTTTTTTCCCCGGCGCACCAGGAAAACCACCAGCACGGAGACCAACAAAAGCCAAAAGAGAATGTGGAGTTTGCGTTTCACGATCCGGTCTTCCTCGGTGACAAGGTGTGGAGCCTGCGTATTTCCGATGACAGCAGAATTTGCCTGATCGGAATAGTACTCGATCTTCTAGGCATTGTTGAGCCGAACGTTGCGATGCCGTGGCGGGCGCATGCACCTTGAGATCTAGTACCGCCGGTCAGAATTTCAGGCAAGTTCTGGTACTAGCGCGGTCGAGGCACTAGGCCGCCTTCTCGGATCGCTTTCCCTTGCGTACCTGCTTGGGCCTTTCGCCGCTGGCCTTTTTGCCGCCCAGGCCGGCAAGATACGAGGCACTCTTGAGCGATGAGTCCCGTAGTTCAGTCAGGTTTCGCGAGGCCATGAACATCCGAACTTGATGGTTCACGTGGGTCAGTAGCGCCCCGAGCGCACACCCCCCATCGAGACACTTTGTGTGGCCAACCATGCACTTGTTGTTGGACATGGGGCCGTCCACGATTTCGAGGATCTCGATCAGCGAGATCGTTTTGGCTGGCCGACCGAGAAGAAACCCGCCGCCTGGACCACGCCTTGAGGTGAGCAGGCCGACTTTTACCAGTCGCTGCATCACTTTCGACAGATGAGACTCGGAAAATCCATATCTGGTGGCAATCTCGCCCGACGACTGGTTCGCCTTGTCCTTGGATCGAGCAATGTGCGCCATCGCGTGGATCGCCAGATTGGCCGCATCAGAAATCCTTAGAATGGAGTCCATGCTCCGACTGTAGCGCACAATCGGCGTCGCATTCATGTGGAGGCGCAGAATTTACAGCGCATTTACAGGTGCTGCGGAAATTGCAGGCAAATGTGCGAAAGCCGCATGATGAATAATTAGGGTATAGCAACCCCGAAATACTCTATTGGGAGGAAATTGTGCCCGGGAGTCCTGTCGGTGCTCTGCCAAATCAGGATCGACAAGCGCATGGGTTGAGGCGTTGCATGCGCGACCCAACGGCGAGCGGTCCTGGCATCGGCTCGCTAGGGTGACGGCGGTGGCGCACACGGCCTAGTGCTTCTCACCAATAATAGTGGTGAATCATCGAGTCGATGATCGGCCGATGGTCGACGTGATTCCCCAATAGCAGACCTGGAGTGTCGATTTTTTGATGAGTGGCGGGGTCAAGTGGAACCGCTGATGAGCTGCGCCTTGAAAAGACCGCGCTTCTCCACAAGAAGCGCGAGTTTCGGACATAGTCTGGAAACTGCGAGAACCGATGGACTGGAGGAGCGCAATTCACGCACGCCGGCCGGTGAGTATGGCGTTGGCTCGCCGGGACAGCGAACGCCGTCACGCTTCCCCTAAAAGACAGTGGTGAAGCAAGGAGCTGCCAAGCGGCCTATGGTCGGTCGTTCACCATGACGTAAAAGAGACCGACAAGGCCATGTTTGGGGCGATAGACGAATTGAGGTGCTACTTTTCCTGAGCCGAGCCCGAAACCAACGTCACTGCTGAACCAAGGCTAATGGTTAGGAAGGGTCTGCGTTGCCATCGGTGGACCAGGATCTCAAGGAGGATACAATGCGCGCACGGAAGGTTTTTGGACAGAAGACGCCAGCCATGAAGAGCTCGATCTTCGCGGTTCTGGGAGCAGCCGCCTTGTTGGCGGGATGCAATTCATCGGGTGGAACCGTCACCACCACTCACGGGACCGGCGGGGAGCAAAGCGCCGGCGGAGATCAGAGCACGGGCGGCGCAGCGACCACTGGAGGCGCGCCGAGCACGGGCGGGGCCAAGGGCACGGGAGGTGCTGCGCCGGGAGCCGGCGGGGCGGTGAGCACCGGCGGGACTGAGACTGCTGCGGGTGGTACGCCTACCAGCGGGGGCACGACGGGCATGCCGGGTACTGGCGGCAGGACGGGCGGGCCTGGCAACGGAGGAAGGACAGGCACGCCTGGTGCGGGCGGCACGGTCGTTCCGGGCGCCGGTGGGCTGCCAGCCGCTGGCGGCGCTCCTGCTCAGGGCGGATCGACCAAGTCGACAGTTCCGCTGACCGGCCATTATCAGATGGAGAACCTGGATCGTGGCGTGGTGGCCGTGGTGGTCACGGGCGGCGTCTACGTCGGTTGGCGCATGATGGGGTACGAGTACACCGGAACGGACAGCGATACTTCGTACAACCTGTACAAGGACGGCACCCTGCTCAAGAACGTGACCGATAGTACGAACTATCTGGACGCGGCCGGCACCGCCACCTCGAAGTACACGGTCAGCGCCGTGCTCAAAGGAGTCGAGGGCAAGCAGTCTGCTCCAGTCTCGGTCTGGGCTCAGCAGTATCTGAGCATCCCTGTTTCACCGCCACCCAAAGGTCCGCAGGGTGGAACGTACAGCCCCAACGATGGCAGCCCGTGCGATCTGGACGGCGACGGCCAGTTGGATCTCGTGCTCAAGTGGGATCCTTCAAACTCGCAAGACTCGTCGTTCTCCAACAAGTCGGATGACGTCTACATTGATGGCATCAAGATGGACGGAACCAAGCTGTGGCGCATCGATATTGGCGTGAACATCCGCGCCGGCGCGCACGATACGCAAATGTCGGTGTACGACTTCGACGGTGACGGCAAGTGCGAGGTGGCGTTCAAGACCGCGCCAGGCACCAAGGACGGGCTGGGCAACTACCTCAAGACCGGGCCTGCGGCGGGCGCCGACAACACCCAGGATTTGAGAGGTCCACGCGGCATGACCTTGGGTGGACCGGAATGGCTCACGGTGTTCGATGGCACGACCGGGGCGGAACGGGCAACCATTGAATATCCGGTGCTCTATGCCGCTCATAACTGGGGCGACACGAATGGCAACCGGTCGCAGCGGTTCAACGGGGGGTTTGCGTTCGTGAAGGACGGAGGCGTTGCCACCGGGCTTCCGAGCATCATCCAGCAGCGTGGCTACTACACGGTGCTGACCGTGTCCGCGCTGACCTACCGCGGTGGTGTTCTA
>Ga0265342_10000493_pt1 | contig 42511 bp, 41 predicted proteins | sample 4CB327metaG_FD_203125 | JGI IMG/M metagenome (GOLD analysis project Ga0265342, IMG submission 203125) | Rhizosphere microbial communities from Carex aquatilis grown in University of Washington, Seatle, WA, United States - 4-CB3-27 metaG | ecosystem: Host-associated > Plants > Roots >... | reverse complement strand
CTCGCGGTCGGCCTCGAGGGATTCGTGCTGCAGAAGCCGGCGCTCATGATCGCCGGCATGGTAGTCGGCGCCGCCGGCATGCTCCTGACGCTGCTGATGGCGAAGGCCATGAATAGATCGGTCAGCAATGTTCTCTTCACGAACTTCGGTGGTTCCAACACTCAGCACAAGCAGCATGACATCAAGGGCAGCCTCAAGCCGATCGAGGCCGCCGACGCCGGCGTATTCATGCGCTATGCGAGCAGCGTCATCATCGTGCCGGGCTATGGTCTCGCCGTCGCGCAGGGCCAGGGGAAGCTCTATGACTTCGTGAAGCTGCTGCAGGTCGCCGGCGTCGCGGTCAAGTTCGCCGTCCATCCCGTGGCTGGACGCATGCCTGGTCAGATGGATGTGTTGCTGGCCGAGGCCGGCGTGCCCTACGACCTCATCTTTCAGCTCGAAGACATCAACGACGATTTCAAGAGCACCGATGTCGCTCTCGTGATCGGTGCCAATGACGTGGTGAACCCAGCCGCACGCACCGACAAGTCGTCACCGATCTTCGGCATGCCGATCCTCAACGCCGACATGGCCAAGCAGGTCTACGTCGTGAAGCGCGGCGAGGGCAAGGGCTACGCCGGCATCGTGAACGCGCTCTTCTACGCTGACAACTGCAGCATGGTGTACGGCGACGCGCAGGCGGTTTTGGTGAAAATGATCGAGGCGGTCAGAGGGTTGGGATCGGCTGCCGCCGCGTGACCGGCAGAGCCGATATCGACCGATGCCGCCTCAGAAACGGAGCTATCCATGACACGTAAGATGCACGTCGCGGTTGTTGAGCAATTCGGAAAGCCATTGGAGCTACAGGAATGGGATATCCCCTCTCCGGGGCCCGGCCAGATCCTGGTCAAGACCGAGGCCTGCGGTGTGTGCCACACCGACCTTCATGCCGCGCGTGGCGACTGGCCGCTCAAGCCCACCCTCCCGTTCATTCCGGGCCATGAGGGCATCGGACGGGTCGTCGCCACGGGAGCGGGCGTGACGGTCGTGAAGGAAGGCGATCGAGTCGGGGTGCCCTGGCTCTACTCGGCGTGTGGGCACTGCGAGTACTGCTTAACGGGCTGGGAGACCGTATGTCCCCAGGCACAGTTCGGCGGCTACACGAAGAACGGCGGTTTCGCGGAGTACCTCCTTGCCGACCCGAACTACGTCGCCCATGTGCCTGCCGGCCTCGCCGCCAAGGACGCCGCGCCGATCATCTGCGCTGGCATCACCACCTACAAGGGGATCAAGGAGACCGGCGCGCGCCCTGGTCAATGGATCGCTATCTCGGGCGTGGGAGGCCTTGGCCATCTGGCGATTCAATACGCCAAGGTCATGGGCCTCCAGGTCTGCGCGATCGACATCGATGACGGCAAGCTCGCCCACGCGAAGCGATTGGGCGCGGATCTCATGATCAATGCCAAGACCGGCGACCCGGCCGCCGCCGTGAAGAAGGAGACCGGCGGCGGGGCCCACGGCGTTCTGATCACGGCGCCCTCGCTCGGCGCGTTCAAGCAGGGCGTTGGCATGACCCGCAGCCGTGGCACCTGCGTCTTGGTCGGACTCCCGCCGGGCGAATTCCCGGTTCCCCTCTTCGATGTGGTGGCGAACTGCATCACCATCCGGGGTTCGTTCGTCGGCACGCGCCAGGATATGGTCGAAGCGCTCGCCTTCGCCGCCGAGGGCAAGGTGAAGGCTGATATCGAGCTGCAGCCCCTGTCGTCGATCAACAAGATCTTCGAGCGGCTGCAGCATGGCGACGTGGCGTCCAGGGTCGTCATCGACTTCGATCAGCGATGAACCCAGACGGCATTCCGTCCGCCATACCCACCAAGTGGAGACACCCATGAACACTGAACTGCGAACCGAGTACGTGACCCGTGACAGCGTCTTGAAACTGCTCTCCGACAACGAGCTAGCCAGAGTGAGCACGGCAGAGACCGCGGCCCGTCTCTCCGACGGTGACGAGTACATAGATCTGGAGCACCTCGAGCAAGGCGTACGGAAGGCCGTCGGCACGACCACGCCCATGACGCGCATGCTGCCAAGAATGGCCGTCCACGAAAGCACCTGGACCAAGATCCTCACGCATCTGGCGGCGGCTCGCGTGCCGCCATCTCATGGCAAAAGCCCATCTCCTTAGACGCCCCACCTTCTGGATCGGCATCGCGGTGCTCTTGTCGGGACTGGCGTTCGCCGCCATGAGGGCGCGCGGACCCCGCGTGCACACCGTGAGTCCAAGACGGCAGGACCTCGACCAGCACCTTGTCGCCAGCGGCCGCGTCTGGGTACCGAGCCGGGTGCAGGTATCGGCACAGGCTCCCGGCCTGGTCCTGGCGGTCATGGTCAGGGAGGGGCAGCGCGTTCGGGCCGGCGACCTCCTGGTCAGGATGGACGATGCGGACGCGCGCGCCGCCCTTGCCCAGGCCAAGGCCGCCGTCGAGCAGGCGAGCGCTCATGTGGACCAACTCCGTCACGTCGGAGCCATCGTCGCAACCGAAGGTCTCCGTCAAGCTCAGACGAACGTCGAGCGCGCCCAGACCGACTTCAACCGTATCAAGAAGCTCGCGGCGTCAGGCGTGGTTCCACCGATCGACCTCGACAACGCGCGCAGCGCGCTCGAGTTGGTGCGCGCGCAGAAGACCGCCGCCGAGGCGCAGCAGCTCTCGTCAGCTCCCAGGGGGGCGGATGCTCGGGTTGTTCTCACAGCATTGCTCCAGGCGCAGGCTCAGGTCGACGCCATGGAGGTGCGGCTGGCGCAGACCAGGGTCATCGCGCTTCAGGACTCGGTCGTGCTGACCCGTACCGTCGAGCCTGGGGACGTCGTACCGGCTTCGCGAACCCTCCTCACGTTGGCGGCTGGGACGGACGCGCCGCAGCTGGTCTTTCAGTCCGACGAAAAGAATCTCGCGTCGATCCGAATCGGGCAAAAGGCGCGCGCTTCCACCGACGCCTACCCGCAGCAGATCTTCGACGCCAGCGTGAGCTACATCGCGCCTTCGATCGATCCCGATCGTGGCAGCGTGGAGGTGCGGTTGCGAATGGCCGAGCCGCCAAAGTTCCTGAAGCCCGACATGACCGTGTCGGTCGACATCACTGTCGCGGCGAAGAAGCACGTCCTGACGGTTCCGAGCGATGCGGTGCGGGGCATGGCCACGCCCTCGCCCTGGATCTTCGTGGTCGAGGGCGGGCGAGTCGTCCGCAAGGACGTCGAGCTCGGCATTCGAGGCGAAGGCACGGTCGAGATCGTCTCGAGCCTGTCCGAGGGCGCGAACGTGATCCTGCCCGAGGGTTCTCTGCTGACCCCGAAGCAGCGGGTGCGCGCGTCGCGCGTGGAGCGGTAAGCCACATGCCGTTCGCGTGGTTCGTTGCCTTTCGATACTTGAGAGATGCAAAGGGCCAGACGGCCCTGATCCTCGCCGCGGTATCGGTCGGTGTCGGCGTGGTCGTGTTCCTGTCCGCGCTCATCGGCGGCCTGCAAACCTCTCTGGTCGACAAGACGCTGGGGTCGCAGGCACATGTGACCCTTCATAGACCGCGCGAGGCGCCGCGCCCGCTGGTCGAGCCCGTGGGCGATCGCGCGATCGCGCGCGTGATGCAGCCGGCGCCACAGCGGCTGCGGTCGATCGACAGCTGGCCCACGACGATGGCGGAGATCGAGCGCGTTGGCGGTGTCACGGCGGTCTCGCCGATGGTCGTTGGCGCCGGCTTCGCGCGCCGGTCCGAAGCGAAGGAGGCGGTCCTCGTCCGCGGCGTCGATCCGGAGCGACTGCTGGCCATCATCGACGTGCGCAAGAAGATCGCCGCTGGACGTTTCGATGTGGTGGGCAGCGACGTCGCGATGGGTTCGAGGCTCGCACAACTTCTAAACGTCGGGGTCGGTGACAAGGTACGGCTCACGACCACGGAAGGGGCGGAAGACGTGGTCACGGTGTCGGGGATCTTCACGCTGGGGAACGAAGCCGTGGACAGGACCTGGGTCGTCACCTCCCTTCGCCATGCTCAGTCCCTTTATGCACTGCCCGGCGGCGCGACGACCATCGAGGTCAAGGTCGCCAACGTGTTCGACGCCGAACGTGTCGCGCGAGACATCCACGAGCGCACCGGTCTCGACGCCGACAGCTGGATGAAGCTCAATGCAGAGCTCCTCGCGGGCCTGGCCGCCCAGAGCAACTCGAAGGCGCTGATCCAGTTCTTCGTCGTCGTTGCCGTCGCGCTGGGCATCGCCAGCGTGCTGGTGGTGTCGGTGGTCCAGAAGTCACGCGAGATCGGGATCCTGAGGGCCTTTGGGACGGCGTCGCGACGCGTGCTTGCGGTGTTCCTGATCCAGGGAGGGGTGCTCGGGCTCGCCGGCTCGCTCATCGGCTCGGGCTTTGGTGTGCTCCTGGCCAAGATCTTCGAGAGGGTACTCCGCGGCCCCGACGGTGCGCCGCAGTTCCCCATGGCGCTCGGCCTGCCACTGTTCGTGAGCGCCACCGTGATGGCGACGGCGGTGGGCTTGCTCGCGGCGGTGATTCCCGCGCGGCGGGCGTCACGCATCGACCCAGCGATGGCGATCCGCAATGGCTGATTCCCTGCTGCGGGTCGAAGGGGTCGTCAAGGAATACGGCGAGCGCGTACGAACGCGAGCGCTTGGCGGCGTCGATCTGGTCGTCGACAAGGGCGAGTTTGCCGCGCTGGTTGGCCCTTCGGGATCAGGAAAGAGCACGCTACTGAACATCATCGGCCTGCTCGATCGCCCGACGTCGGGACGCGTCGTGATGGGCGGCACGGACACGACCGGGCTCGACGATCAGGGCTTGACGACCCTACGGGCACACGCGCTGGGCTTCGTGTTTCAGTTTCACCATCTCCTGCCGGCCTTTACTGCCATCGAGAACGTGATGCTGCCAGCGTGGGGCGACGAGGGCTTTCCCAGCCGCGCGATGCGCGCGCAAGCGGAGGAGTTGCTGCGTGCCGTGGGCCTCGCCGATCGCATGGCCTTTCGGACGACCGATATGTCCGGCGGTGAGCAGCAGCGGGTCGCGATCGCCCGGGCGCTCTCGCGCCGGCCTCCGCTGGTCCTGGCCGACGAGCCCACGGGCAACCTGGACACCGAGTCAGCGAACGAGGTCTTCGAGCTGATGCGTCGCTTTAACCGTGAAGGCGGCACCACATTCCTGGTCGTCACCCACGACCCACGAATCGCCGATCGCTGCGGTCGCGTTATCGAGATCGTCGACGGTCGAATCCGAAGCGATGACCGGAAGCGCCGCAAGTGAAGTCGCCGAGGCCATCGCAGTGAGGGAGTCATCCATCATTTTGATTGCACCGACCGTGCTTCCCGTCGGATCAGGAGGGATCAAGGCGATTCGTGGACGCGGCGGGCGTGGTCCGTGGGTTGCAGCTACCTGACTTGCGAAAGGCGGACCCCATGATGACGCAAGGTCACGAGACCGTACAGGTCGGAGAGTTGGTAGAGGCAGCCTTCGATGAGGCCGCGCAGTTCAGCGCTGATCCAGCGGAGGTGGCGCGCCTCGCTTCCGCGGCGGTGATGCGCATGTTGCTACGGGGGCACAGCCACGAGGTCATGAAAGACGTCGGTCCAGGGAAGTGAAGGAGAACGCCGTGTCGAAGCTTCTGGAGAACAAGGTTGCGCTGGTGACCGGTGCTGGCTCGGGTATTGGTCGCGAGATCGCGTATCACTACGCGGCGGAGGGAGCCAGGGTCGTGGTCTCCGACATCAACGAGGCGGGTGGAGCAGAGAGTGTCGCGGCCATTCGCCAGCGCGATGGGCGTGCGATCTTCGTGAGGGCAGACACCTCGAAGGCGGGCGACAACGAAGCGCTGGTGGAGGCCGCGGTCAAGGAGTTTGGCGCGCTCCACATCGCCACGAATAACGCCGGCATCGGCGGCCCGTCGGCGAGTATCCGATCGACGGTTGGGATCGGGTGATTGCGGTGAACTTGTCGGGCGTGTTCTACGGCATGCGCTACCAGATCCCGGCGATGCTCAAGGCGGGCGGCGGCTCGATCGTGAATATCGCCTCTGTGCTGGGCCAGGTCGGATTTCGCAATTCAGCGGCGTATGTCGCGGCGAAGCACGGCGTCGTCGGACTCAGTCAGAACGCCGCGCTCGAGTACGGCCAGCGGAAGATTCGAGTGAACGCCGTCGGTCCCGGGTTCATCAAGACGCCCTTGGTGGAAAAGAACATAGACCCCGCGGGCATCAAGATGCTCGAAGGCATGCATGCGCTCGGTCGCCTCGGAGAGTCCGCCGAGGTCGCGGAGCTGGTGGTCTGGCTCAGTTCCGACAAGGCATCCTTCGTGACCGGCGGTTACTATGCGGTCGACGGGGGTTATCTTGCTCAGTGAGCGTCTCGCTAGTCGCGTTGCCGGCTGTCGAGCCGCTTAACGATGAACGTTCAGACGGCCCTGCTCGACGTCCGCCGGATGAGCGAAGCGGCTCGACTGACAGTGGCCGCCGGGACGTCGGGAGCCGAGCTGACGGAGAACGCCGGCGCGGCCGTCGCACGGCAGATCGCGCGGCGCTGGTCCGCGCGGCCCGTCACCGTGCTGTGTGGACCTGGCCACAACGGTGACGACGGTTTGGTGGCTGGCCGCCATCTTGCCGAAGCCGGCTGGCCCGTTCGGATCGCGCTGCTCGGGCTACACGAAACTCTGGCAGAGAAACCGCGTCACCACGCGGATCGGTGGCGCGGCGCCATGGAGCCCCTTACGCCCGCGGTGCTCGAGGGGGCGCACCTGGTGGTGGACGCGATCTTCGGTGCCGGGCTCAGCCGGCCGTTAGCGGGACCGGCCGCCGAGACCCTGGCCGCCGCCGCCCGTAGTGGCCCCCCGATCGTTGCGGTCGACGTACCGAGCGGGCTGATGGGCGATACCGGTGAGATCTTGGGAGCGGTACCAGCAGTTCTGACCGTCACCTTCTTCCGCAAGAGGGCCGGCCACTTGCTGCTGCCCGGCCGGTCGCTGTGCGGCGAGGTCGTCGTCGCCGATATCGGCATCCCGTCTTCGGTGCTCGAGCGGATCGACCCCGACACCTTCGAGAATGACCCGGGACTCTGGATTTCGCACTTGCCGCAGCTGCACGGCGACGGCAACAAGTATAGTCGCGGTCACGCGCTGATCGTCGGGGGTTACCCGATGACCGGCGCCGCCCGGATGGCCGCCCGCGCTGCCGCCCGCGCCGGCGCTGGCTTGACGACCATCGCGGTGCCGGAGATCGCCCTGCCCATCTACGCGGCGGCCCTGACCAGCATCATGGTTCAACTACTCGCGGCCCCAGAAGAGTTTGACCGCTTGCTCGGCGACCCCCGCTTTTCGGCGTTGCTCATCGGGCCGGGTGCCGGAGCAGGTGAGACCACCCGCGGGCGGGTGCGGGCCATGCTGGGTACCGGGCGACCCACGCTGCTCGACGCGGATGCGCTGACAGCCTTCCAGGACGACCCCGTTTCGCTCGATAGGGCGATCGTCGGGCCGTGCGTTCTCACCCCGCACGACGGTGAGTTCCGTCGCTTGTTCGACCCGAGCGGCGACAAGCTCACTCGAACGCGCGCCGCCGCCCGTCGAAGTGGTGCCGTCATCGTCCTCAAAGGCAGCGACACGGTTGTCGCGGCCCCAGACGGGCGCGCGATCGTCAACGCCAACGCGCCGCCGACCCTCGCAACCGCCGGTGCCGGCGATGTGTTGAGCGGAATCGTGCTGGGGCTGCTCGCGCAAGGCATGGACGCGTTCCTTGCAGCGGCTGCCGCAGTCTGGCTGCACGGTGCCGCGGCCAACGAGTTTGGACCTGGCCTCATCGCCGAGGACCTGCCCGAGTTGCTGCCGAGCGTCTTTCGCCACCTCTATGGCTCGGAACGCGATCCATGCACGCGATGACGCTACAGAAGATCGGGGCGCCGCTCGAATGGACGGAGCTGCCCGATCGACAGCCCGGGCCGGGCGAGCTTCGAGTCAAGGTGGCCGCTTGCGGCGTCTGTCGGACGGACCTGCATGTCGTCGACGGTGAGCTGCCCGACCCCCGGGTCCCGATCGTCCCTGGTCACGAGATCGTCGGTCGGATCGACGCGATCGGACCTGGCGTCGATGGGCTGAGCGTGGGGGAGCGCGTCGGCGTTCCGTGGCTCGGCCACACCTGCGGTGTCTGTCCCTATTGCATTGAGGGAAGTGAGAATCTGTGCGACCGCCCGCTCTTCACTGGGTATACGCGTGACGGCGGCTTCGCGACGGCGGTGATCGCCGATGCCCGCTATGCGTTTCCGCTGGGAGAGGTCGGCTCCGACGTGGCGCTCGCGCCCTTGCTCTGCGCCGGCCTGATCGGCTGGCGTTCGCTGGTGATCGCCGGCCAAGGCAAGACGCTGGGACTCTATGGGTTCGGCGCCGCGGCACATATCGTTGCGCAGGTCGCGAAGTGGCAGGGGCGAACCGTGTTTGCCTTCACCCGCCCGGGAGATGTCGCCGCGCAAGCCTTCGCTCTGCGCATGGGGGCGAAATGGGCGGGCGGATCTGACGAGAGCGCGCCGGGACCACTCGATGCCGCGATCATATATGCGACCGTGGGCGATCTCGTCCCCTTGGCGCTGAAGGCGGTCCGAAAGGGCGGTCGCGTTGTTTGCGCCGGAATCCACATGAGTGACGTTCCCAGCTTCCCCTATGATCTGCTGTGGGAAGAGCGGCGGCTCCTGTCGGTCGCCAATCTCACACGGCAGGATGGAATCGAGTTCCTTCGCCTTGCGCCGAAGATCGGTATCGTGACTGAGACCACCTCCTATCCGCTCACCCAGGCCAACGCGGCCCTCGCTGATCTTCGCGCGGGCCGTTTCAAGGGCGCCGCTGTTCTGGTGCCCTGAACGTCTGGACGGTGAACCTCGGATCACTTCGACATCGGAATCAATCGTTCGCCCGTGGTGATCCGGTTTCGGAGCCTTACCTTTCCGGAGGTCCGAACCGCGGGCACGCGACGGGGTACCCGTCAACGAGACCCGGTTTGGGCCCGGAATAGTCGAGCCGCGAGGCGGCGGGGAGATACCCATGTTACGGAGCCTGAAAGATCTCGAACGATATACAGTCGGCGCGACCGACGGTGACATCGGCTCCGTCGAAGATTTTCTGATGGACGACGGGCGCTGGGTCATTCGCTACTTGGTCGTCCAGACCGGTGGCTCACTCCTCCTGGATGGTCGCCACGTGCTCATTTCACCGATTTCCTTCCGCGAGGCCGAGTGGTCCACCCGCCGGTTCCACTTGGCGGTGACGATGGACAAGGTCAAGAACAGCCCGAGCGTCGATGTGGACAAACCCGTCTCCCGCCAGCACGAACTAGATTACTTCCGCTACTACGGATACCCGTACTACTGGGGGTACGGAGGCTCGTGGGGGATGGGTGCTTATCCGGGGTTGCTCGCGGGACCACGGTGGGACGAGGTGCCCGTTGAGCCAACCGATAAGTCTCCGAGGGATGTCCACCTGCGCAGCGCACGAGAGCTCCGCGGATATCGAATTCACGGGTGGGACGAACCCATTGGCCACGTCGATGACTTCATCGTTGACGACGAGACCTGGGAAGTTCGCTACTTGGCGGTCGACACCAGCAATTGGTGGTTCGGCAAGAGGGTGCTCGTCGCGCCGCATTGGGCGACCCGCATCAGTTGGGAGAAGAACAGGGTCTTCTTGGGAATGTCCAGGGAGGCGATCAAGAACAGCCCCGTGTGGGACGCGACGGACGCCGTCAACCGCGAATACGAAACTCGTCTGTACGACTACTACGGACGCCCGGTTTACTGGCTGAGGGGAGACCCGCCCGGAAAACCACATTCGGGTGACCACCACGCATAGGTCGGAACCGCGCGCTCAAGGAAGGCACACCGGATGAGGATAGGAATGGTCGGCCTGGGACGGATGGGGTCCAACATGGTTCGTCGGCTTCTTGGAGCCGGTCATGAGTGCGTGGTGTTCGACATTCATCCAAACGCGGCGGACCGATATCAGTTCGGTGGGCACGAAGAGAAGCATCCGTGACGCCGTCGGAGGTCGCTTCGCGAGCGCGACGAAGCGTCGCCACCAGCAGGTCCTCATGATCAGGACCGCATTTATCATCGTCGTGGCGGTTCACGGCCTCATTCACTTGGCGGGCTTCGCCAAGGCCTTCGGATACGCGGAGCTGCCTGAGCTCGGCCAGCCCATCTCCGAAGCCATGGGTCTGCTCTGGCTCATCGCCGCCGTGCTCGTTGTTGCTGCCGCGAGCCTGGTCGTGCCGTTGCCACGCTGGTGGTGGCTGGTGGGAGCGCTCGCCCTGGTAGCCTCCCAATGCGCGATCGTGTCGTCCTGGGGCGACGCGAGGTTTGGCACGATAGTCAACGTTCTCCTGCTGGCCGGAGTGGCGTATGGCTTCGCTTCGCGCGGTCCTTTCAGCCTGCACGCCGAGTATGAACGTCGCGTTCACCCGGTGCGGGCAGCAGAGGCGTCGGCAGCGCTCACCGCGGCGGATGTGGCTCAACTGCCCGAACCGGTGCAGCGGTACTTGCGTGGTGCGGGCGCGCTGGGTCGACCCCGGCCTCGGAACTTCCGAGCTACTTGGAGAGGGCGCATGCGTAGCAGCGCCACCAGCCCCTGGATGGTCTTCACCGCCGAACAGCTCAACACTCTGGATCCCCCTCAGCGATTCTTTTGGATGGACGCAGTCATGAAGGGGATGCCGGTGGACGTGCTGCACGCCTTTGACCAGAACGGTGCGACCATGCAGGTCAGGCTGCTGTCCTTCTTCCCGATGGTGAACGCGAGGGGCCCCGAGCTGACGCGCGCCGAAACCGTGACGCTCTTCAACGACCTCTGCGTTCTGGCTCCGGGCGCGCTGGTCTCGCCCCACATCGCCTGGCAATCCGTCGACGCCCTTACCGCCAGGGCCCGGTTCACGCTGCGGAAGAACACGGTCAGCGCGGAGCTCCATTTCAATGCGGCTGGCGAGCTCATCGACTTCGTGTCCGACGACCGCTCGCCAGCCGCTGCGGATCGTAGCGCGCCGACCCAAATGCGTTGGTCCACGCCGTTGCACGCCTACGCGCAGATGGGCCCAGCGCGGATCGCCACGCGGGGGGACGCGATGTGGCACCCGGTGACCGGTCCCTATGCCTACGGCGAATTCGAGCTCACTTCTCTTGCATACAGCGTTGCTGGCGGCCAGTGAACGGTGGCCAAGATGAAGAACGCATGATTGCCGAGTCCGTGTGCCGCGTTCTCAATCTCGGCTCGAATCGGAGGGCCATTCCATGACGACGACAAGCAAGACTCTTTCACCGGATCTTCTTCACAAGATGGACGCCTACTGGCGCGCCGCGAACTATCTCTCGGTCGGACAGATCTACCTTTACGATAATCCGCTGCTGAAGCGGCCACTCGCCCTCGCGGATGTGAAGCACATGCTGCTCGGACACTGGGGCACGACCCCCGGCCAAAACTTCATCTACGTGCACCTGAATCGGGTCATCAAGAAGTACGACCTGGACATGATCTACGTGTCCGGTCCCGGCCATGGGGGCCCGGCCGTCGTGGCCAACACCTACCTCGAGGGGACCTACAGCGAGATCTATCCCGACATCGGCCGGGATGAGCAGGGGCTTCGGAAGCTCTTCCTTCAGTTTTCGTTCCCTGGAGGGATTCCGAGCCACGCGTCGCCGGAGTGCCCGGGTTCGATCCATGAAGGCGGCGAGCTGGGGTATTCGCTCAGTCATTCGTTCGGGGCGGTCTTCGATAATCCCGAGCTCGTCGTGGCCTGTGTGGTGGGCGACGGCGAGGCGGAGACGGGGCCGCTGGCCACGGCCTGGCACTCGAACAAGTTTCTCGATCCGGTGACGGACGGCGCGGTGCTCCCGATCCTGCACCTCAATGGCTACAAGATCTCGAACCCGACCGTGCTCGCGCGGATCACCCGGGAAGAGCTCGAGCAGCTTCTGCGCGGCTACGGTTGGACGCCCCTCTTCGTCGAGGGTCACGAGCCCGGACTCATGCACGAGGCCATGGCCGCGACTCTCGACAGCGCCGTGGAGCAGATAAAGAAGATCCAGCAGGACGCTCGCGTCCACGGCGGCCTCACGCGGCCGCGCTGGCCGATGATCGTCCTCAGCTCGCCCAAGGGATGGACCGGTCCGAAGGTGGTCGACGGCGTGCAAATCGAAGGCACCTTCCGCTCGCACCAGGTGCCGCTTTCGAACCCGACCACCCATCCCGAACACCTGAAGCTCCTGGAAGACTGGCTGAGAAGCTACCGGCCGGAGCAGCTCTTCGACGAGCAAGGCTGCCTGCGCCCGGAGCTTGCCGAGCTCTCGCCCACGGGCGACCGTCGCATGGGCGCAAATCCCCACGCCAACGGCGGCATTCTGCTCCGCGACCTGCGCATGCCGGACTTTCGCGAGTACGGCGTCGACCTGTCATCGCCCGGGGTACCCGGGGTCGGTGACACGCATGTGCTCGGCCGCTTCCTGCGCGACGTCGCGAAGCTGAATGGCGAGCAGCGGAACTTTCGGGTCTTTGGACCCGACGAGACGCTGTCCAACGGACTCGAAGCCCTCTTTGAAGTGACGAAACGTCAATGGGACGCCTCCACCGCGCCGACTGACGAATACCTGGCGCCGACTGGACGCGTGATGGAGATGCTCAGCGAGCACCAGTGCGAAGGCTGGCTCGAGGGCTACCTTCTCACCGGTCGGCACGGAGTCTTCAATTGCTACGAGGCGTTCATACACATCGTGGATTCGATGTTCAACCAACACGCCAAGTGGCTCAAGGTCACATCCCACCTGCCGTGGCGGCGGAAGATCGCCTCGCTGAACTACCTCTTGGCCTCGCACGTCTGGCGCCAGGATCACAACGGCTTCACCCACCAGGATCCGGGCTTCATCGACCACGTCGTGAACAAGAAGGCCGAGATCGTGCGGGTCTACCTTCCACCCGATGCGAACTGCCTGCTGTCGGTGATGGACCACTGCCTGCGCAGCCGCCACTACGTCAACGTCGTGATCGCCGGAAAGCACCCGGCGCCCCAGTGGCTGACGATGGACGCCGCCCTCAAGCACTGCACCGAAGGGATCGGCATCTGGCAATGGGCCAGCAACGATGATGGCGTTGCACCCGACGTGGTCATGGCCTGCTGTGGCGACGTTCCCACGCTGGAGACCTTGGCCGCCGTGTCCATCATGCGGAAGCATCTACCCGATCTGAAAATCCGGGTGGTCAACGTCGTCGACCTCATGAAACTACAGCCGGAGAGCGAGCATCCGCACGGGCTCTGTGACACGGACTTCGACCATCTGTTCACGAAGGACAAGGCGGTCATCTTCGCGTTCCACGCCTACCCGTGGCTGATCCACCGGCTGACCTACCGCCGCACCAATCACGGCAACATTCATGTCCGCGGCTACAAAGAAGAGGGCACCATCACCACGCCCTTCGACATGACGGTGCTGAACGAGCTAGACCGGTTTCACCTGGTGATGGATGTCATCGACCGAGTTCCCCAGACCGGTGACAAGGGCATCTACCTCAAGCAGCAACTCCAGGACAAGCTCATCGAGCACAAGCAATACATCGACAGGAACGGCGAGGACCTGCCGGAGATCCGCAACTGGAGGTGGAGCTCTTCGACACCGACCGCGATCGGCCCGGAAGATCGGGCCTCGTGAGAGCTGCTCACGCAGTCGTCGGTCCGAGGGTCGCCTTGTTCCTGGCACGGCGCGGGCTCCGTCAAAGTCCCCTCTCTACAGTCATGATGATCGCGGCGGTCGCGGTCGGGATCGGCTTCGAGGTACCTGCTGTCGCCAACCTGCGTGGTTATCACGCCGAGCTCCTCGCGCAGGCGCTCGACAGCGGGTCCGGCGACGTCCGGGTCCACCCCTGGCGAGGAAGCTTCATCCGCGACGCGGACGCGCTCGCCCTGCGCCTCGGGCAGATCCCAGGCGTGGCGGAGGCGTCGCCCGTGCTGGGGGCACCGGCGAGCATCAGTGGCCACGGCCACGCTGTCAGCCTCGGAATCCTGGGTATAAATCCGAGTGCCACCTACCAGCCCTACCGGTTGACGGCGGGGCACCCGCTCGGCGATCGAGATCGCGACGGGATCTTGCTCGGGTACTCGATCGCGCAAGCGCTCGAAGTGGCCGTCGGCGACCAGGTCGAGCTCCGAGTGATGCTGTCCACTTATCCCCGACTCCTGCTCGACGATGGTGGCTACGGCGTCTACACGATGATCATTCGCGGCTTGGTCGGATTCAGCGCTTCGAATTCCGCCTTCGTCACCCGGTCTTTCCTGGCCGCCGAGCTAGGTGACGACGACGCGGCGTCCATGCTGATCGTGCATGCCCGCGACCACGAAGCCGCATCGGCGATCGCCGCCATCGCGACGCGGATCGCCCCTGGTGTCGAATCGCGCGGCTGGATGGAGGACAGCTCGTACCTCCACAGCTCGGTGCAAGCGGTGGACACGCTGGGCGCCGTATCGTGGTTGCTCGGCATCCTGGCGGTCGGCATCCCCGTGATGGCGCTACTCTACGTCAACACCCTCAACCGTCGCCGGCAGATTGGGCTCCTCAGCGCAATGGGGTTCTCCCGTGGAGATCTGTTCCTCACGTTTCTCCTCCAGGCGCTGATCCTCGGGGCCGCTGGCGTGCTGGTCGGAACGCTGATCGCCTTGGGACTGGTTCGCTACTTGATAGCGCATCCCATCTTCGACTGGCAGGGGTTCGTGGTCCGTCCGGTCCTCGCCCTCTCCGACGTTGCTCGAACGGCAGCTGCCATCCTGGCTAGCACGATCGCTGCCGGCAGCTATCCGGCGTGGCGCGCGGCGCGGGTCGATCCGTCGCGGATCCTGCGGGGGATCGAGTGAGCTTGGTCCCGCCCGTGCTGGTCGTGGAGGGCCTCGTGCGCCGCTACGGGGACCGGGTGATCGTCAATCGCGTGGCGTTCACCATCGCCGCCGGCGAGATGGTGAGCCTGATGGGAGCCAGCGGTTGCGGAAAGACCACGCTGCTGCACATGTTGGGAACGCTAGACCGCCCCGACGAAGGCCGGATTCTAGTCGAAGGACGCGACGTCGCCCGCCTATCGGCGGCCGAGCGCACGCTGCTTCGGCGCGAGCGGCTCGGGTTCGTCTTCCAGCAGAGCAACTTGCTTCCGGAGTTGAGCACACGCGAGAACGTCGCGCTGCCGGCGTGGCGTAACACCGGCCACCGTCAACAGTCACTGGCGCGTGCCGATGCGCTCCTGAAACGCTTCGGGCTCGACCGGCGTGCCGACGCGCAGGGCCACGTGCTGTCGCTGGGCGAGGCGCAGCGCGTGGCGGTAGCACGGGCGATCATCAACGAGCCACGCCTGGTTCTTGCGGACGAGCCGACCGGTAGCCTGGACTCGGACGCGGCGCACGCCGTGCTCGATGCGCTGAGTGAGATCTGCCTCACCGGCGCGGCGCTCCTGGTGGTGACACACGATCCATCGGTGGCCGCGCGCTGCACGCGAAGGCTAACGATGCGCGACGGCCAGATCCAACTCGACCCAGATCAACCGCGGATCGCCGCGGTCATCTAGGGTCGGGTCAAAGCGGTATGAAGTCCCGGCCGGGCGCCAAAGCGCCCTCAGAGTAGATGAAATGCCAGAAGGCGAACTAGATGTTCGTGTCCTCTGGTGGCAGGACGGCCGGATTGGGCAGATCAGCAACGGGCCCCCCTCCGCTGGCTTCTTCGGGACAGTCTGCCGCCAGGGTATAGGACGTCATGGACAGAGAACCGAACGCGTAGCCTTCCACCAGGACCTCCGCGGGACTCTTGGCGGCTGCCGCGAGACCCGCCAGGTAAAGGGCGGGGATGAAGTGGTCGGGCGTCGGTGCCGCGCGTTTGAAATCGGCGTGTAGCTCCAAGGCAGGCATGTCGCTCGGTTGGGCCTCGAGCGCAGCGTGCGCGGCATCGTCGAATCGGTGAGCCCAGTCGAAGCCGGCGTGGGGCCGCGACCAATCGACCGCGCCCAGGTTGTGGACGATGTTTCCGCTGCCGATGATGAGAACCCCGCGAGCGCGGAGCGGCGCGAGCCGGGCGCCGAGGTCAAAGTGAAAATCGAACGGTTTGCGGGCGTCGATGGAGAGCTGCACCACCGGCACGTCCGCCTTCGGAAAGGCGTGCACGAGCACCGACCATGTACCGTGGTCCAGCCCCCAGCCGTCACGGTCGAGCCCCACGTGCGTCGGCTTGACGATCTCCGCAACCTCCTCGGCGAACTGGGGATCGCCGGCAGCCGGGTACTCGACGGCGAAGAGCGCCGGCGGGAAGCCATAGAAGTCATGGATGGTGCGGGGCCGAGCCATCGCCGTCACGGCGATGACGTTCACGTACCAGTGTGCAGAGACGACCAGGATCGCCCGCGGCTTCGGAGCACTGGCCCCGAAGCGGCGCCAGGCCTCGGTGTATCGGTTCGTCTCGAGAGCGTTCATAGGGCTGCCGTGTCCCAAGAACGCAGCAGGCATGAGTCCCGGATTCTTGCGCTGGACCTGCCCTGGAATCGGCACGCTCACGGAACCACCCGGATGAGGGTCCCAGGATCGGTCATGGCGCGCGAGAACGTTCGCATCTCAGCCTTCTCCAGTTCACCCGAACAGACCCCGACGACGTGCGTGAATCTAGTCCGCGAAGGACGAATGGCAACGGACATCTGGACAAAAGTGCTCCCGAACCCGTGGAATCGCTTTTCATCGCTGGGTGCGCTGGGGATGACCTAGAGTACTCTCGCCGTGGCTGTCGCGAGGGCGCTATCGCTCACACTCTTGGTCGCACAAGCCAATGCCGGCTCGCCCGACCTCGTTAGGGAGCATTTTCCGGTCCTCGCCCAAGCGTCACTTCTTGGCGTGGTTGCCTGGCAGTGGTTGGCGATGATCGCGGCGCTCGTCGGGGCGGGTGGGATCGGCGCCGCGCTGTCGCGGCTCTTTCATCGGATGTCGAGGGCGCGCTCCAAGCGGCCGGGGAAGAGCTGGTTCGAATTGTTGAGCGGCGCCATCCAGAACCCGCTGACTGGCTTGATATCGCTGGCGGTGTTCGACTGGATCGTCCACCTCATCGATCTCGTCGGCCACATCAGCGTGATCGTCGATGCCGTCGCTCATCAGCTACTGATTGGCCTCGGCGCGTGGTTCGTCGTCGCGGCTGGAGGAGCCCTGGCAGGCATCCTCGAGCAGAATCTCGTGGGCAGCGACGAGTTCTCAAGCCGAGGCGTCCGCACACAGCTGCGCGTCGCTCACCGCGTCTTGAGTGGCCTCGTCGTGGTGATCGCGCTGGCTCTCATCTTGAGCGGTTTCAAAGCGGTCCGGAATATCGGCGTCTCGCTCCTGGCTTCAGCGGGAATCGCTAGCGTCGTCATCGGGATTGCGGCACAAAAGACGCTCGGCAGCATGGTGGCCGGTATCCAGCTGTCCATCGCGCAACCGGTTCGGATCGGCGACACGGTAGTTGTCGACACTGAGTTCGGGACGGTCGAGCAGATTCATCTGACCTTCGTGGTCTTGCGGCTCTGGGACCTGCGGCGCATGATCGTTCCGGCGAGCAGATTCATCGATCAGTCGTTCCAAAATTGGACCCGCGTTCGGACACATCTCCTTGGCACCGTGGAGCTTTGGGTGGACTACACGGCGCCGATCGCGACTCTGCGCGACGAGCTGGTGCGGGTTTGCAAGGCTAGCAAGCTGTGGGACGCTCAAACGTGCGGCCTCCAGGTTGTGGATGCGAGTGAGAAGTCCATGAAGATTCGGATGCTGGTGTCGGCTGACGGATCTGGCAGCCTCTTCGACCTGCGGTGCGAGGTGCGAGAGCACCTCATCGCGTTTCTCCAGTCGCTCCATGGCGGCATCTACCTGCCCCACGACCGCAGCAGCAGTCTTCCGGCCGACGAGGCTCTGCGCTCGGGATGAGACGTCATCACCCGTGACTCTCGGCGATGGGCAGGCGTCATGGCGAACGAGCCCGAAGACGTCCGGTGCACCGCGTGCGGCAAGCTGCTCGCACGGGTCGGCGAGGTGTCCTGACGATCCCCGATCCCCTCCCCGATTCGTACCGGGAGTCCGTCGAAGCCGGAGACAGCCCGGACGGGCGCGATCACGTGGAATCAGGTAAATAGCGAGGACATGTCTCGGTCGTCCCCTTGTCCCCGGGTTCGGGAGGGAGGGAAGTCCCACGACAAACTGATTTGTCGGTCGCTCGAATTCCACAGGTCTCCGCGAGGCGAGGTGAGGTAGGAAAACCCATCGTGTCATTTATCCGGATTATCTTTGTGACGAGAGTTGACGCTGCCCAGGCGACCGAGGATCCGGAAGAAGGCGTACGGCTGACCGAATAGGCCAGCGAACGCTGGAGTTCCCATGATGGAAAGAACCCCAAAAAGAGCCGGCCGCTTCGGCGCTTGGCTATAGAAGCGATGGCCCTCGAGATCATTCTGGGCGTTGGAGCCCTGGGAGGCGGGTTCGCGCTCATGGCAGGACCGCATGGTGAGATTCTTCCGCTGCCCGTGTCCGCGCTGGCGGGTTCGTTCTTCAACGACTATTTCGTGCCTGGAGCAATATTGTTTGTGACACTCGGCCTGGGCTCGTTCGGTGCAGCCGCCCGTCGCTTGGCGACGACGGCCCGCGGCCCCCTTCTTTGCCTTCGCCGTCGGCGGATCCTTGCTCACCTGGCTGATCGCAGAGATCGCAATCATCGGATACTCGAACCATCCACCGCTGCAGGCCTTGTACCTGGGGCTCGCGGTGGTGATGGTCCTGGTCGCAATCGCTTGGATTCCCCAGGTCGGATCGATGGCGAGTCCGCTGAAGGAATCGTAGATGGAAGTCGCATCGACGTTCACTGCAAACGCTCGCAGGCTCGGAATGGTGTCTGCGTTCGGAACGGCTCTCCTCAGTTCGGCCTACGCGGTCGTGCTCGTCGTCGGAGTCTCGTCCCTCGAGTCGCCACCGCAGCCGGTACTGGCCGCGAACCTTGCAGCACGGGTGCAGCAAACTCACGGCTAAACCGAGCCAACGACGGCAACCCTGGACTGCGCCGTCCGATACACGTCTAACGATATCCCTTGGTTGTGACGGCTATCCCCAGCGTCCCCCTCCCGAGTCCCCGCCGTCGCAATTTGGGAGAAGGATGTCGGAGGTTCGAATCGTCTCGCCCCGAGCCGAATTAGGTCCGCCTCGACCCTCGCCGGTGCATATATGCCGCGACAGCCCGGAACGGTACCCGGATGGCGTTCGACACCCGAACGTGCTCCAGTTCGCCGACCTCGCACAGGTGGTAGACGGTCGACCGGCTGACACTCAGATGCTTCGCAACCCACGCGACGGTCATGAGTCCTTGTAAGAAGGTTGTAAGAAGATTCTCGGTATTTCCTGCAACAGCTTGGGAATCCTGGACTGTGTCCGTCTTGCGGAGTTGAATGTCTTCAATTGGTTGAGGCGGAATGCTAATCGCTGCGATCGCCGGGCTGTCGCCTGTCACGCCGAAGGCCGCGGGTTCGACTCCAAACCCGCTCACGCGTACTCGATCCGCATCAAGGGCGCCGACGGCTCAGGCGTTTTCTCGAGGTCCGCCGCCGTAGCCCCGGCGTTGCCAACGACTGGGGAGTAGGTCCCTGTGGCCTTAAAGTTCTTGTCTTCGGCCCAAGAGAAATTGGTTTTGGAGCCGCTACTACGGGTTGACAAGGGCAACCGCGAAAGAGACTTCGGTCGCATCGTATGCGTAGTCGCCGTCGCGCCCGACACCGAAGTAAATGCGATCGCCGGCATGCAGGGGCCCCAACGCATAGAGCTTGGGGTCACGGACCCATGTCCGGTCGTGACCGACCTGGATAGATGAAATGATGCTTCCGCCCGCATTAGAGATTGTGTAGACGGCTGTGGCGCCGCCATCGGATAGGCGCCGGGCGGCCAAGTCGTAAACCACGTACGGACCGTCTACCGGCACAATGAAGACCGTCACGATCAGGTGGTCTCGTTGCGGCGGGTGCAGCTGCAGGTCGAGAACGCCATTCGGTGGAGGGGCAGCCATCTCACGTTCGTCGCTGCCGCGCGGGATCAGACTCTTGCCAACGTAAGGATAGCCGCGGTTGGCTGCTGGGTGCCGCTCGGTCCAATAGGTGCCGACCTTATTGAATGGTTCATAGTGCGTCGTTGCGATGAATTCGTCCAGCAACGGCCCGCGCTGAACGCCGTTGTCGTCCAGAGACTCGTAGACCTCGAGCGACACCGGATGCCCTCCACCTTGGGCGACGATCGTTCCCTGCGGTGATCGCTGGAACGTGGCGTCCCACGAGTGCCAGACGATGCGAGGATTGTTCGGTGCGGCCGACGCCTGGATCCCCACGGCAGTACCGGCGCCCGGTCCAGGGGGTGGTCCGGGCGGGTACGCGTTGTATTGCGGCGGATAGGCCGCGCTCGGCGGATAGGCGGCCGGTGGGGGTGACGGCATGATCGTACAGCCCATTAGAACCGAGAGCAGCAAGCCGCTGCCGGTCAGCGAAGCGAACGGGTCAATTCTCGGTACACGCATACGGCGAACGAACCATAACGCTGACGGCAGCGCAAGATGCGATTCAAAATCCCATTTGGTGGTAGAGCAGGGTCTTTGGCGTTGCGTGGACCAGCGCCGGCGCCCCGGAGGGCCGACGGGATCATCGATGGCGTGACTTCCCGGGCTCGTGGCGCGCGCGGCGGAGAAGACGTTGGCAGTTGGATAGCGCCCAAATAAAGAGAGTGCCGCCGAGTCGGCGTCTCGGCCCGACTGCTCGGGCACGATTGATCTTGATCACGGACACTTAACAGGACTCGCGCTGGTTTGACGCTCGGGCGACCGCCATCGACAATTTCTAAGCCGCATCTCCAACTCGTCGTCGCTCAGCCGGCCCACACCGCGGGGGCGGGGCCGACCACCATCGTCAGGTGATCGCGGGGGCTCCGCACCTCAAGGGGCTCCGAGCGCTATAGCTGCACGGTGCGTCCGGTCGATGAAACGCCGCTCGCCGACACGAACAGTTGGTACCGGCCGTGCGTCAGGCCTGAGGCGACCACGAACTGAAAGTGGGTCAGCTGGGTGGTGCCGGCGACCGCGGGGGCCATCGTGCTGAAGTTCGTGGTGCGCAGGTAGGTGACGTGGCCTACGTGGTCGACGACGTACGCGATCGGATAGTTGGTCGCGAAGACGGCATCGTCGCCCTCGACAGCGCCCGACGTCACGCCGTTGAGGCCGCGTCCGGTCACCTGGTACGTGCGCCCGGAGACCAGCGACACCGACGTGATGCTCGGCCGCCAGGCGGCCTGCGGCCCGCCCGACGGCGTGTAGAGCAGCATCTTGGGCGTCGCGTAGACCAGCACCTGGCCGTCGGGAAGCATGAGCCCGGGCGGGAAGCTCGACGGCGTTGTCTCGGGCGCGGGCAAGGGCGGCGCCAGCGTGAACGCGTTCGCGTCCGGATCGTATTCGAGGAACGTGGTCGCGTTGTCGCCGAAGCTCTCAGTGAGCACGTGGCCGTTGGGCATCACCACGGCGAGCGTGTCGGCGAGCGGGAGGTTGCTCGCCGGCGTGTCGGGCACGTTGTTCGCCCAGGTGTTGGTCGCCGGGTCGTAGACGTTGTTATGCGCCACGCCGTCGGCGGCGATGAACTCACCGAAAACCAGTATCTTGCCGGAGTAGAGCAGGGATTGCGCGCCGATCTCGTCGTTGCCGACCGCCATCAGCGGCCCCGCGGGCGCGGCCTTTTGCGTCCACGCGTTGGCGCTGGGCGAGTAGATGAACCCGGTGCCAACGCCGCCGGCGCCCATCGTGAATATCGTTCCGTCGGCCAGCAATGTGAACCCCTGTTCGTGCGTGATCGGGCCCGGGCCGTGGCTGGTGTCCGACCAGGTCATCGTCGCGGGGTTGAAGATGAACGCGATCCGCCGCCATTCCAGGCTCGGCACGCTCGGACCGCCCGCGAACGAACTGCACAGCACGCGCCCGTCGGCTAGCACCGAGCCGGAGCCGTCGAAGATCCCCAGCGGTTGGCCATTGGAGTCGACATAGGGGAAGTCCGGGCCTTGCGCCCAGGTGTCGGCAACTGGGTCGTAGATCTCGACGCTGCCGTGATTGTTGCCGCCGCCGAGCTCACCGCCCGCGACCCAGTATCGCCCATCTTTCAAGATCGCCGACGGGTAGTCGAGCCGCCACGTGTGGGCACTAGCGACCTGCGACCAGATGCCGTTGGCGTATCCGCCGGAGCTGTCAGGTTTCAGCTTGTACCAGTTCGGCGTCAGCGTGGCGTCGCTGCGCTCGCACAGCACGGAACCGTCGGTAAGCAACGCGGCCGGCAAACAATCGATCGGCGGCGTGTTTGCGAGCGTCGTCCAGGTTCCGAGTGCCGCGCGGGCGGGCGATGGTCGCGCGACGTTTGTCGCCAGCACTGTGATCAATACAACCCCTGCGCGCCTGAAGCCGCGGGATGCCCGCGCCTCCAATCCCTTCTTCTCTGTGTCCATGGCATCTCCTTTGCTGTCGCAGTAGCACACCGATGCTTCGATGTGCGAACCGCCTATCTTGAAGACACGCAGACGCGGCGTTTGTGGAACTCCGCGCTGCACCACCAGGCACGACTGGTTCGTTGAGTTCGCTCCACGCCGCGCAGTCGGTCCTCACAGACGCTTATTTGACGACTGCCAAGCAAATCACCCCGAGAACGATGCCCGCCGAGCGGTATCTGATGTTTCGCCATGCACGGGATCCTGCGACTGCATCGACGCCACTCCTTTCCCACCGGTCTAAGGACAGACGCTCCTCCAGGAGCTGTCGCGCCGTGCACATCATCGTGCCCCTCCTCGAGTGGCGCAGTCGTCTCGCAACGAGCTGACTTCTGTCGGGGACTCTACGGCAGCGCCGAGTGCGAAGGGAGGGCAAGCTTTTTTGCCCCTATTCCAAAGCGCCCCGCCACAGATTGCCGGTCGGCTCACTCCCCCTTCACCGCTCGCCATGTCCAACGCCGCGAGGGCGAGATGGCGGTCAACGTTCCGACTGGTTGCCCAGCCCACCACTCGCCTCGAGAAGAGGTCGAGAATCACCGCGAGATACAGCCAAGCGTCGCGAGGAACGAGCTCAGGCCCTGTCGAACCGGACATTTCTACTTGGCAGAAACTCGGACATTTCTACTTAGCCTCGACACAGGAGCGGAAGAATCTGTCCTTGAAATACCTATCCTCATGCGATAGCGAAAGGTCTCCGCGCCGCCGTGGGCGGCGAGCTTGAAGAACCGCTCGACGCTGGCGAGATGTTCGGATGCGGGACGCCCGAGCTCCACCACTATTCTGAACGCAATCGCGCTGAAGTTGTTCCCTAGAAGGCGAACTCGTCCTCGCCTGTGGGGGCATCGTCGCCGATGGTCTTGTCGGATGCGCCTTCGGGCGACACGACGTAGATCTGCCGGCCCTGCTGCTGCAGGACGAGAAGGCCCTCCTTCGCCATCGCCTCGAGCAGGCGGGAAAAGCTGGAGAAACCGTGGTCGCGCTCGTCGAAATCGGGCTTCTTGCGAACCACGGTCTCCTTGATGATCGACGCGTTCAGCGGGGACGTCGCCCGCGACAGCAGGCCTGAAACGACCTCGCGGACAATCTCTGGCACCGCTCGCAGCTTCTTCGCGGGCGCCGGCTCGCCGCGCGAGGACGACCGGGAAGGAGCGCTGCTGAGACGCGGGGCACCAGCCGGCTCGGCCCGGTCTGCGCCGCGGAGGTAGATGAACTCGTCGCATGCCTTGACGAACAACGGTGACGTCGCCTGCTTGACCCCGATGCCGATCACCAGCTTGTCGTTTTCGCGCAGCTTGTAGGCCAACGGGCAGAAGTCGCTGTCTCCCGAGGCGATGACGAAGGAGTTGATGTGTTCGCGCGCGTAGCAGAGCTCGAGGGCGTCGATGACCAGACGCATGTCGGCGCTGTTCTTGCCGGCCCGGGTCGAGGGCGGGACGTCGACCAGCTCGACGCCGAACTCGTGCAGGTGCCCCTTGGCCTCGCGGAAGCGCGTCCAGTCGCAGTAGGCGCGGCGGAAGATGACCTTCCCCTTTTCCAGGAGGCGGTCGAGGGCCGGCTGCAGGTTGAATCCAGGGACCGTGATCCCGGTGTTGGTCACCAGGTTCTCGAAGTCAATGAACAGGGCGATTCGGCGTTCGGCGGGAGGCGGGAGGCGTCACACGGCATCCTAGCGCGACGGCGCACGGTGTGTACACCGCGAGCATTGTTCGGAACGTCTGACGGTCCGGACGGCGAGGCAACCGCGGTGCGCGGCGTCGCTGCCGTGGTCCGCTGCGCGGCGTTCTTCCGTGGCGCGACTCCCGAGCAGGCGCGCGCTCAACGATCTCGGCACGCAGCACTTCGCAAGTGCTGCACGTGCCGCGTCCGTGAACCGCTTCATCTTCACGAGCACCGGCTTGGTTTACGGTTCGAATGGTGGCTGCCTCGCTCAGGAGGACGACGCCTGTGAGCCGGCCGCGGCATACCCGGTGAGCAAGCTCGCCACCGAGCGCTTCCTCCTGGCGATCGAGGATCTCGACGTGCGCGTGCTTCGGCTGGGGAGGTGTCCCCGCGCCGCATTGGGACCTTCCGCGGCCCCGGGCGATCGGCAGGGTCCTGTTGTCGCCCACCTGTCGCCCAGACGACCCGGATTCAGCGGATCTCACGAGCTCTCAACGGCCCTCTCCTGCCTCATCTCAAAATCGCCAAGTCGCCGGAATGACGGTGCAAGTCGGTGCGGCGCTTTGGTTTTCGGTCAATTGCCGGGCGGGTTCAATCCCCGTCGCTCACCCAACTTAACTAAGTAAAACTACAAGCTGATTTCGGATCCGATCCTGTTCGTTGTCAGCCTGTTGTCAGCCCAGTAGACGACGACGTCCGGTTCTCGAGCAGGGCGATCGCTTCGGTCAGCGCTGACGGCGCGAGGTGCATCTCGCGCTGCGTGACGGTGATGCCGGCGTGTCCGGCCAGCTCTTGGATCGCGCCTTTTTTCGATAGACGAGTCGTGGCCCCTCCCGTGCGAGTCCGCGAGCGCCGGGGAGGCGCCGGCCGCGCGCAGCCGCGGCAGCGGCGAGCACGGACGAGGCTGGGCAACGAGCACCGCTTTTGGCAGACTCCGCCGGCCCATGTTCATCATCGAGATCACGTACAGGGTGGATCTCACCGAAATTGACGCGCACATGGCCGCGCACATGACGTACCTGCGCAAGCACTACGCGGCGGGGACGTTCGTCGTCTCGGGGCGGCAGATCCCCCGCAAGGGCGGCGTCATCTTGGCGCTCGGCAAAACGCGCGCGGAGCTCGAGGCCATCGTGGCCGAGGATCCATTTCATCGCCACGCACTGGCTGATTTTCGCATCATCGAATTTCGAGCGAGCCAGCACGTCAAGGGTCTCGATGCGCTCTTGGCCGCCGAAGTGGCCGCGAAGCGCTGAAAGGGCCGCGAAGCGCTCAACCGCGCGTGACGGGCCGCGCGCGGCAGAGTGGATGCGCGTCGCCGTCGAGCGGCGAGTGCGGCAAGCTTCGGCAGTCGCTCGGCGAGCTCCACGCTCGGTCGCGCGTCGGCCGCTGCCAGTAACCGACCTGAGCGTCGAGCGCGAAGTGCCGCAGCGGACGCACGATGAGGTCGAACGCCAGCGAACCAACGAAGTTGCCGGGGTGGTATCCCACACCGAGAACTGGCTCCCGCGACGCCGTCGCCGACGCCGCGGGTTGCGGATCGGGCGTCGTCTCACCGGTCGCCGATGCCGTCATGGTCCCGCCGGCCACCGCCAGGACAATCCCCAGCGAGACTAGGTGTCGCCACCTATTCATCGCCGCCTGCTCACCATCTCACCCTAACAATGATGCGACCCCTGACCATGATGAAACGCCTCTTCGTTCGTTCATACCTTGCGGTTGAGGTCAGGCGACCTTGAGGGACATTGGACGCAGAGGCAGCGCGGATGGCACGACGTCTCATCGGCATTGGAGGCAGCGAGCTTGATTGGCATCCAGGAATTGGCTGTTCCAGCGAGGCGCACGCCACGGACTGCCTCCACAACGCGACGGACGCGATTCATCACGAGCGAATTGGCGGGCCGGAAGCGGGCGGGCGCGGACCAGATCCCTTCGAAGTGACAGGGACGGTCCATCATCTTGGTCAAGTGGCCGGGTCCGCAATCGGCGACCAAAGCAATTGGCGCGAGATTGACTGGATCTCATCTACGGTACGGAACGTGCTTTCGATCAGATTGACCGGGGAGTCGGTGTTCCCTGTGTCAAAGGAGATGTTATGAAGGACCTCACTATAGGTGCGTTGCTTTTAGCTCTTTCTTGCGCCCCGTCAATTGCCAAAGCGGCAACGACCGGCGGTTCAAAAGCGGGCGTCAGCGGCTCCAGCGGGCGGTCGCTCGAGCCGGCGGCGGTCACGGTCCTTCCAGACGAGGCGCGTGACTATGCCGCGCGCGAGGCAGCCACGCCCACGCTCGGTAGGTTCCAGGGCGGCGGAGTGGGAGTCTACGTCGGAGGCGGAGCGGTCACGGCGGTGCTGCTCGTGGTCCTCATCGTGATCCTTCTCTAGCATCTCGCGCGCGCCTACCCCAATCCGATCAACCGGCGCGACCTGCACGCGCCTCGGGTTCTGGGTGGCCTGTTGGCGAGCGGTTGTTGTCGTGGCTCTGCTCGCCGCGGGACAGCCGGCAACTTCTGGCGACGACGACTGGGAGCGGGTCGAGGGAGTGCCAGCGCTGCCCCGAGACCACCCGAGAAGACTGCGGCGCTCAACCCGGGAACTCGCGGTTGCGCGACGATGTCAGCGCCGACGCTCCACCCGCCCCCGAGAAATGAACGACGCGATCATTGACCAATAGCCTTGAAGACTCTGGGTCTCACGAGATAGGGAGGCAGCTGCCATGATCACTCTCCGCCGGGCGGACCAGCGACGCCACGATCGTCATGGCCGACGCGAGGCATGGCTCACGTTCTCCTCATGCGATCGCGGTGACCCGCTGGCCGATGGCTTCGGAGCCCTCCGAATGCTCAACGAGGATCGGGTTCCCCCCGGGGCCGGCCTGGTCCAGCCGCATCCTCATTGCGAGGTGGTCACATATGTACGGGAGGGCACGCTCGTCTATGAGGATTCCACGGGCCGCTCGGGTACGATCCAGGCGGGCGAGTTTCGACACGTGACCACCGGGGAGCGCGACCGCCATGCGCAGACCAACATATCGGAGACCATCTGGGCGCATGTCTTTCAAGTCTGTGTGCGTCCATCGAAGCTAGGGCTCGAGTTCAGCGATGAGCAGAAACGCTTCAGCGCCGCCGAACGGCGAGGTCTCCTCCGCCTCGTCGCCTCTCCCGACGCTCGGCGAGGATCGTTGCGCATCGGTCAAGACGCGCTGGTGTACTCGGCCATTCTCGATCCCGGCCAACACCTGATCCACGAGCTCTTGCCGGGACGCAGCGCGTGGCTCCATGTCGTGCGAGGAAACGCGGAACTTGGCGACATCGTCCTCAAGACCGGGGATGGCGTGGGCGTCACCGCCGAGCGAGCGGTGTCGCTCACGGCGCGCGCAGGAACTGAGCTCCTGCTTCTCGACCTTGGCGACATGTCGCGGAGGTCTTCCCAGATCGGACAAGAGAGAGAACGGACCACGGTCAACGGAGGGGTTTTGGGCCCCGCATACGAGAATCCCACTGGGAAGCTGGCGGGCGCCGCCGCTGCTGTCGCAGACCCGCCAGCTCCTGCGTCAGCAGGGACGTGAGCCTTGCCTCGACCCCAGGCCCCTTACGTTCCCCCGACACGACACCCAAAGAGGAGGTGCAGATGGTCCGCTATCTGATCCGTTCGCCAACGCTATTCCCCACGATCGTTCATGTTGCCTGCACGGCGAAGGCGAGGGAATAGCCATGCCAATCGCGCATCCGATCCGTCGTCGAGGGACGGCGCTGTCTTCGACAGCGATCACGAGAGTGAAGGACATCATGACGGACGTCGTCGAGACGTTGCGGGTGGGGGACACACTGGCGACCGCGAGGCGGCAGATCGAGCGCGGTGGGATTCATCACCTGCCGGTCATCGATGCCGACGAACGCGTCATCGGGCTCATCACCTATCACCGAATCCTGGAGGCCTGGATAAGCCACGGTCACCCGAACACTGAATTCATCGCCGACGTCGCCGGAGACGTTCCGGTCGATATGCTGATGGAGAAGGACGTCCTCACCGTGGACTCGGAGACCACGGCAGAGGAGGCAGCGCGACTGCTCGATAGGTACAAGGTGGGAAGCCTCCCCGTTACGAAGGATGAGAAGGTTGTCGGAATCATCACGGCGGGCGACTTCGTGCGCCTCGCCCTGCGTTACCTCGAAGCGGAATCGCGGTGACCGCGAGTGGACGAAGTGTCTAACTCCCGAGGCGTTTGCCCACAACGTCGGCGACCTCGAGGCCAGCGATAATTTCGGGCTCGTCGCCGACCTTGTTACTCCCGCGATTGGGGACCATCTGTGAACCAACGACGAAAACGAGTACCTCACCACGGTCGGATCGACTACCTGAGGGCCTTGAACCGAACGCTTCTGTCCCACGGTGAGACCCATCCGCAGGAGCTCGCCGCCGTGCAACGCCGCGCGCTCGGAGATCTCTTCGTGCTCCCGATCGCGAAGGTCCTTCTTCGAACGCAGGTTCGCGAAAACGGAGGCCAATACACGCACGCAGCGGTGTGGACTGCGATGGCATTCGCCGCAATGGGAGAGGCGAGGCGCGCTGGGACGTTTTTCGTTTGATCAATCCGGTGTCGCACGCCGGGACGCCCGAGGGGGTTGCAAGGTATCGAGTCGAGCCCTACGTCATTGCGGCCGACGTCTACGCGGTCGCGCCGCACACGGGACGGGGCGGCTGGACCTGGTACCTCTTCATCTGTCGCCACAGCGATGGAACCAGTCTGATCAAGGTGTTCGACTTTGGAATCGCAAAGCTCATGAGCGACGCTCGCGTCAAAGCCAGACCTCGTCGTCCCGTACCTGGGCTTCCGCCTGGGCGTGGCTTCGGGCTTCTGCCGATCGGCCGGCTCGACCCCGCTTCGTTCGTTGAGAGTGAAGCCGGCCAGTTCCTGGGAACCCCCGACTACATGTCCTCGGAGCAGATGCGCGGAGCGGACGGCGTGGATCAGCGCTCTGACGTCTATTCAGTCGGTGGAATCCTGTTCGAGATGCTCTCCGGCGAGACACCTCACCCAGGCCGATCGTGTGGTGAGATCATCGATCATGTCGTGACGCAGGAGCCAACCCGCATCGAGACACTACGCGGAACGCTGCCCCAAAGCCTCGCAGCGATTATTCATCGAGCCCTGGATGCCGACCCCGAGGAGCGATTCGCCTCGGCATTGAATCTGGCCGTGGCGCTGGCGCCGTTCGCGGAGCACCGTCAGGCCAGGACCAAAGTGATTGCAGATGAGTCAACCGAGGAATGGAACGGTGTCACCGTGAATGCAGATTCGAAGATTCGAGAGAAGAAAACGTCCCTGGTACCATTCAGTGAGTCCACGAAGATGATCGGAAGCGCGAGCGGCGAGCTTTGGTCGGGTTTCCTGGTCGATCTGGATCGCTTCCGCGCAGCGCTATTGGAACGACCATCGCTCGAAGCGGCGCTCGGAGCCGCACACCACGTCGCCCGCGCGATGGAGTCCGGCCTGGTTCAGCCGGCGATGATCCGCGTCATGACAACCGAGGCACGGCAGTTCTTCGCCCAGGCCGAGGAGCTCGTCTCCGCGGGCAGCCACGAGGTGACCGCACAATGGGCCCGTCACGAGATCACCACGCTCCATCCGGAGGAGGCGCTCGCGATGCTCGACGGGGCGCTGGCTCACGCGTCCGAGGGAGCGCAGCGACAGGCGCTCATCGCCTTGCAAGAGGAGGCCTGGTTCGCCGCGTCTCCAAAGTAGCGCGGAGAGGCGTGACCTCCCCGGTCCCGCACATCTCAGGATGCCTTCGGTGCGGCTGTCGATCTTGCACGACGGCGGCCACGGGTCATCGGCCCCACCGCTGCGACGACCAGTCCGAAGGCGTTTGCGCCGGGTGACCTCTCGGCGAGCGAGCAGCCACAGCCACTGGGTGATGGATTGGCGCGCGTCTGTCCGACATCGGCGAGCGCACCGCCCCTACCGGAAGGGCTGGTTGAGGTGTATTTCCGGTTTGTCGACGTTCTCCGCAACGGGTCTTTGTGCGACGCCCTTGGCTGGGGCGGTGGCGCCCGGCATACTGATGCGGCGCGAATCGGCGCGGCCGATGGGGGGACATGTCGAAGAGCAGCGTTGACGCCCAGACGACTCTCGAGGAGATAGCCGGCCGCTTGACCGGCGTCGCGCGGTCGCTGGTCCCCTGGTTCCTCGAGCAGATGCCCGAGTCGTACTTCGAGGACGTCGACCCGACCTCGCGACTCGAGCAGCTGGGGGCGATCCTGGCGCTGCGCGCGGCCGGGCAGGAGCCGCGCCTGCGCATCAAGAGCGCCGACGGCCGGCGTGTTACCTATGTCCTGCCCGAGGACGCGCCCGGCACGCTGACCGCGCTCATGCGCGACTTCAGCGAGGGGGCGATCCGCGCCGCCAAGCTCTACTCGTCGCGCGACAAGCAGCTGGTCATCGACACCTTCGACATCGGGCGCAGCGCGCCGTGCAACCTCGACGTGCCGGACCTGCGCGAGAAGTACCTGTCGACCCTGGCGCTCGCCGATCGCCGGCACGAGGCAGGCGAGGGCGGCGTCTGGCTCGCGACCGATCTGGTCCACCACTTCGCCGGTCTCACCGAGGACTATGTCCGCGCCTGCGTGCCCGAGCGCATCCTTGGACACGCCGATCTCTGCCGCGAGGTGCGTCTCAGGACCGCGTCGCTCGTGCGGATCGACAATGACAACCACCGCGTCGATCGCTTCCGCCTGGTGATCGCCTACGCCAACGTCTCATCGACGAGCATCCTCCTGCGCGTCGCGAATCGATTGAGCACGCTGGCCATCGACATCACGCGCGCCTACGTCGACACGATGTTCGCCGAGGCCGAAGAGCCGGTGGTGATCATCTCGGCGGTCGTGGTCGGACCGGGTGACCAGCCGATCGATCCGCGGTCGGCGCTCTGGCGGCGCATTGCCGGCGATCTGCAGCGCCTGGAATGGCTCGACGCCCAGACGCTGGAGCTGGGCTATCGCGAGCCGGCACTGGATCTCGGCGGCGCCGACGTGCTCATGACCTACGCCGGCCTGGTCCATCAGCTGCTGGTCAAGTCCAACCGCTATCTCTATACGCGGTCGCGGATCGAGGAGATCCTGCTCGGTCACCTCGAGCTGTCGACCAAGCTGGTCGGCCTCTTCCTGGCGCGCTTCGATCCGGCAAAGCCGCCGCTGTCGGAGATCGAATGCGCCGATCTGACCGTGGCGCTCGCTCGCGAAATCGAGGAGGGCGTCGAGGACGACCTGGCCGGCACCGTGCTGGCGGCGGTGCTGGAGGCGATCGGGGCGACCCTGAAGACCAACTACTTCGTGCCCGGTCGGTTTGCGCTGGCGGTGCGCCTGGCCCCGGCACTGATCATGCGCGCCGCGCCGGGACCCCAGATTCCCTACGGCGTATTCTGGGTTCACGGTCGCGGATTCAACGCCTTTCACGTGCGCTTCCGCGACACCGCGCGCGGCGGCGTGCGCGTGGTGCGACCGGCGTCGGCGGAGCAGCATCTGCGCGAGGGCGAGCGCCACCTCGACGAGGCCTACGGCCTGGCCTGGGCCCAGGAGCTCAAGAACAAGGACATACCCGAGGGGGGCGCCAAGGCGGTGCTGCTGGTCCACCCTGCACGCGACGTCACGCCGTGCGTGCGGGCCTTCACCGACGCCGTCCTCGATCTCATCACCGCCGATGCGGCGACGCGCGCCGCGGTCGTCGATCGGCTGGGCCAGGCAGAGGCGCTCTACCTCGGTCCGGACGAGAACATCACGCCGTCACACATCAGGTGGATCGTCGCGCGCGCTAAGGACCGCGGCTACGCCGCGCCGACGGCACTGATGACTTCGAAGCCCGACGCCGGCATCAACCACAAGGAGTTCGGCGTCACGAGCGAGGGGCTCAACGTCTTCCTCGAGGTGGCGCTGCGGGCGATCGGCATCGACCCGCGGCGGCAGCCCTTCACCCTCAAGCTCACCGGTGGCCCGGACGGCGACGTCGCCGGCAACCAGATCAAGATCGCCATCCGCGAGTTCGGCGAGCACGTGAAGATCGTCGGCATCGCTGACGGGCTCGGCTGCGCCGAGGATCCGCGCGGCCTCGACCCGCGCGAGCTCTTGCGGTTGGTCGACGAGAACCGACCGATCGTCGCCTTCGACCGGGCCCGGCTGTCCCCCGAGGGCCGGCTGGCCAGCGCCGCTGACCCCGAGGGGGCGCGCCTGCGCAACGACCTGCACAACCGCGTCGTCTCCGACGTGTTCGTGCCGGCCGGTGGCCGTCCCGAGACCATCAACGGCGCCAACTGGATGCGGTTCGTGCATGCCGACGGGCGCCCGTCCAGCCGGCTGATCGTCGAGGGGGCCAACCTGTTCCTCACCGAGGACGCCCGCCGCAAGCTCTTCGACGCCGGCGTCGTGGTGATCAAGGACAGCTCCGCGAACAAGTGCGGCGTCATCTGCTCGAGCTACGAGGTTCTGGCCTGTCTGCTGCTATCCGAGAGCGAGCTGATGGCCGTGAAGGCGATCTTCGTCGAGCAGGTGCTGGAACGCTTGCGCCGCGCCGCTCGCCTCGAGGCCGAGCTGCTCTTCGAGGAGCACCGGCTTCGCCCCGCGACGCCGCACTTCGAGATCTCGATCCTGCTCAGCCTCGAGATCAACCGGATCGCCAGCGCGCTGATGGCGCGCTTTCCGAACCTCGAACGGGAGCACGTCAGCCTGGTCCGCGAGACGGTGCTCGACTATCTGCCGCCCGTGCTCGCCGAGGCAGCCGGCGAACGGGTCTGGACCCGTCTGCCCCCGAGCTATCTGACCCAGCTGGTCTGCACCAGCATCGCCGCCGGCCTGGTCTACCGCGAGGGCCTCGACTACTTCCGCGACGTCGCCGACTCGCGGCTCGCCGACCTGGCGCTGGCCTACGTCGTGCGCGACCGGACCAACCGCGAGCTGGTTACCGAGGTGGAGCGCTCGGGACTGGCGCGCGCGCCGGAGATCGCGCGCCTCTTGCAGGTGGGCGGAACGCGCGCCGCGCTGAAGTTGGGCGGGTCCTGATCCCGCGCCCGATGCCACGGGCGCGGCGGGTCGATAGTCGTGCCGTTGTCGCGATCGTTTCGGACGCTGAAGTAGGTCCAGTGAACCTTCACCTCCCGTCGCAGGTGGGAAAGCTCTTCCTTCTCTGCCGTCGTGAGCGCCCCGGGCGGGCCCTTGCCGGCATCCACGTCAGCCTGGCTCACCCAATTGCGCACCAGACTGTCCGCGAGACTAAGCCCAAGACGGGCAGCGTCTACGTCGTTCGAAGAAGGCGGACCCCCTTTGCCAGATTCGGATAAAGAAGGAGGGTTGCCAAACAAGCACCCCTCGACGCAACCGGTCGGGTCGAGGATTTCCGCGGCGACCAAGGGTCCTCTGCTTCTTGGGGGGCTCGATCGTGGCCGTCATCGTGCTCGCCGCGGCTGCCGTGGGCGCCTACTCGAAGGCGACCGGCGGGGCGGATCAGATCGTCGAAGTCCGCCAAAAATCCGACGAGTGGCACGAACCGCTCGAAGTAGGTGAAGGCCACGTCCCACGTCGGGTGTGGAACGTGCCGTTGCCGACGCCAGAAGTCCGCTCAGATTGGCGATCATCGAATGTGAGGGGGGGCATTTGGTTGCGCTGGCTGACTGCACCAGTAGGCCCATATCACCAGCACGGCTTGCAACGGCAGTCGCGCCCACAGCGCCCAGGAAGGGATAGCGCGGTCGCCAAGGGGCAGGTGGTGGACGGCCATGTTGATGTTCGCGGGGAAGATCGCCACAAACAGGACGATCAACCCCCAGCCAGCGAGGCGGCGGGGCGCGGGCAGGATCAAACCAAGGCCGCCCAGGATCTCCGCCACGCCCGAGACGTAGACCAGGGCCGCCGGCGCCGGTAGGGCGCTGGGCATCATCGCGACATACGCCGCCGGGCCGACGAAATGATTGGCACCGGCGGCGACCATGAACAGGGTCAGGAGCCAGCGCAGCACGGTGCGGATCCGAGCTCTCACCTCGCGCCAGTGTACATCCTTAACCGGCGGCACATTTCGCCTCCGTTTCCTCCTGTTTTGCTCCTAGCCGATGATGCGCGACTTCCCGCCGGCGCAGCGCATGTCGATTGGCCACCACGCTGACGGCGCGCAGGCGGTAGCTCTCCTGCTCGATACCCCGTCGCCTGCGCATCGTATCTACAACGTGGTCGACGACGAAGCCCCCGAGCTCGCCACGCTGTTCGCGTCGGTGGGGGCGCAGCCGCCTGACGGCTCGAACGCGGAGAGAGCGCGCACTTTCGACGCGCTCCTTGACGGTCGCCGCATCCGCGAAGACCTCGGCTTCAATCCCAGGTTCCCCTGCCTCTCAGACGCGCTCGCCGCAGGCGCATAGGCGAGGCCTCTTCCCTCCTTCGATGTGAAGAGCGAGCACATCATCTTGATGGAGCTCGGCAGGCGTCCTTGCGGCCGTGCGTTCCAAGTGGCTGAACTTGCTCGCATCGACGGTTTGGTCCGGAAGCTGCTGCAGACCCACTGTGAAGACGCGCCGCTACCGGCGAAGAGAGAAGGAAAAAAGATGCTTTGGACGGATTGTAGTGATTCCGTTGGTGCTCTGGGGTCTCGGCCTCGTGACCTCCTTCACGATGGGAGGGGTCATCCACATCCCCGTGGTCCTGGCGGTGGTGACGGTGGTGATCCGCCTCATCCAGGGGCGAAGGCTTTCATGAGGAGAAGCATGGCAGCGGCGATGCTGCTCTGCCTCCTGGCGGCTCCGTCCATCGCCACGGCGGGAAGCGCGCGAGAAGCTCCGGCAGCGATCGGCCAGGCACCCGCTCGGTCATCGGCGCCGCTAGCCTCGACGTCCATCACCTCGGTCGATGCGCGCGACTATGCCGCGCGCGAAGCGGCCGCTCCCGCGCTGGCGCAGTTCGCGGGCGGAGACGGTGCGGGGATCTACATCGGGGGCAGCGCGCTCACGGTTGTCTTGCTCGTGCTCCTCATTGTCATCATCCTCTAGGTTCGCGCCCGTCGGCACCCTGGAGATCACTGCGCTAGCCCACGAGACGGCGCCCGGCCGCACGCTCGTGCAGGCGAAAGCGGAGCTCGCGCGCACCCGGGAGAGCGTCGCGCTGTCGATGAGCGCGCTCGAAGGCGAGATCGCGCGGACGCTCGACTGGCGCGAATGGGTGCGGCGCAGGCCCGCCATGACGCTGGCGCTGGCGGTCGGTCTGGGGATTCTGCTGGAATGGCGGCGCTGATTCTTCGACAGCCACTCGGGACCCTCGGCAACCTTCACGATCGAACTGAATGACGGTCCTTCATGTTGATGCATGAAGAGGACGCTCGCGGAGCGCCGGCTTGGCAAGTGGTGAAGTTGCTTGGCGTCAGGTCGATGGCCCGAAAAGTGCTGTAGCGCGTGTCTGGATTGAAGAGCGTGCCGCCACCGGCGGGCCGCGCTCTCCGAGCTCTTTCGGACCGTGTCACAGCAAGGGAGCCAGTCATGAAGCATTCCAGATCGTATCTTCTCCTATTCCTTCTTCCGATCGCCGCCGCCTGCGGAAGCTCGTCGTCGGGAACGCCGACGGACGGTGCAACCTCAACGGGCGGTTCGACCGGAACGGGCGGCGGTTCGACCGGGACTGGCGGTTCGACCGGGACGGGCGGCTCGACGGGGACTGGCGGTTCGACCGGAATGGGCGGGTCGACGACGTCGGCGCTGAACCTCGGCGCAGCAAGCACCTACACGATCCTCGCCAAGACGGGGATCTCCACGGTGCCGATCTCCGCGGTCACCGGCAACGTCGGCGTCAGCCCCGCGGCCGCCACGTTCATCACCGGATTCTCGCTGACCGTCGACTCCACCAACGTGTTCTCGATGTCGCCACAGGTGGTCGGGAAGGTGTTCGCGGCCGACTACACGGCGCCCACGCCGTCCAACCTGACCACCGCCATCGGTGACATGCAGCTGGCATTCACCAACGCCGCCGGACGCGCTCCGGGGGTCACTGAGCTCGGCGCCGGGAACATCGGCGGGATGACCCTCGCCCCGGGTGTCTACAAGTGGGGCACCGGGCTCCTGATTCCGACCGACATAACTCTCAACGGCAGCGCGACGGCCGTCTGGATCTTCCAGATCGCGCAGGACCTCACGATGAGCAGCGGCGCCAAGGTCCTCATGACCGGTGGGGCACTATCGAAGAACGTCTTCTGGCAGGTGGCCGGCCTGGTCAACCTCGGCACGACGGCCCACGGCGAGGGGGTCGTCCTGAGTCAGACGTCCATCACGCTGCGGACGGGCGCGTCCTTCAACGGAAGGTTGCTGGCCCAGACGGCAGTGAACCTCGACGGCAACGCCGTGGTCGCCCCCGCGCAATAGAAATCGCCGGGCGACGCACCCCCAGCTACCTGGCGAACTGATTCAAGGTGGAGCACCCTCGGTCGACGAGCAAATGCGATTCCGAACCGGTCTCTGCTAGGTTTGTGCTGTCTTGATATATGGATTAGATGATGGACGCTCTTACCCTCGATCAGATCAGGGTTTTTCTGTCGGTCGTTGACGAGGGCAGCTTCCCGAAAGCGGCAAAATCGCTGCGACGGGCTCAGTCGGCAGTTACCTACGCGATCCGAAAGCTGGAGGCTGAAATCGGCGTCCCGCTGTTCGATCGTTCGGCTTACCGCTCGGTACTAACACCGGCCGGCCGCGCACTACTGAGCCGAGCGCGTCGTATTGCTGAAGAAGCGGGAGCGTTCCGAGAACAGGCACGCGGCCTCGCCAGCGGCCTGGAAGCCGAGTTGAGCATCGTGCTGGACGCGCTTTACCCGATGCCTCAGATATTTGATGCGCTTCGGGCCTTCACCGAACATTTCCCGACAGTACCGCCGCGCCTCCACGTCGCGTCACTGGGTGCCGCTGCTAACCTGGTGACCGACGGGACATGCGCCATCGGATTGCTGCCGACCAACATTGCTGAACTCGCCGCGCTCAAACTTACACCGACCACCACGTTTCATCTCTGCCCGGTGGTCTCTCCATCGCATCCCCTCGCGTCCATACAAGGCATCATCGAGCCCCACGTGCTCCGCCAGCATGTTCAACTTGTCTTGACGGATGCGTCAACTTTGACGGCTGCGAAAGATTGGGGCGTGCTTTCCAGTCGAACTTGGCGCTTGGCCGATCTTGGTGCCAAAAAATCGATGCTGCTCGCAGGGCTCGGCTGGGGAAATATGCCGGCGCACATGGTAGAGGACGAAATCAAAGACGGGAGGTTGACCGTTATTCAACCGGCTGGCTCCGACACCCTCACACCGCTGGTGCTTGGCGCTGCCTACATTTCGGAGCACAGCCTCGGACCGGCTGCACGGTGGATGCTGAATTACCTGACCTCCGTAGCGAGCGTTGCGAGGTGAAGGCTAGGAATGAAGCGTTGCGGGTCGGTTCGATCTCGCTACGCTCGCCGTCGGGCGCCCGCACACCCGAGAATCTCAAAATCGACCTATCAAGCCCGTCGCGTTGATCGCGCCAAGGTACGGCAGCACCGTGTTCAGTAGCCTTGTAGCGCCGCGGCGTCACCGTCGCGTACCGCGCTCACCACTGCGCCAGCGTATCGACGTCGAACAGGGCAAGGTTCAGCTTGGCGTGACACGGGAGCCGCAGAGATCAGTGGCGGGTCGTGAAAAAGAAAACGACTTCAGCGGAGCTAGCTAAGCCAACGCCTAGTGGCGCGTAACATCCTGAGATCGTGGGCTGATCGATGTCGGCCGCGTACATCATCTGATTCGTATACCAAGAAGGTCTAATCTCAATTAGTTTCTTTCGGACCCAGCATCCCCAGATTAGCCGACGAAGCGCAAGTGGGAACAGACCCCGCTTCCCTGGAGCTCCAACGAAGGATGCGGGACATGACCAGACTGAAAGGAAAGACCGCCGTGATCACCGGCGGCGCTACCGGCATCGGCCTCGCCGCGGCAAAGCGCTTCATCGAGGAGGGCGCCTTCGTCTTCATCTTCGGCCGCCGGCAGGAAGCGCTCGACGCCGCTGTGGCCGACCTCGGGCCGAATGCCCGGGCAGTGAAGGGCTCGGTCTCCGATCTGGCGGACCTCGACCGACTCTACGCGGCGGTGAAGGCCGAGCGCGGAACCCTTGACGTCGTCTTCGCCAACGCCGGGGTGGGAAGCCCGCTTCCGCTCGGCCAGATCACCGCCGAGCACATTGACGAAACCTTCGACACCAATGTGAAGGGTACGATCTTCACGGTCCAGAAGGCGTTGCCGCTGATGGGCCAGGGCGGTTCGGTCATCCTGACCGGATCGAGCGCCGGCACCACGGGCGCCCCGGGATTCACTGCCTACAGCGCGAGCAAGGCGGCAGTGCGCAACCTCGCGCGGACCTGGGCGGAGGACCTGAAGGGCACTGGCATCCGGGTAAACGTGCTGTCGCCTGGGGCGGTGGCGACCGGACTCGCGAAGGCAGCGCTAGGCGAGGAGGGCCTGAAGGCCTACGGCGCGATGACTGCGCTCCAGCACATGGGCGATCCGGCGGAGGTCGGGGCCGCCGCCGCCTTTCTCGCGTCGTCGGACAGTAGCTTCATGACCGCCAGCGAGGTCGCCGTCGACGGCGGCCTAGCGCAACTCTGACCCGCTACGCCCGGTCGGGCTCCATCCCATATTCGGAGCCCGCCGGACTCGGCAAACTCAAGGAGAACATTGTATGAGCTACGCAATTATCGGCTTCGGCAAGATCGGCCACGCTCTTGCCAAGGCATTTGCGCGCAAGGGCGTCGAAGTGTCCGTGGCAACCACGCGCGACCCGCAAAGCTTTGCATCCGATGCGGCCGCGATCGGACCCACGATCATTCCCAAAACACTGGCCGAAGCCGTCAAGGCGGCCATCATCTTTTTGGCCGTCCGTTTCGAGGCGCACCCGGATGTCGCGAAGGCGCTCCCCACCTGGCAGGGGAAGACGATCATCGATGTGACCAATGCCTACGGCGTGCCCCCTGAGAAACTGGGAGGCCAGCCTTCCTCCAAGTTCGTCGCGCGGGCCTTTGCTGGCGCTAGACTGGTCAAGGGCTTCAATCATTTGGTCGCTGCCATTCTTGACCAAGAGCCGGCCGTACATGGTGGCAGGAGAGTCGTGTTCCTGGCGAGCGACGATGACGCCGCAGCAGCGGAGATTGGTGCGCTTGCGGAAAATCTCGGATTCGCGCCGATCAAACTTGGCGGGCTTTCGGAAGGCGGATTGCTTGTGCAGGCGCGCGGAAATAGCTGGGGTCAACTGATCTTTAAGGACTTGGTCAAGTTCGACTGACGGATCGCGATCGCAGATGTCGCCGCAATTACCCAATCTGCATCTAATCTCGAGGATCTATCCATGACAGCCGCGCTATCCGGCCACTCGCTCGATCAGATCTTTCGTTCCGCTCGCGACTTCGACTTCTGGACCGGCGACTCGATCCACACCGAGAGCTCGCGCAAGTATGATGCGCAATCGTTTACCCGGCTGGGGGAGCTGGGCGGCTGGGCCGCCGCCGAGCTCTGGATGGATGCGGACCGGCTGTTCGCTGTTTTCGGGCTGGTCGCGGCCGAGCCCGCGCAGGGCAGCTGACGGATGGAAGAAATCGGCGCCGATCTTGAGGTGATGAAAGCGGTTCTGCTCGCGGCCGGGCACATCGACGCTATCCGTGCGATCGGACGCGAGCGGTCTTACGACGCTGGCGAGATGATCGCTCGAATCGGCGACCCGATGGATCGCTTCATATATGTCGTCGAAGGCGAGATGGAGGTGCTCGACCCCAACTCCGAAAAGCGGATGGGCGACGTCACCCTCGGCTCCGGCCAGTTCGTCGGTGAACTCTCCTTCCTGAGTGGAGGCAACTACTTTCTCGCGATGCGTGCGGTGAGGCGCACCGTCACTATCGAGGTCGCCCGTGAAGCCATGCTTGACCTCATGGCCCAAGCTCCGGAACTTTCCGATCACATCATCACGGTATTCGCGGCGCGGCGGCAGCAGCTTGTCAAGCGGCGCAGCAGCTCGATCAAGATCATCGGATCGGACCGCGATCCCGACCTCCAGAAGGTCGAGACATTCCTCAGACGCAACCGCGTACCGTTCCAGTCGTTCGATTTGGACGGCGGCGACGGGGAGGCATTGCGCCTCGGCAATCTCGTCGACCACAAGCCGGCCGTCATCTTAGATCACGATCGCAAGATCGAGCATCCGACCCCCCGGGAGGTCGCGCGACTACTCAACATGGATCTCGACATCGGCGACGATCTGCGCATCGACGTCCTTATTGTCGGCGGCGGGCCGGCTGGCGTCGCCGCGGCAGTCAACGCGGGTGCCGAGGGGTTGTCGGCCCTGGTGGTTGAAGACATCGCGATCGGCGGCCAGGCGGGCGCATCGAGCAGGATCGACAACTACATGGGATTCCCGACGGGAATCTCGGGTACCGACCTGGTCTTTCGGGGTCAAATCCAGGCGCTCAGGTTCGGCGCCTGTTTCGCAATGCCACGCCGTGTTGAACGGCTGTCGGTGGAGGAAGGGGGACTGTTCTGCGCCACCCTGGACGACGGGGCGCGGGTTCTTGCGCGCGCCGTTCTCGTCGCGACCGGGGCGCAGTATCGCCGGTTGCCGCTGGAACGGCTGGGCCAGTTCGAAAATGCGAGCGTCTTTTATGCCGCGACCGAGATGGAGGCGCGCTCCTGCCGGAACACCGATGCGGTCGTCGTCGGCGGCGGGAACTCCGCTGGCCAGGCTGCAATGTACCTTTCCCGGGTCGCGCGCCTCGTCCACATCCTGGTGCGTGGCGACAACCTGTCCGACACGATGTCGTCCTACCTCGTGCAGCAGCTGAAGGCCCAACCTAACATCGAGATTCACTTCGGCACCGAGGTCACCGCGTTGCACGGCGGCGATCATCTTGAGCGGATAACCGTCCGATCCCGCGGCGAGGAAAATACTCTGCCGGCGCGCGGGCTCTTCTTAATGATCGGCGCATCCCCCAATACGGGATGGCTATCGGACCTGGTGGAACTCGACAGCCGCGGGTTTGTGAAAACCGGCAAAACCGTCGGCGCGGACCGGCCATTCGAGACCTCCCGACCGGGTATCTTTGCCATCGGCGACGTCCGTGCTGGCTCGGTGAAGCGGGTCGCGTCTGCGGCCGGGGAGGGATCGGTCGTGGTTCCAGGAATCTACGAATTTCTTGGCGATCGTCCCCATCAACCAACTTCAATGAATTGTCTGATTGGGTCCGACGCAGTCCGAAGTAACGGCAGTGGAGGAAACTCGATGAGCACCGAGCAGAACGTCCAGACCGTGAAGGACTTCTTCGCCGCGGCCTTTGGCGGCGACAGGGAGGCTATGTTGGCGCTGGTCGCCGAAGACATCGAGTGGATCATCCCGGGAGAGGACTGGCCGCTGGCCGGAACGCACCGCGGACATGCGGGGCTGACGGACCTGTTGAAGACGGGGTCCGAAACCATGGAGATGTCGGTCTCTGAACCCCGCGAATTCGTAGCGCAGGGAAACCGAGTCCTTGTGGTCGGCTCCGCCAGGGGGAAGGTCAAAGCCACGAACAAGCCGTTTGAGGACGACTGGATCTTCGCCATCACGGTTCGAGACGGCAAGCTGACGAGCATCCGGGAGTATGTCGACACGCAGGCATTGGCGCGGGCCGCGCAGGTGGACGCGTCCGGGCCGGCGTAGCGCTGGCCGTCTGCGGTGATCGGTCCGGGGTCGACGTGAACGAGCCGTGGATCGCCGCCCCGCACGCCGCGCTCTCGTCGAATGCCCAACCGTAAGGGAGATCCCGATGTACGACCAATCCAAGCTATCCGAGTTGATCCGGTTCGCACGTGTAGATGCGGGCTCCACTGTCATTGACGTTTACCCGGGCGACGGCGACTGGACGCGCCTGTTCTCCGACGTGGTGGGACCCAAAGGGCGGGTCTTCAGCTTCGTGCCGACCGAAATCGCCGACTTAAAGCCCGATCAGGTCGGCCGCATGCAGACTCTCGCGGAGGAGCCGGGCCGAGAGAACGTCGAAGCCGTCTCAGCGCACCTCGTCGCGATGCCGGACGCCACGCAACCGGCGGATGTCCTGTGGCTGCACCTTTTCTACCACGATCTCCACACCGCGCTGATCCAGAAGAACGGTGCGACAGCGGCCGACTTCAATCGAGCCGTCTACGAGCGGCTGAAACCCGGTGGGTCCTACGTCATCGTCGACCACGCCGCCGCCGCAGGGGCAGGCACGAGCGACGCCCAGTCGCTGCATCGGATCGACCCT
>Ga0265342_10000492_pt1 | contig 42743 bp, 36 predicted proteins | sample 4CB327metaG_FD_203125 | JGI IMG/M metagenome (GOLD analysis project Ga0265342, IMG submission 203125) | Rhizosphere microbial communities from Carex aquatilis grown in University of Washington, Seatle, WA, United States - 4-CB3-27 metaG | ecosystem: Host-associated > Plants > Roots >... | reverse complement strand
CCAGCAGAATAGCGGTGCCGATCCCTATCAACACCAGCACCGTGATCCCGAGCAGCAGTTTGCTGGTCTTTGAAACATCGGACTCCGTCTGCTGAGGCATCGATGTGAGGTCAGATTCGAAGTGAACCATGGCCAGCAGCTTGTGGCTCTCGTCGGGAATGGCGTCTCCGCTTACGATGGCTACCAGCGGCCCGCTGCGGCGCACTTCGAGCGAAACGAGGTCGGAGTCAGCCAGCGGCTTGGGCCAGGGCCGCTGGGCCTCGTTGCCTTCCTTCAGATAGGCGCGAATCTTCATCTCCTGCGCGGCGGCCATCTGCGGCGTGGGATAGTCGATGATGGTGAGCGTAGCCGGCCCAGAGCGCAGCGTGTAGTTGGCAGTCACGGCCTCCGCGCCGCGATCGAAGCTGACCAGCTCTGGCGGCAGTACTCCGCCTGAACCTGCATAGCCCGCAGGCCCCACCGCATAGTGAGTGGTCTGCGCGTCCACCGAGGCTTTGGGCAGGTTGCCGAGCACCGGAGGCACCAGCGCTTTGCTGCCGTTAGGGACCGGCAATTGTCCGGCCAGCTCGCGCAACTCCGCGCCCGACATGGGCCCGATGCGCGAGAAGTTCGCGTCAACCACAGTGTTCCCCACCCAGAAGAGCACACGGTTGCGGTTCGATGCAGCGCCGGTGCCGATCTCTTCCTTCGGCCAGCCATTCTGGCGGTAGAAGGAATAGGCGCCATAAGCGCCGCTGGCATCATGAAAGCGCGTCGCATGGAGGGTGAGCGTTTCGCCGCTGCGTTTGTAGCCGGCCTGCGCCCCGTCGGTAAAGCCGTACTCATCCAAGGCTGCGGCGTTGGCCGGATCGGCATAGGCGGAGGCAATGATCGTCCGGGGCGGGTCCGTGGCCACCCATCCGGCAAAGGACTCCGGCAGCAGTGCTTTAGGAACTGAGGGAAGCATCAGATGCGTCGCGCCTTGCGGAGCCGTGGCCTTGGCCTGTGCTGCTTGTGCTTGCGCTGAGGCTGAGCTCGCGACCAGCGCCACCGAAAAAAACAGAAGGTAAATCCAACGCATCAAGAAATGCTCCGGTCTTTAGGGTACACGGTCCCAAGGGTCGTCGCGTTCCCTGTCTAATTGGACACTGGCCGTACTGAAAAGGTTCCTAAAGCAAGTGTTGCGATTGGTATACTCGCGCATTATGGCGGATGAGCAAGAAATCACGTCCGATGCGAGCGCCGTAGCGGAAGGCGATAGGGTCGAAGCGAGCTGCCCGATCTGGATGGGCTACGGCGAGGACTCTTGGAGATGTGGACGCAATCTCCATATAACACCAGAAGGGGTAGACGAGGAACCCGTTTGCCTAATGCACTCCAAGGACCCGCATAAACAGTCGGAACCGCTCATGGATGCATTCTATGCGGAGTGCAATAGGATTCTGGAAGCCGCAGCGGAGGGTGAGGCCCACTTCGAGCGATTTGTCTTTCCTGGAATCGACCTCAGCAAAGGGACACTCGAAGCGATCTGTAGGTTTAATGAAGCTACTTTCACGCAGGATGCAGATTTCAGCGGAGCGACCTTCACCCGGGATGCAGATTTCCTCGGAGTGACCTTCATCCGGAACGCAAATTTCGGCGGAGCGACCTTCACCCGGAATGCAAATTTTGGCGGAGTTACATTCAAGCAAGATGCTGAATTCAGCGGAGTGACCTTCGCTGAGCATGCCCAATTCCGTGGAGCAACCTTCACGCTGCACGCAGGCTTCAATGGGGCTACCTTTACGCAAGTCGCAACCTTCGCAGACGTTACTTTCATGCAGAAGGCAGATTTCAGTAAAGCGAGCTTCATGCAAAAAGCATGGTTTTGGCTGGCGACGTTTATGGAGCACGCAATATTTGTTGGAGCAACCTTCAGGAAAGACGCTGTCTTCGTTGGAGCCATCTTCATGGACGATGCAAACTTCATTCACGCAGCCTTCTCTCTGGTCGCGGAATTCTCCTTTGCATCCTTCAAGGCAAGGACACGTTTTTTGTCCACAGAATTTCACGGAACGGCCAAATGGGAGTACTGCCGATTCCTCGATCGGGCGGAATTTCGGTATATGCAGTTTGATCCCCTCCCCAATGGAGAGCCCGCCGCTGTATTTACGCGGACGAGCTTCTCCAAGCCGGGCGAGATCGTATTTGACGATGTCGACCTAAGTCGCACTCTTTTCTATAACTGCGACGTGAGTCAGGTCTGGTTCACATCATCGGTGCGCTGGGGAAGACGGGACAACGATAGCGGCCTCGCGGTCTTCGATGAGACGATTCCCCTCGACCAGGAGTTTGTACGTGGTCTCGAGAGAGATGGGCAGCGCGACTACCAGGCTGTTGCGCAGATCTATCAGCAGTTGAAGAAGAGCTACGATTCTCGCCTGGATTACTGGACAGCAAATCAATTTCATTTTGGCGAGATGGAGATGAAACGGCTGGCTAGGCCGACGGCCGGATCATTTCTACGGTTGCGGCAGTGGCTGCATCGCAGGCTGAGCCTGGTGGCCCTCTACCGGTATGCGAGCGACTACGGGAACAGTTACTGGAAGCCGTTGTTGTGGCTGCTGGGAACCCTGCTGGCGGCGGCGCTCTTGTTTCCCATCCCTGGACTTGAATTGAAGCAGCCAATTTCCGGAAATGCCGCGAGCTCTGCAAGCGTAACCTACAGCCGCGTATGGAACCGGCAGGACAGTTGGACGAATAATTTTTGGACTGAGGCAAAACTGATCGGCAAGAGTGGAATTACCGCAATCGATACAGCCACATTTCAAAGAACTCCAGAGTACACTCCCGTCTATCCACGGGGGCGCGTTCTGGCGATTTTCGAAACTTTGCTGACTTCCTCCTTGTTTGCGCTGTTTCTATTGGCGATTCGGCGGCAATTTAGGCGGTAGGCGGCGGGTAGAGTATCTCTCCCAGCGCCTGGTAACGGCCGCCGTAGAAGATCAGCGCATACTCCCGAATGCCCGTGCTCAAAGGCCCTCCGAGGCAGATGCTGGCCAGCAGCATTAAGACGAATGCCAGCAGGCCGAAGAAGGCCTGGATTATCACGCCGACTATCATGGTCGCGCCTGTAGCGCCTGCAAAGGCCGAGTGAATACCGTACACAAATGCCGCAAGTGACCCGGCCACGATGAGCCCCGGAATGATCAGCACAACGAACAAGCCGATCCCCGCAATCACTGGCAGCACCACGCGCAGCAGCGCGTAAACGGCAAACTGCCTCTTCTCGTCCAGGATGCGATCCCACACGCTGATCCACGCTTCGCCGGCCGTTGCGTTCTCCAGCGCGTAATGCGGCAGCATTAAATCGCGCAAGATGACGTCGGTCAAAATACCGGCCAGCGCTAGCAGCAGAATGATCGGAATCAACGGCAAAACGAGAGAGAGCAGTAACCCAATATCAGGATGGCCGCCCGGTGGGGTCTCACGAATCAGCCGCCAGAACCCCTCTACAAAGGGAAGCGCGACCAGCACCACCAGCAGCAGAAAGCCGAGTCCTACCACGATGTTCATCCAGAAGAAGCGCGTCGCCTGTGTGCGATAGAGCCGCCAACCCGGCCGAATCTCCTTCGTGTTGTGGATCAGGCAATGAAAGAAGGCAAAGCGCAGCCGCGTGATCAGGTAGGCGATCACCATCGACAAGACAATCACGACCAGCACCGCCGCCACAATCGCCGCACACCATTCCGGCGTTAAATGAAAGGGCGAATGAATAGTTGGACTAGGCCCCGACGGATGACCACCATGCGAGGAGGAACGGAAGCTGCGCCCAGTACCTTCCGTGATGATGGCGACCAGGCCGAGCTTCAGATAGGTTCCCCAGCTGAATGGCTTGAAGAGGAAATCCCTGGTGCGTTGAATGGCAGGCGAAACGGAGTCTACGGCAGAGATTGCACGCATAAGAGACCTTTCCGGGGCAGGCACAGCTTACCACCGAACTACGCAATTATTATCTGTGAAGTTCCGTTATTTGGCGTGGAATCGCTGCCCACCAGGCATCGAAGGCCGTCAGTGCCCGCTCGCACTGCAACCGGTGCCGCTCCTTCTTGTCGCGGATGTATATTCTTGACAATCTGAAAAAGATAAACTACATTGTAGTATTAATGAAACCTCCAGCCTCGCTAGGCGAGTTTGAGCAAGTCGTGTTGCTGGCTATTCTGCGTCTGGAAAAACATGCGTATGGTGTCACGATCCGATTCGAGATTGCCGCATGCACCGGTCGCGAACCTGCTCCGGGAGCACTCTACACGACGCTGGACCGGATGGAGGAAAAGGGGATCGTGCATTCCTGGTTTGGAGAAGCTACCGCGAGACGTGGCGGTCGCGCCAAACGATATTTTGCGTTGACAAAGGCAGGCCTTGCGGCCTTGGTGAGCGCGCAGCGAGCCTACCGGAGCTTGCTTGATGGGTTGGATCTGCTTGGAGATGCCAATGGATAACGCTTCAATTGCCGAATGGATTCTGTGCCGGTTAACAAGCAAAGAGCGGGCCGCTTCCATGGTGGGCGACCTGGTCGAAATCGGAGAGCGGAAGGGATTGTTGTGGTTTTGGCTTTCGCTCGCTGGCGTTGTGCTCTCGTCGGTCTGGCGGCGGCCCCTGGCTTTTGTCGCGGCGTTTTATGCCGGAATGTGGGCTGTGGGCGGATTTCAGATGGCGGTCGTTGGGGTCCATGCCCAGCATCGGCCTCCTGAATATCCATGGGTGCCGATTTTCTTGGCGCTAGGCATGGTAGGCAGCGCACTCTGGGCAATGTCTTTTTATGCGGCGATCCGCTATGGCCTTCAGGACCGGACAGGTCAAATGGCATTTGCATGGACGGGTCTTATCACTACGGTGATTTACCTGTGGTGGCAGCCGGTAATTCTGGGAGTCTGCATAGCGGCGGCTCTGTTCCTCGCGTCGGTGTGCTTGTTGAATGGCAAACGCCGCAAGAGTGTCCTGATTGTTGCAGTCTCGGTGGCGGCTTTGTTGGGAGCCGAGATTCTGACAGCGTTCATCGGCTCGCGCTATCAACATTTTCTTCTTTCCGGTCCATGGGGCACTCGTGAGTGGGAAGAACACCCCTCGGCGAGTTGGGCTTATGGCTGCATGTTGGTCCTATCCTTCTGGGTAGCAACTGCGGTTTGGTCGCGGATGCACAACTGGTTGACGCGGAGCCAAAGACTCGAATCGGAAGTCGATGGCTGAGCGTTCATGGTCTCATAACGAGCCAACCATTTCGCCAACTGTTGCCTATCTTGCTGGGATTGTGTTTCCCGAAGCACTCCACCAGGCATCGAAGGCCGTCAGCGCCCGCTCGCAAACCAATCGGTGGCGTTCTTTTTTATCGCGCACTTTCTTACGCAGCTCTTCTTCCAGCGGCTCCAGCAGGTCGAAGGTAATATTGGCGGGTTGGAAGTTCTTTGGGTCGGCGTGGGTGATGTAGTGGACCAGCGAGCCGAGGGCTGAGGCGCGGGGCGCGGGCGTCGGTTCTTCTCCGCGAGCGAGCGCAGCTGCGTAAATCCCTGCCAGCAGCCCGGTGGCTATGGATTCGGTGTAGCCTTCAACGCCGGAGAGCTGGCCGGCAAAGAGCAGCCACGGCGCCTTCTTCAGCCGGAGCGTTTCGTCCAGCAGCGCAGGCGCCTGAATGTATGTGTTGCGATGAATCTGGCCATAGCGCAGGAAGCGCGCGTTTTCAAGGCCCGGAATCAGCCGCAGCACGCGGGCCTGCTCGCCAAACTTGAGATGGTTTTGAAAGCCGACCAGGTTGTAGCTGTCGGCGCGCAGGTTCTCCTTGCGCAATTGCACCACGGCCCAGGGCGTCTTGCCGGTGCGCGGATCGCGCAGGCCAACCGGCTTCATGGGGCCGAAGCGCAGCGTGTCGCGGCCACGCCGGGCCAGCACTTCGATGGGCAGGCAGCCCTCGAAATAATCGAGCTTCTCCCACTCTCTGGTCTCTGCGGCCTCGGCCTCCAGTAGAGCATCGAGAAAGCGGTCGTACTCCGCGCGATCCATCGGGCAGTTGATGTAGTCGGCCGTGCCCTTGTCCCAGCGAGCGGCCATGTAGACCCGCTCCATGTCGATGGATTCGGCATCGACGATGGGCGATATGGAGTCATAGAACGCGAGATGGCCTGAGCCGGTAATGCGCTCGATCTCCGCATTCAAGGAGTCGGAAGTCAGTGGGCCGGTGGCCAGAATGGTCAATCCGTCGCTTGGGTCCAGCCTCGTTACTTCCTCGCGGATGACACGAATCCGCGGCTGGGCGGCAATGGCCTCGCCGATGCGCCGCGAGAACTCCACGCGATCCACGGCCAGCGCGTGGCCGGCGGGGACGGCGGTCTCGTCCGCGATCCGCAGCAATGCCGAGCCTGCGCGCCGCATCTCCTGTTTGAGCAGCCAGGGAGCGGTGTTGGGCGATTCGCTCTTCAATGAATTGGAGCAGACCAGTTCGCCGAAATCCACCGTCTGATGAGCCGGTGTGAGCCGCGGTTTTCCGTCCACCATGGCCCGCATCTCGTAAAGCTCTACCTCGCAGCCCAATTGTGCCGCGGTGAGCGCAGCCTCCGGGCCGGCCAGTCCGCCGCCAATCACGTGCAGCCTCATTGCGTAATAACCTCGGCCAGCCGCTCGAGAGCCTCACTGCTGATCCGCACATTTCGCCATTCGTCCAGAAACTCAGCCCCCATGGCGCGATAAAACTCGATGGCCGGGGTGTTCCAGTCCAGCACCTCCCACTGCAAACGAGGGCAGCCCTTCTCCACGGCGACGGCCGCCACCCGCTTCAGCAGTGCTTTGCCGATCCCCAGGCCGCGAAACTCCGGCTGAACGAAGATATCCTCGAGATAAATCCCCGGCCGCCCCATCCATGTGGAGTAGTTGAAAAAGTAAAGGGCGAAGCCGGCCGGCTGTCCATCCTGCTCGGCTATCAGGCAGGAATAGAAGGGGTTGGGGCCAAAACCGTCGCGCATTAGCCCCTCCTCGGTCGCCGTCACGGCGTCCGGCGCGCGTTCGTAAGCAGCCAAAGCTCGTATGAATGCGAGAATCTGCGGTATATCCGCCGGTGTTGCAGCGCGAATCGTAGTGGCCATACCCCATTCTAGTGTGTGATACAGGCCACACCGCGCCGACCTACCGGCACACTACCATGGAAATGTAAACGGCGGCGAGATCCCTTAAGGCAGGGCTATGCAACCCGTAGCCGTGTTCGCTCGTCCATTCAATTTGGAATGAGCGCAACCGCTACACCGCTGGCAGCGTTTCCTTTGCGGCGCGCTCTTGTGTTGGATGCTCGATTGGATTTAACGTTGTTCTGCCAACGGATGCAATCTGCTGAACGGGTTCTGCGCCGTGACGGCTCTCCGGGGAGCGGATGCAACCGGCCGACGGAACTGTGGGATTTGCGGCAGTTGGATGGCCGTGATGCTCGGATGTACCTGAAAATACGATTTTTGAGCTCGCGGGCAGAACCGTTCGCGCCGCTCTCAAGGAGAAGAACATGAAACGCACCATTTCGCTTTGGCTGGGCCTGCTGGCGTTTGCCCTCTTGCCCGTGCTTGCACAGGCGCCTACACCGCCCATGGGAAAGATTCATGGTCACGTGATCAATCCCACCGGGACTACCCAGTCCTCCGGCACGGTCAGCCTCTCTACCGACCTGGGCCACACCTCCAAGTTCACTTACTCGGTCTCCTCGACCGGCGACTACGCGGGCGAGGCAACTCCCGGCACCTACACCGTGGTCTTCCGCCAGGCGGATACGCCTCCCGATAAGGTTGTCGACTCCTTCGACGGCATCAAGATCGTGGTCGGCCAGGATCTGCTCCAGGACATCGATATGTCCCGCAAGGAATTCATCGACAAGCTGCCCGCCGAGCAGAAAAAGATGTTGGAGGAACTGAAGAAGCGCAATGCCGAAGCCATGAAATCCAACGAGGTTATCAAAAATCTGAACGCCGACCTGAGGGTCGTTACCCAGGATTTCAAGGATGCCGAAAACGCGCGCGCAACGGCGATCCAGACTCTCGGAACAACTGCTTCTAAAGCGGATCTCGATGCAAAAGAGACTGAGATCAAGACCGCGAAGTATGGCGAAGCCGAAGCCCTGATGCTCAAGGACACCGCCGCCAAACCGGATGCTTCCGTCCTGTGGGTGCAGTTGGGGCAGGCGCAGGTCGGGTTGAAAAAGTTTGACCAGGCGGAAGCAAGCTATAAGAAGGCCATCGATCTGGAGGCTGCATCAAAGAAGCCGAACCCTCAGGCTCAGGGAGCGGCTGAGGCCGGATTGGGCGAGATTTATGCGCGCGCCGGCAAGGTATCCGAGGCCGCCGCAGCCTATGACGCTGCCGCCAAGGTTAATCCGCCGCTGGCGGCGTTCTACTTAAGAAATGAAGCGGTGATCTTCTTCCAACCTACGTCGAACAACCCGGATGCCCAGGTGGCCGCGGCGAATAAGGCCATAGCCATCGATCCTACTCAGGCGATTCTCTACTACCTCAAAGGCCAGGGGCTTACAGGACAGGCTACCATCGACCCCAAGACGCAGAGGATCGTTCTGCCTCAAGAATGTGTCGATGCTTTTCAGATGTATCTGCAACTGGCCCCGACCGGCCCCTATGCCAATGATGTGAAGGGCATTCTGCAACAGGCCGGGCAAAAAATCGACACCAGTTACAAGGCTCCCAAACCCGTCAAGAAGTAAGCGATCCATTTACTGTTCACAGAAGGGCGTCCGCCGCGGTGGGCGCCCTTCGAGTCTCTGCGCATCCGAAGCGCTCCTGTCCCCGGCCCTGGCAAACCTCTACAATCCATTCCATGAGCTCCGCTCTGCTTAGCTACGATCAGGCACTGGCGCTGGTCTCCGCTTGCGCCACTCAACTGGCCCGGGCGCGGCCTTCTGCGGAGCGCGTAGAACTTGGACGTGCGGCAGGCCGGGTGCTTGCCCTGCCCCTCTTTGCCGACCGCGATCAGCCCCCCTTCGTTCGCTCCACTCGCGATGGCTTTGCCTGCCGGGCTTCTGAAGCTTCTGTACATATTCCTCTCACCATTGTCGGAACCACTCATGCCGGAGAGGCTCCGTCCGGTCCGCTGCCGCCCGGCGCTGCCTGGGAGATCATGACCGGCGCTCCAGTTCCCGCCGGTGCAGATGCCGTCGTGATGCTCGAACACGTTGAGGTTGTCGAAGGCCAGCTCCGGTTGCTCCCGCCCCGCAAAGTGACGCCAGGCGAAAATATCGTGGCCCAGGGCGCTCAGGCCCATCAGGGCGATTTGCTGCTTCCTGCCGGGACTCCGCTCAAACCGGCGCAGATTGCCCTTGCCGCCGCTTGCGGCTGCGCTGCTCTCGATGTTTCTCTCAGGCCCCGCGTGGCCATTCTTGCCACAGGCGATGAGCTTGTTCCCGTAGAATCCTCGCCCGCTCCCGGCCAGATTCGCAACTCGAACGGCCCCATGCTGGCCGCAATGGTTGAAGCAGGGGGCGGCAAGCCCTGGCTTCTGCCCACTGCCGCTGACAATGCGCAAGCTCTCGACGACGCGCTTGCACAAGCCGCGGAGGCTGATCTGCTGCTCATCTCCGGCGGTGTTTCGGCGGGCAAGTTTGATCTGGTCGAGCCGGCTCTGGCACGCGCCGGTGCGCGCTTCCATTTCACCGGCGTACGCATCCAGCCCGGCAAGCCGCTGGTCTTTGGGGAATTGCCGGTCAGGAACGCGCGTGCCAACCAAAACAAAAACGGCACGATGTGCTTCTTCGGGTTGCCCGGCAATCCGGTCTCTTCCGCCGTCACCTTTCTGCTCTTCGCCGCGCCGGTGCTGGCTGCGCTGGCAGGGAGTCTTGAATCCTATCCACGATTTGCCCTGGCGCGGCTGGCGTCGGCAACCGACAAGAATAGTAAGCCTGGACTCACGCGATTTCTGCCCGCGCATTGCGACTTTGGCGCAATCGCCGGCCAGTTGCCGGAGGTTGCATTGGTTCCCTGGCGCGGCTCAGGCGACCTGGCCGCACTGGCCCGTGCAAACTGCTTTTTAGTCGTGCCGGAAGAAACCCACCAATTGGAACCCGGCGCAATCGTCCGCATCCTACTCGTCTGAGGAGTTTTCGTGTCCGAACTTTCACATTTCGATTCGTCCGGCCAGGCCGCAATGGTGGACCTGAGCGCCAAGCAGCCCTCGCGCCGTACAGCAACCGCCTCGGCGTTTGTTGAACTCTCTGCTGAGGTACTCGCGGCACTGCCCGCCAACCCCAAAGGCAACCCGCTGGAGGTGGCGCGCTTCGCCGGCATCCAGGCAGCCAAGCGCACCGCCGAGCTGATTCCTATGTGCCATCCGCTCGCTCTGACTCACGTGGATGTGCAGGCGGAGATCGTCTCCGGAGGCGTGCGCATCACGGCAACAGCCGCTGCCGTTGGCCCCACCGGTGTCGAGATGGAGGCGCTCACCGCCGCAGCCGTCGCCGCACTCACCGTCTACGACATGACCAAGGCGCTGGACAAGGCCATCGTCATCCGCAATATTCAGCTCGAATCCAAGACCGGCGGCAAAAGCGGAGACTTCTTGAGAGCAGGCCACAGCAAATGACTTGGCTCGGTAGCGGCGCAATCTCCGGTTTGACGGTCAACCACCCAGAACTAGCATTTCGGATGGGGGTTCTTGAACACAATCTCGATCGGCAGCCAGTCTGAAAGGCGCTTCGCGTCTACTTCGGCATCTCCGGCCTGGTAGGAAAGCGACGATCGAGTAAGCGCCACGGATATCTTTACCTTTCCCTTCGCGCAGTAAGTCCCAAGAATCGTAGACAGGCCCCTATCTGCCGCACTCATGTACTCCGCGGGAAGGGAGCCCTCCACTCCGGAGATATCAATCGGAGCCAGAATCATCTTGTTCATCCTCGGCTCATATTTCGTAACTCCCAAATCGTCGAATCGAATCACGAGGATGGCTCTTTTCTCCAGCGCCTCAGGATTCGCCGTGTACTTGATAACCGGAATGGTGACGCCCGCCGGGTTCGGTTTTGCTGCCTGCGTGTCAAACGCGATATGGTAGGGAGCCGCCTGTACTTTCGGCTTGACGGGAACGTTGGAAGCCTTGTCCCCCTGGTTTTTGCACCCCGCTAAAAGCGCCAATACCCCGATCGCCAATATGATGCCTTTTCTCAAGTCAGCCTCCTTCTTCCAATCAGACGACGTGCCAGAATACCACTCCTTTGTCTTACTGGAACAATGATCGCGAGGAGTTGCCGGCTCTACGGTCGAAACCTGTCGATTTGCGCGGTCGCCTCCGCGGAATGCGGCGTTCGCCTGTTTCCGGGCGAATTGTCGTCAAGCCGAAAACTGCATCCCCACCTCTGGCCAAACAGCCTTTCGCAAGCCCCGCAAATGCACTACGATTCTCCTTGAATGAAGGAAGGCTTTATGCCGCGCTCCGCGATTCTTTCTGCTTGCTTAGCCGTGGCCACTCTTGCCGCCGCCGGGGCCGGCGCGCAATCCGTCTCCGTCTACCAGACCACTCCGGACCTCCTGGAAACTCTCTCGCAGCGCCAGACGCTGCACTTCTCCGCCAAAGCCGACCCAGCTGCAATCCCCCCCACCATCACCGTGGACGACGGCCAGCGCTTTCAAGAAATCGACGGCTTTGGCGCATCGCTTACCGACGCTGCCGCATGGCTCTTTGCCAAAAAGCTCACCCCGGCCCAGACCGACGCGACATTCAAAATGCTCTTCAACCGCAAGGACGGCATCGCACTGAGCTTCCTGCGCCAGCCCATCGGCTCCTCCGACCTGGCGGTGACCTTTTACTCGTACGACGACCTCTGCCAACAGACCACTACGGCCTGCACAACACCCACAGGTCAAACCGATCTCAACCTCGATCACTACTCGCTTGCACACGACCAGGAGTACATCCTCCCACTGCTCAAAAAAGCCGTGGCCCTCAACCCGGCACTTCACATCATGCTCACGCCATGGAGCCCGCCCGGCTGGATGAAAAGCTCGGGATCGATGCTGGGTTCGAGCACAGACGGCAAACAGCCTTCAAGCCTGCGCCCCGAGGCTTACACTGCCTTAGCCAACTACCTAGTGAAGACCGTTGAGGGCTATCAGGCTGCCGGCGTGCCGGTGTATGCGCTGACGGTGCAAAACGAACCGCTCTACGCGCCGCCTACTTATAGCGGAATGTTGATGCCGGCCGCCGATCAAGCAGCATTCCTGGGCAACGCATTGGGACCGGCGCTGGCCGCCGCGCACCTCAGCCCGAAAGTGATGGTCTACGACCACAACTGGGACCGCCCCGACTACCCTGAAACAGTCTTGAAAGACCCAAAGGCCAACGCCGTAGCTGCCGGAACCGCCTGGCACCACTACGCCGGCGACCCGGCCGTGATGACAAAACATCACGAGGAGTTTCCGCAGAAAGACCAGTGGGTGACCGAGTCGAGCGGCGGAAGCTGGCAAAAGGGCAACATTTTGGCCGAAGAGGCCGCAGAACTAATCGCCGTCCTCCGGAACTGGTCGAAGAGTTACGTCCTGTGGGCGCTGGCCACCGACCAGAATCACGGATCTCATGTGGGCGGCTGCGAAACCTGCCGCGGACTCGTCACCATCGACACCTCCGACCCCACCAAATCTACTGTTAAGCTCGAACTCGACTACTACGTCCTCGGCCAGGCCAGCAAGTTCTTGCTCCCCGGCGCGGTTCGCATCGCATCGGATGAGCCGGCCGAAACGCAATTGAAAGACGTTGCCTTCCTCAACTCCAATGGAGCCATCGTGCTCTACACCTTAAACGCGGGAGTCCGGAGCCAGAACCTCCGCATTGCCTTCCGAGGAAAAACAACGGTCACCACCCTGCCGGCCGGAACGGTGGCCACGTTTATCTGGAAACCGTAAGCGGTGCGTTCTCTATTTCGGTTGCGGCGGCTTGATTTCAGCTGGCAGCGGGCTTTGGGGCGGACGCGGGCCGTCTTCGGGAGGAATCACAAACGGCTCTGGGCCCAGGTGGCCGCGATGGCAGGTGCCGCAGGTGACTGGCGCGCCTGAACTGTCGATCTTCGCGACGTAGCTTCTGTTGATTTCCTCGGTCATGGTGTACATCAATCGAGCGGCTGCCTTCTCTTTTTTCGAGTCGTCGACGAAGTTGAGCCGTGGACGTCCGTTGGGGGCGATGTTATTGGGGTCCGGCGTGTGACAGGTGTTGCATTTCGCGCCCAGTGAGCCCTCCCACTTTTCCATGATCTCGTGGACCTGCTGCCCGGTTAGATCCTTCGGCAGCACTTTCAGGTTGGTGGGGGCAGGATAGACACGCGGCGGCGGCGGGCTGCCGGCCGCGGGTGGAGCGGCTTGCGGAGCCTGGGCAATTGTAGCTATGGCAAGAACAGCAGCAGCGAGCAGGGCCGTTGCTATAGAGGGCAGAGACAGGGACGTCGGTTTCAAGCGGGAGTTTCCTCGCTGGTTGAGATGGTGGAACCGATCAATGGAATTCTATCGAAGTAAGACGCGTTTTCCGGTCTGATTCCTAGGGCCTGAGATGCAATCGTTTCCCGCTAGAATAAAACGCAGCGGCCAGTCCACAGCAACGTGAATGCCGATGCGGGCCGTCACCCGAACCTCGCAGGCCGGGTAGCCGTCGTCGCGCAACTGAAGCGGCGAGGAGGCGTCGAGCAGGTCGAGGCCATTGTGGTCCGTCCGGGTAAGTCCCAGCGCCTGGCAGAGCCGGCTGGGACCCGAGGTGAGTTGCCTTGCCGGCGCGCCAGCCGCAAGCCCCCGATTCCGGGCCATTGGGTCTGCTCCGGCTACCGGCTCCAGCGCCCGCAGCAGCACACATCCGGCCCTGCCCTCAGCCTCGCAACTGATATTCATGCAGAAGTACCGGCCATAGATCGAGTAGACGTAGGCGTGTCCCGCGCGGCCAAAGAGGATTTGGTTGCGCGGCGTAGGGCCGCGATAGGAGTGGGCAGCCGGATCGGGTGGGTCGTGGTGAGGACCCAGGTAGGCCTCGGCCTCCACGATCCGCCCAGCTAAAAGTCCAAGGGGTGAAAAGTGCGCGAGCACCTTGCCCAGCAGGCGCGGTGCCACCCGCTCCGGCGACGTCTTAAAGAAGGCGCGCGGCAGCAAACGGCCCGGCATCCGCGCGACAATTTGGCGAACTACTTTTGCGCTTTCTTCCATCCTTCAATCAGGGCCAATACCTCTTCCGCGTGGCCCTCGGGAGTAACCTTGGGGAAGACGTGCAGCAGGCTCCGGTCAGGGCCGATGAGAAACGTGGTCCGCTCAATGCCCCAGACTTTCTTCCCGTACATATTCTTTTCCTTCAGCACGCCAAACTGATTGCAAACTTTCTCGTCTACATCGGCAAGGAGTGTGTAGGGCAGGTCGAATTTGGCGCGGAATTTGGCCTGCTCCCTGGGTGTGTCGCGCGAGATGCCCAGCACCACAGCGCCGGTTGCCTGGAGCTTTTTGAAGGTGTCGCGGAAGCCGCAGGCCTCGATGGTGCAGCCGGGAGTGTCCGCCCTAGGATAAAAGAAGAGTACGACGGGCCAGCCGGCGTAGTCTGAAAGGCTCACGGTTTTGTCTTCGTCGGTTTGCAGGGTAAAATCGGCGATTTTCTCGTTGAGTCTCATGGGGAAGTACCTCGCATGGTGATTGGAGAACCTTTGATGGTATTCGGGTTCGATTATTTTCGCGGCAGGCGGCAGATATCATCGCGCAAGGCAGGTGTTTTCGCTCTTTTTGCCCAGACAGCGCTCCTGGCCGGCACGGGGCTGCTCTCCACCTTGCCAATATGGCCTCAATATCCGGGGCAGGTGGCAAAATTCGGCAAAGCGACCCCTGAACTGCGATCCATCGCGGTGCTGGAGTGGACCGGCGAGGCGGGCAAGCCCAAGGCCTGCCGACTGGTACCCGTGGCCGTACTGGATGGCGGCCAATTGCAGGATGGCGGGCTCTACCTGGCAAGGCCCGAGCCGTTGGCCCTTGCCGGCGAGGTGGAGTACGTACTGGAGCAGAACGGCAAGCCGGTGGGCCTGTACGACGTTAAAAACGCAGGACAGGAGCAGGGCTCCTGGGTGGGTTATGGGGCATGGAAGCCGCTGCCTGTTGCTCGGCCCAGGCCGTCTCAAAAGGAACTGGCGCGCGTCAGGATTGACGATGATGCGCAGAGCGATACTCCTGTCCTGCACCGCAAGCATCCCGCCGGCAACGCGCCTACTGGTGGAACTGGCAGCGGCGGCGGTTCCGGTACCAGCTCGACCGGTCCGGCGCAGGCCAGCGATCCCGACCGGCCCACGCTTCACAAGAAAACCTCCAGCGACAGCACTGGCGAAGCAGGCTCCAACCCAGCCCCCGCCCCGGACACTGATCCTGATCGACCAACCCTGCACAAGAAAACCTCCAGCGCTAACGACAGCGGCAACGCCGCGCCGGATGATCCTGACCGGCCCAAACTGAAAAAGAAGAAACAGCCGGAAGATGTTGGGCGCGTCGATTCAATGCCCGGCATCACCGATCCCGACCGGCCGCAGCTCAAGCGCGGCAAATCCAGCAGCGATGGCGTGAGCGTGTTGCCCAGCCTGATGGGCCTGCCGCCTGAGATGCAGCAGGTCGTGGCCGTCTCCGACGTCCGATCCCGCCCGGAGCACCCGTGGAACTACTCGTGGGCCCAACCGGACGACGAATCAAAGATGAAGTCCGCACTCGAAGAGATCGCCCGCAATGCCCTGGGGCTGAAGCCACCGGCGGCGGCACCGGCCCCGAAGCGGACCACGGTGCGCAAAAACACCAAGCCTGCGCCTACTCCACCTGCGCCGCCGGCCCCTTTACTTGACGAGCAGTTCCGCGTCTTCGAGCTGGCCTACGGCTCCGGAGCCACTCTGGTGCTGACGGCGCACACCGATGCTCCCAGCGCGCAGATGAAGTTCGTGACACTGGTGGCCCAGCCGGATCTATACGGCAACGTGCTGACGCTGCTGAAGAGCGTCACAGACGGCGCTCACCTGGACGAAACTCCGCGAATGCGCCTGGTGGATGCCGTAGACGCGATGGCCGACAATCGCGGCGAACTGCTCTTTGAGCTGCGTGGAGCAACCCAGCGCCAGTTCGCCTTCTATCGCGTGCTGCGCGGCCAGGCGGAGAAGCTCTTTGTCAGTGGAGGCGGCGACTTCGGTACGACGGGAAAGGAGTAGCTAGTTGTTCTTTTCGCCCCTTGAGAACAACGGAATGTGGAAGGGCGTCTCGGCGTTGGACTGTTTTTTGGACTTGGTGTTCGGATCCTCGTGGAGCATGGTGCGCTGGGAGTTGATGCATACCCAACCGCCATGGAGACGCTCGAAGACGTGGGTGAAGACGCCCTTCTCATCCACCTGGGCGGAGTTGACCTTGTGGCGCATCACGTAGGTGCCGTTGGCGACGGCGATTTCGCCCAGCCTGCGCACGGTGATCACCCGCTGCTCATAATGGAGGGTCTTGTCCTCGCCGGTAATCACCTGGGCCAGTTGCTGGTTGCGGGTGGTAATGTCGCCGCTGGCGGATACATCCACGAATAAAGGCGACAACACCAGTTCCAGAGCGTACTGGTCGCGCTGGTTGACGGCGGTTGACCAGGCGTCTTCAATCTTCTGGAACTCGCTGACATCCGAGCTTTCGGTCGTCGTAACGTTGGGCTGGGCTGGAGTTGGCGCGGGAGCCGGAGCCGGATTCTGGGCGACAGCAGCACTACAGGAGAGCAGAACGGCAAAAATACAAGCCAAATTACGAGTCATACGCAGCAGGAACTCCCTAAACAGTTGTCCGTTTTCAGTTTTCAGTCGTCAGCTTTAAACCGCTCTTCACCTCATACTGATGACTGATGACTGACCACCGACAACTTAGATGATAGCTCTTCGACTCGAAAAGACGGCCAAATGCGAGCAGCAATGATGGAACTCAGTCTTACAGCAGCGACTCCAGCCGACCTGGCTGGTGAATCGTGACCAGCGAGTCTTCGATGGAGATCCAGCCATCCTTGCGAAATTGGCCGAGGGTGCGGGTGACGGTTTCACGGGTAGTACACGCCATGGAGGCCATCTCCTCGTGGGTCAGCAGCAGCGGGAAGCGGAAGCCACCGTCATCCAGGTGCTCGCCGATCTGATGGGCCAGTTCCAGGAGCAGGCGCGCCAGTCGGGCGGCCACGGTCTCGGCCAGCGCGATGCGGCAGGCGTCTTGCAGTGCGAAGCGGTACTCCTGGCAGATGCACTGCACGGCGCGCATCTGGGCCTCCTTGTGGCTGCGCAGGAAACCAAGGAATCGTTCCCGCTCGACGGGGCGGAGCTGGGCGGTGGTCAACGACTCGGCTGAGACCTCATAGACGCCGTGGGAGAGTACCGCGTACAGGCCGAGCATGGAGCCGGGGCCAGCCACCCGGACGATCATCTGACGATCTTCGGCTCGGCCGGCGGTCAGCTTCATATAGCCGCCGCAGATCAGATAAAGACACCGGGCATCTTCGCCCTGGGTAAAGAGCGAAGCCTGCGCAGGCAGGGTGATGGTGCTGGTGACCAGCTCAAGATCGGCCAGAACGGCGCTGCCCAGGGAGCAGAACCATCCGGGGCGGCGGTTGGCACAGGCCGCACAACCCACCGGAACCTGCCGGGGCGCGTGCTTTTGCCGCGTATGCGTCCCCGCCGAGCTCACTGTCTCCGTCATGGTCTTGCCCCGTCCGGCTACGCTCGAGGGCCTTCGCCTCTGTTCTTTTACAAGCCCGTAAAGCGCCGCATGGGCTTGAACCGAGGGAAAACCGCTATCGGCTTCCCGGAAATATAGCGCTTCTCCACTAGAGTTTGCCGGAGCGGCAACCGCCATGGATGTGACGGGCCTCACGTCTATACGGTGGCTCCAGAGCCGCAAGCCCCCCTTATAGAGCTAAGCCGGATGGCGCATCTGTCCCTTTTCCGTGACCGGATGTTGGAGAAAACGCTAGGTTTTCGATCATTCTCGCTCTTTGGGTGAACCCTGTTCTGTTTTGAACAGTCATCCAGCCAGGATGCTGATCTCCTGCGGGGAGGAGTTTTTCCGGCATCTTGACGAACCCGGCCTCCGGGGAGCATCCGCGTGCGCGACCAAGCAGCGGGTTATGACCGGAGGCAGTGGATGAATGTATGCAGACGGCGAGCTGGATCGATTTCGATAAGGCGATCTTATCCTTCGAGTACTTCTTTATCAAATGTGATGAACATCACAGTTTGAGCGTAAAATGACACGATAGGATGCAGCGGATGAAGTGATGCTCCGCACAAAGAGCTCCTTCCACGGCGGTGTGTACCAGCGAAGCCTGTAGCCGATCCGGCCCTCTTGATGGAGAATTGCCGTCTTTGGCCGCCGCACGCTGGTAAAACTGTTTCAGGAAGTAGCAATGAGATCACATAAGGCGGAATTTTTCATGCATGGAGATGGGCCTCAAACGCAAACGCTGAAAGGTGCGGTTCCGGGGAAGAGGCTGGGGCTGCGAGCTTGTTTGATATTGACGCTGGGCGCGGGAATGGTCTGCGCTGCCGCGCTTTGTGCTCCGGCGTCCGGCGCTAAATCGGCCGGCGCTCAGGCCAAGGAAGCCGCCCCCGAGGATTTTGTGGGCACCGAAGCCTGCGCTACTTGCCACGAGGAAGTGGCGACGGGCTTCGCCTCCAACGCGCATCGCAAGCTGGCTGAGACGCATGGCAAGACCGGCGTTACCTGCGAAGGGTGCCACGGCGCAGGTCGCGCGCACGTTGAGTCGGGCGGCGAGGCAGCCAAAATATTCAACCCGGCCAAAGCATCCGTCAAGGAGGTGGATGCCATGTGCCTGAGCTGCCACCGAAGCGAGCACCAGAACTTCGACCGCTCCTCCCATGGCGAGGGCAACATAAGCTGCGTTAGTTGTCACGACATCCATAGCAGCAAGGAAGAGGCTCTGCTCAAGGCTCCCCAGCCCACGCTCTGTTTCCAGTGTCATACCGACATCAAGCCTCTGTTTTCCATGCCTTTCAATCACAAAGTGAACGAGGGGTTGGTGAAATGCACTGACTGCCACGACCCGCACGGCGCCTATGAGAAGAAGAACCTGAAGAGCGCGGCCCAGCGGGACGTGGTGTGCGTCAAGTGTCACACGGAGAAGGCTGGCCCGTTCGTCTATGAGCACGCGGCCGTCAAGGCCGAGGGCTGCACCTCCTGTCACACTCCGCACGGCGGGCCGAATCCGCGCCTGCTTAACCGCGCAAACGTGAACACGATCTGCCTACAGTGCCACTCTCCATCGACCAACTTCACCTCGTTCACGCCCACAGGCCCGTCGCACAACCAGGCAACACAATATCAGTCATGCGTGATCTGCCACACCGCCATTCACGGCTCGAACGTCAGCAACGTGTTCTTTAATCCGAACTAGTAAGGGGGTCATGCAATGACAAGACAGACAAATTCCCCGATGTGTCTGGGTAAGTCGCCGGCCGGGCTTCATCTCTCCCGGTTATGCGCCCTTGCCGTTGCAGCTACGTTGATTGCGGCCGGTGCTGCGGCTGGATTTGGGCAAGCCCAGCCGGATGCGGCCAAACCCGTGCCGACCGAGCATATCTCTCACGGCTACCTGGCGCATCAGTCCATTGAGGTGGGCGGGCGCATCACCAGCACCTCCGGCAGCTCGGCCATGTGGGATACGCTGGTCAACCAATCCTCGGGCGGCCGCGTCCTCGGCCAGTCGCTGGAGTTGCACTCGGTGAACCCGTCCAAGACGCCGTTCTTCGACTCGTTGAGCAGCTACAGCACCGGCTACGGCGGCGATCCGATCGACGTGACCCGCCTGAAGATATCCAAGGGACGGCTTTACGATTTTTCCGGCAGCTTCCGTCGCAATCGTGAGTATTTCGACTACAACCTGCTGGCCAATTCCCTGTTGACGAACTATACCGCCGCGACGCCGGTGCTGGTCCCCCAGCCGGACTCGCTGCACGCATTCAACACCGTCCGGCGCAACATGGACACCAACCTGACGTTGATGCCGCTTTCGCGCGTCAGTTATCGCATCGCATTCAATCACAACACCAACGAGGGGCCCACTTATTCCACCGTCCATAACGCAGGTGACGTGCAGGTTCTTAACTGGGTTCGCAACGGGAGCGATACCTATGCCGCCGGCGTGGATGCGAATCTGGCTAAGCGAACCACCCTCAGCTACGACCAGTTCTTCATCTTCAACAAAGGCGACTCGAGCTTCCGTATGCCCGGGCTAAACTCTCCTGCCGGCGTAGCGGAGATGTTCCCGCTCGCCAACGGAACGCTGGCCTCGTTGGGCGTAGAGGCTCTGGGCGGCACCACCACCTGCGGCAGTGCGACCGCAAAACCCGTATCGACTCTGGGGCCGAATGTATCGTCTAGCGGCATTCTGAACCCGTACTGTACCGGGACGATTCAGCAGAGCCAGAGCGCGCCGACACGGACCCACCTTCCCACTGAGCAGTTGCGCTTCATCTCCCATTACTGGGATAGGGTTTCCTTCAACGGACGTGTGTTGTATAGCGGCGACACCAGCACCATCAATAGCTTCGCCCTGCTTTTCAACGGACTGAGCAGCAACCGGCGTCAGACCCTCGAAACCGGAAACGGCACCAACGGCCAGTTCGCACTCAACAGGCGGATCAATACCAGCGGCGACTTCGGCATGGTCGCCGAGCTGACCAAGAGCCTCTCTATCTCCGAAGCCTTCAGCTTCTGGAATACCCGGACCAGTGGCTCCCAGAACGCCCTTACGCAAACATGGACAGGGAGCGCGGGAACTTCAGGGCCGCCGGTTGTTCCGACCACCTCGATGCTGACGCCCCTCACCGATCCGTCGATTACCATAACCAGCGCAGCCTCCACAGGCTCCGGCTATCTGAACCAGAAGGTTGCGCAGAACACCATCCTTGCGACGGTTATAATCACTCCGCAAATCAAGGTTTCGGGCGGCTGGCAATACAAGGATCGCGTGATCAACGACCCCCACGCAACCGATATGACCTGGCACGAGAACGGGCTGCTGCTCGGCTCCGTTATCCAGCCATCCCGAGTAGTTAGGATCAACATCAACTACGACTCAATGTCTTCTCAGTACGCAAGCGGAAGCGCTGTGCTCGGCGAGCCCAGTACTCCGCTGGCCCTGCCTTCCAGCAATACCTTCACCCGCATTGCGCCTAATACCTCTTATCACCTGCGGGCGCGCGCCACTGTCAAGCCAGCCAAGTGGGTCAACTTCGCCGTCACCGGCAACGATTACTCGGCTAAAAACGACGACCCGCAGGTCAACCATGCCGAGCACAATCGCGACTTCAGTTTCGCCACCTCCATCATGCCCAGGGAAGGGCTCAGCATCGACTTCAACTATGCGCGCGACGATGTTCTCGCGCAGACCGATCTCTGCTACATCTTCACGGCCAACGCGAATGCGCCGCTTCCGTCCGGCGCCGCCAACAGCGGAACCTGCGTCAAGACCACAGCCAATCCCGAGGGCGCAACCACCCTGTACCTGGGCACTGGATACTATCACGCGCCCTCATACTTCATCGCCGGCTCCGTCAATTATTCGCCTTCAAAATACTGGCGCGTCAACGGCGGCATCAGGTTGAACAACGTCAATGGCCAGGCGGAGATGCTGAACCCGCTGACGGTGCCTGGAGCGCTGCAATCGCAGTATGCGACATCCTTTGCCGACCTGCAAATCAACATCGCGCAGGGGTGGGCGTGGCACGGCAACTGGACCCACAATGGTTACAGCGAGCAGGGCCCGCAAGGACCGCTGACGGCGCGCAATACCAGCGGCGACATCCTGACCCTGGGCGTGAAGTACGCTTTCTGATAATTGAGAATGGACTGGATTTGGAGTCTCGCCAGCCCGCCATTTTTATGCACTTATGTGGCTTCCCCGCTCCGGCAATTCGCATCATCCAGCCTGAAAGGCGCAAGGAGGGGCTCTTTTGAGATAATTCCGCTCAACAGTTTCCGCCCATGCGTGAACTGGCCGTGGAAATTCTACAGGAGTCTTTTTAATGAGAAAGAGTATTCAATCCCAGGTGGCGCTGGCCGTTGTGATTTCGCTGGCAGGCGCCGTGAGCTTCGCCCAATCGTCTGGGGAAGCAATTTACAAAGCCAAATGTGCAATGTGCCATGGCGCCACCGGGATGGCCGATACGAATGTTGGCAAGGCCATGAAGGTCAAGCCGGTTACCGACAAGACCGTCAAAAGCTCCACTGCGGCACAGATGATTCAGGCAACCACGAACGGCTCCGGCGCCATGAAGCCGTTTAAGGACAAACTCACCGATGCGCAGATCAAGGATTCGGTGACCTACTTCCGCTCGTTCATCAAGTAAGAAAGCAAGCGCGGTTCCCGAATACAAGGGGCTGCGCCAGCGTATGTGAGGTGGCGATTGTTGACCATCTCGATCGAACCCTGGCAGCTTATAGCTCTCTCTGGGGTTCAAACAGATAGATCAACTCGCTCGGCAGCATCGCCCCCGCGCACGCTGGCCGTAGAAAACTCAAGGAGTTTCACAATGACAAAGACGATTCGCGCCCTGATGATGCTGGCCGCTGTGGTTTCCATGGCCGGTTCTGCCCAATTGGCTCAAGCCGCCAGCGCAACGGCTGGCCAGCCGGTCTACAAATCCAAGTGCCAGATGTGCCACAGCGCCGACGGCTCAGGCAACCTTCCAAAAGCAAAAGCGAACCCTCTGGGCGGCCCTACAGTGCAGGCAAAGAGCGACGCCGACCTGAAGAAGGCCATTACGGCCGGTACGGGCACGATGAAGCCAGTGGCTGGGGTCGCGGGCGCTGATCTCGACAATGTAATAGCGTTCATGCGCTCCTTGAAGAAGTAGCTGCATATCCGGCCCGCCCTTCGGGGCGGGCTATTCGTTTGAGCGCGGGGGAGCAACGTGCCGTTGTTACAAAAATTCCGTGAGGGCTGGGTGCGGCCGGCGCTGTTCTTCGGCAACAACCCCATCAGCCTTGCCGGCGGAGCCGTTACCAGCGCCTCCGGCGTGACCATGATCGGCTATTGGCTGGTGGAGCTCTTCGGCCGGCCCAACGACAACCCCTACTTAGGAATCATCTTCTTCCTGCTGCTGCCGGCTCTGTTCGTGGCTGGGCTCCTGCTGATTCCGGTCGGCGTCTTTGCGCGCCGCAGAATGCTGCAAAAAGCCGGCGAGATCCCCGCCATATTCCCCAAGGTCGATCTCAACGACCGTATCTTTCGCCATGGCCTGGACATCGTGCTGGTGGCCACCATCGTCAATCTGCTGGTGGTGGCCACGGCCAGCTATCGCGGCGCTGCATACATGGATTCACCGCAGTTTTGCGGGCAGTCGTGCCATGTAATGCATCCGGAGTACACGGCCTACAAAATCTCAGCGCACTCTCACGTGGCCTGCGTCGATTGCCACATCGGCAGCGGCGCGGCCTCTTACTTTGCGGCTAAGGTGAATGGCACCAAGCAGCTTCTCGAGGTTTCGTTCGATCGCTATCCCACGCCGATTCCATCGCCGGTAGAAAGCCTGCGCCCGGCGCGGTATATCTGCGAGGGCTGCCACACGCCGGCTAAATTCATCGGTGAAAAGCTGCTGGTCAAGTCCGCCTTTGCTGACGACGAGAAGAACACCGAAACCCAGAGTGTTGTGGTTCTTCACCTGGGCGGGCGGGATTCGCTCTCGCATCTGACCGGAATTCACGGCGTGCACCTGGGCCACATCGAGTACATCGCCGCCGATCCGACTCGCACCGCCATTCCCTGGGTGCAGAAACGCAACGAAGACGGCTCAGAGACCGTCTTTGCCACGGCCACGGCAGGTAATGGCGTTCCACGGGGCGAGCGCCGGGTGATGGACTGCATCGACTGCCACAATCGCGCGGCGCACACCTTTGTCACCGCAGAAGACGCCTTGAACCGGGCCATGGCCGAGGGCGCGATCTCGCCCGATCTGCCCTGGGTCCACAAGGAGGCGCTGGAGCTGCTCAAAGCCGCCTACGCCTCCGAAGACGAGGCGCGCGCAAAGATTCCAGCGCAGCTTGCGGCCTTTTATCGCGCCCAGCATCCTGAGGTGCTGGCTACCAAGGCCCGGCTGGTAAACTCCGCCGGCGAGCAACTGGCTGCCCTCTATAGCCAGAACGTCTTTCCCATGATGAAGGTGACCTGGGGAACCCATCCCAACCATATCGGTCACATGAGCTATCCCGGCTGCTTCCGCTGTCACGACGGCGAGCATACTGCCAAGGACGGCAAGAGTATTACCCAGGACTGCGCGGCCTGCCACAACCTTCTGGTTGTGGACGAAGCCAAGCCTAAGGTGCTCTCCGACCTCGGTATTCGATAAAAGAACCGCCGGCCTGCCTCACAAACTTCTGCTAGAGCGCACTCTACCGCTATACAATCGGGGCGAAGCGCATTAAATCCGCAAGCCCTCTGCCCAAAAGGTGGTAGGGTGTGAAAATCGTACCCTGTGGGAAGATAGAGTGTCGCCCTTTCCGCCTCTCCGGAATGCGGCGCGCGTCTTTCAGGGTCGTGCACGAAGAGGAACATGGTACACAAAGACAGCTTCGGCCTGCCGCTCGCAGTTCTCTTCCTGGCCAGCCTTGGAGTATCCGGATCTGGGTCGGCAGTGGCACAGAACTCGGCCTCCCGGCTGGCCGGCGATGGACGCAGCACCGGCGCGGTGACGATTCCCGCAAGCAGGCCGCCCTTGTTCCCATCCGTGACAGACCTGGGCGCGGCGCCTGCTGGAGCGCGGCTGGAGCGGATGCTGCTCCTGCTCGAACCCTCCGCATCCCAGCAGCAGGCGCTGATCGCGGAGATTGAGAACCAGCAGAATCCAGCTTCGCCCGAATACCACAACTGGCTCACGCCGTCCGCCTATGCTGACACGTATGCCAACTCCGCCGCTGACGTTGCCGCGGTAGTCGCCTGGCTCCAGAGCCAGGGCTTTCAGGTTGCCCCCTTGCCCTCCGGCCGCGGCTGGATCGAGTTCTCCGGTACGGTTGCCCAGGTAGAACAGGCCTTCCTAACCCAGGTCAACTCCGTAACCATTGCAGGCGGAACCCGTTTCGTATTGGCCGACTCGGTCAGCGCGCCCGCCGCGCTTGCGCCGCTGGTGCATGGCCTGGTCTCGTTGGATGGATCCGTCTCCTCGCCCGCCTTGACCGCCCCTCGACTCATGACCTCATCCGCTGCCGAGCTTGCGGCGGAATCCTCGCCGAGCCATGCGGAGGCGCTGACCCCGCAACTGGCCGCGCAGCTTCTTCATCTGGATGCACTGCAAGCCTCCGGTGTAAACGGCGCGGGCGAGACCATCGCCATTGCGGCTCGGAGCAATGTGCGCAATGGGGACATCGCCGCCTTCCGCGCCGCCTTTGGACTACCCGCGAGCGCGCTCCTGGTGAGTCTCAACGGCTCCGATCCCGGCCAGACCGCTGACCAGGCGGAGGCCACTTTGGCCGTATCCTGGGCCGGCGCCGCCGCTCCCGCCGCGCAGATCGTGCTGGTTCCCACAGCCACAACCTCTGCCACAGACGGATTGGATCTCTCGCTGGCAACCATCGTCGACCAGGCTCTGGCGCACACCGTGGCCGTGGGCTACTCGGCCTGCGAAGCATCACTCAGCGAGACACATCAGGCCTTTTATGCCGCGCTCTATCGGCAGGCTGCCGCTGAGGGCCTTGCGGTCATTGTTGCCACGGGCGACAGCGGCCCCGCGGCCTGCCATGTGGCGGGCAGCGATTCGCCGGTCAGCACGGGCTATGGCGTTAACGCTCTGGCCTCCACGCCCTGGAATACAGCCGTGGGCGTGGCCGCTTTTGGAGTTTCGGGCCCGGCAGCCGGTGTCTCCGCAATGGCGGCCTGGTCACCGGCCAACCCGGCCGATCCGGACTATGCGGGCGGAGGCGGAGGCAGCACACTCTATTCCGCTCCCAGTTGGCAACCTGCGCCCGCACAGCCGGTTGCGGCTCCGGCTGGCGCAACTTATTTCCGGCTGTTGCCGGACGTGGCCCTGCCGGCAGCAGTCGATTCCAGCGTGAATCCAGGCCTGGCCTTTTGCCTGAGCGATTCCGCGGCCCCAGGCGGCTGCAATTTGGTGCGCGGCGGCGGCAGTTCCGCCTCTGCAGCTCTCTTTGCCGGCATTGCGGCCCTGATCGCTCAAAAATATGGCGCCCAAGGCAACCTCGCGCCCAATTTATATGCCCTCAGCGGAGTGAACGGGATTTATAACGATGTGCAACAGGGCAGCGCGCAACTGCGGTGCGCTGTAGCCAGCCCGGGCTGCGGCGCCACAGAGACGATTGGTTTTAACGCCGGTGCTGGTTATGATCTGGCCACCGGACTGGGCACGATAAACGCCCAGGCCCTGGTCGCTCAGTGGAAGGCCCGGCCGATGTTTGGCACCGACGCGGTGAACGTGACCCTAACGATTTCGCCCACGGAACCCAACTCTACCTACAACCCCTCAGCCCTGGTCACGTTGACGGCTCACGTGGCCTCGTTGACGGGCCACGGTACGCCGGCCGGCACCGTCGTCTTTCACGACAACTCCACCAACGCGGATCTATCCCCGAATTTCTACACCCTGGACAGCAATGGCAATGCGTCGCTGACTACCGAGGGTCACTTTGCCCTTGGCGGCAATAATCTTGTGGCCATCTATAGCGGCGACACGACCTATGCTCCATTCACCATGCCCACGCCTCTGAGCATCAATACACAGGTCAGCACCACCAGCCTTGTGGTTGTGCCTTCCAACTACTCTCCTGCCTCCGGCGATACCATCACGGTTACCGTTACGTGTACGGCAGTCACTCCCCCTGAGGGCAGTGTTCCGCCCGTCGGCGCGGTAACGCTGAATCTGGATGGACTGCCCACGACAGCAGTGCAGTTGTCGACTACCGGCGGCGTAACGACTGCGACCTTTTCTTTGCTGATTCCCGTCGGCAGCTCACTCCACTCGCACGCCCTGCAGGCTATTTATGCGGGCGACGGGGTAAATTACACCGGATCTACCTCGCCCCAGATCACCATCGATGTCTCCCAGAGCGCCACAACCTCGGTTGTCGTACCGGCCACAACGACTCCCTATGCGGGCGGTTCGCTGGCGATGTCGGCCACCGTCACAGCGAATGCATCCGGCGCCTCGGCGCCCACAGGTTCATTCGCTTTCACGCTGGACGGGACAACCCAGGGAACCGCAACGCTCGTTCCTGGGTCGCCCTCGACGGCGACTCTGGCCATCACCGTGCCCACCGCGGGTACTCATACTGTGGGGGGCTCCTATGGCGGCGACAGCTACAATGCCGCTTCGACAGCTTCTCCGGTCACGATCAACGCCTCCAAAGGCCCCACCACATTGGCCGTGCTCCCAGCCACCACCTCGCCTGCTCCCGGCGCTTCTCTTCAAGTGACGGTCACCCTCTCCTCAACATTCTCAGGAACGTCAGTCCCAACCGGCTCCGTCACCTTATCGCTCGACGGCTCGACGCAGGGATCCGTCTCTCTCGTCTCCGGAACCACCGCAACCTTCACGATTACCTCGCCCACGACGGGGACACACTTTTTGCAGGCCACCTACGGCGGCGATGCGAACTTTAACAGCTCGACTTCGCCCAACGTGTACTTCACGGTAGCCAAAGTCACCACCACGCTGGTCGTTACTCCTGCGACTACGACGCCCACTTCAGGGAGTTCCCTGTCGGTATCGGCTGCGGTAACCGCATCGAGTCAGGGCTCGACACAGCCGTCTGGAACCGTGACCTTCACGCTGGATGGGACGACCGTTGGTACTGGAAATCTGTCGCCTGGGTCGCCTTCAACAACCAGCATTACGATCCCCACGCTCTCGCCTGGAACGCATACCCTGGTAGGCACCTATAGCGGCGACAGTTATTACGGTAGTTCCGTTTCGAGCAGCATCACCATCACCGTAGGCAAAAGCGTCACCTCACTGGCACTGACCCCGGCTACCCTCACCCCGACCGCTGGAACCTCCCTGGTGGTAACGGCGGCTGTCACCGCCACAAACCTCGGCTCGACTCAGCCGACGGGTTCCGTCAGCTTTACGCTGGACGGCGTTAACCAGGGAACCGCAGCAGTCAATTCAGGCGCCGCCAGCTTCACCATTCCCCCAATTTCCGCCGGATCGCACACCCTGGTGGGCGTCTATAGCGGCGACTCCAACTACAACACTTCAACCTCATCTGCGATTACGATTGTCGCGTCAAAGGGCACAACGGTTACCACGGTTGCAGCAACGCCGGCGATACTCGCAGCCGGAGTGACTGAATCCCTCACGGCGACCATCGCTCCGTTCAACGGAATCTCCGGCACGCTTTATACCATCACCGGCACGGTCAGTTTCTACGATGGCGGCTCCAAGCTGCTGGGCACCGCCTCCGTCTCCAGCAACGTAGCCACGTTGAGCGGAGTCAAGCTCGCAAACAACGTCTCCCATTCCATCACCGCGACCTACACCGGTGACACGAATTGGCTGGGGAGCCTCTCGGCTCCCCTGGTCATGGCAGCTACCACGCTGCCCGATCACGTGGTGCTAACCTCGAACCTCTCTACCATCGCTCCCGGACAGGCCTTAATCCTGACCGCCACTGTGACGCCGGACACCACGCCGATTGTGGGCGCAGAGCAAAATCCAACCGGCTACGTAATCTTCTATAACGGAACCACTGAGATCGGAGAGGTTGCGCTGGCTGCTGTGCCGCTCAGCGACTCCTCCGTGGCAACTCTCACCACGCAAACGCTGCCCGGCGGACAAGACACGATCACGGCTTTTTACGTGGGCGACCTTTATTACGACCCAGCGACCTCAAATGCTCTCAACCTCCTCATCCAGAACTTCACCATCACCCCGTCGCCCACCAATCCGGCAACCAATCTGACGATTGTGAAAGGCTCTGCGGGTTCGGCGGCCTTCGTGATCTCCGGCCTGGGCGGATTCAACAATCAAGTCCAGGTGGTTTGCTACGTACCCCCGCAGGACGACATGACCTGCACCGCGACTCCGCAGCAGGTGGTGCCCACCGCCACGGTCGCCTTCGTGGTGCAGACGTTTACTACGGGAGGGCCAGCAAGCACGATTGCGCGCAATAACAGCGAGCCGCGGTGGCCGCAGGCGGTTGGCGGCACGGCGCTGGCGCTGCTGGCCTTCTTTATGCTTCCCTTCGGCCGCAGGGCGCGCATTTTTGCCGGCCGTTCCACGCGGCGCTTCCTGATGCTGCTTTTGTTGCTGGTGGGTCTGGGCGGCGCCGGCATCGGCTGCAACAACGTCAGTACGCCGCTCAGCTCTCAAGGCACGCCGCTGGGCGTGGCCACGCTCAAGATCACTGCCTCCGCCTACGTGAACAACGCCGTTGTCAGCCAAAGCGTCTACCTGACCGTCAATGTGGTGACTCCGGGTTCCATCTAGCCCTGCCGGCAGGCTACATCCAACCAGGGCGGCGGCACACTTGGCCGCCCCGATTTCGTGACCAGACATTGTGCCTGGATACTCAGTGACTTACGCCTTCGCACGCACCCACACTTCCTGGCGCCTCCGCACTCGCACGCTGGAGCTGGGCCGAGCCACGCTCGTCATGGGCGTGGTCAACGTCACGCCGGATTCCTTCAGCGATGGCGGCCGGTTCCTTGACCCGCAGGTCGCAATCGCCCACGCCCTTGCCCTGCTCGACGAAGGAGCGCACCTCATCGACCTGGGAGCGGAGAGCACACGGCCCGGCTCGCGCGCAGGCGGATCAGCTCCGGCAGTCAGCGCCGAAAATGAGCAGGCGCGCCTGCTGCCGGTACTCGAAGGGATTCTGCGCGCCCGGCCCCAGGCCATCGTCTCCGTGGATACTTACAAATCAGCAACCGCACGCGCTGCCCTCGCGGCCGGCGCGGAGATTGTGAACGATGTAAGCGGATTTGCCTGGGACCCCGAGATGCCAGCCGTCTGCGCCGCCTTCAAGCCCGGCGTCGTTCTGATGCACGCCCGTGGCCGCCCCGAAGAGTGGCGCGCCCAGCCGCAACTGGAGCCCGATGAGTTGCTGGCCACGGTGCGCGTTGGTTTATCGACGAGTCTGGCCGTGGCAACTCAGGCAGGCATTCCCCCCGAAACCATCGTCCTCGACCCCGGCTATGGCTTTGGCAAGCGCTTCGGCGAAAATTATGCCTTGCTGGCCCGGCAGGCTGAGCTGCTTTCGCTGGGCCGACCGCTGTTGGCCGGGGTGAGCCGCAAATCCTTCCTGGGCCGAACCCTTGCGCCCTTGTTTGCGGGCAGCGATGCTCCGGTCGAGGCCCGCGAAACCGCCAGCCTCGCCGCGATGACAACGGCAATCCTCCACGGCGCCTCCATCGTTCGGGTTCACTCCGTCCGGCCCGCGGTCGAGGCAGCGCTCATTGCGGACGCGGTCCTGGCTTACGAAACCCCCGCGCGCGCGTAGGTATACGGACCCTCGGGAACCAGCGCCACTAGCGCACCCGCCGGTAGTCCGTCGAGCACTGCGGCGATGGCTTCGCTTAAATCATCGAAGGCCTTCGCGCCCAGGCTCCCCATCTGCGTCTTTGAAACTCGTGGCGTGTAGAAGAGCAGCTCATGCTTCAAGCCGATGAGCGCCAGCTTCTCCAGTTGCCATTGGTCGACTTCAACCTCGTGTTTGAGAAGCGCGTCGAGATACCGCTGATGTCCGCCGTATCTTGCGAGTTGCAGCGTGAACTCCGGCGATCCAATTCCCTCGGCACACTCTCCCAAGACCAGTATTCTGCCGCCCGGCTTGACGAAATGATCGGCTGCCATGAAGCCCTTGACGGTCTGATAAAAGGTCAGGTCCAACGGGTATCCAGCCGCGCTGGTGATCGCCGCATCGGCGAATTCCGGTAGTTTTTCGAGAGAGGTTTCTTCAAGAAACTCCACGGCGGCGGCGTGCGCCCTCACCGGATCTCCCGCAAAGACGCCCGATATCCTGCGATCCCGCGTCAGCGTCACATCCACGATGAAGTCGTGCCGCGCCAAGCTCGCAATCTCCAGCAGCTCCTCGTGCATAGGATTGCCTTTGATCGACCCTTCCGTCGACAACGGTTCGCGCATGAATCGCGGCGAGTGAATCGCCTTGATTGTCTCCTGTGCCGCGAGGCCAGGAGCCACCAGCTTCCGCCCGCCGGAAAAGCCCAGCATCATGTGCGGCTCAACAAAGCCGAGAGTGATGTGCAGATCGGCTGCCATGAACCGTTCGTCGATATACACCGGAGTTTCCCGGCCCGTCGCGCCCAGCCGGCGATGCCCGGCCAGGTCGCGCGCATCGTGATTCACCACGCGATAGGCCACCGCGATCTCCGGCCCAACGATCCGGTCAACCTCTTCGCGGGTCGCCGCCCGGTGCAGTCCCGTGGCAATCAGAATCGTGATGCCGTCCGCCGGGATTCCAGCCTGGTGAAGCCGGCGAAGCAGAGGCGGCAGCGTGATCGCGTTCGGTGCCGGGCGCGTGATGTCGCAAACGGAAATCGCGGCAGATCTCTTGCCCGTAGCCAGCCCTGCCAGCGATTTGCAGCCTATGGGATGATCGAGCGCCATTTCCAGCGCTGCCGCCTCATCCTTCAGCGCGGAGGCAGAACGGCTCCTGACCACCTGGTACTCATAGCCATCCGGGACCGAAACCTCAATGCCGTTCTTGCCGAATGAGAAGTGTGTCTTCATTTTCCTAATCCAGACCGGCTCTCTAACTTGCAGTATTTGCTGCCATCTTAGCTTGAACCTCCATCGGCAATCAAAACGAGGCTTTTGTTAACCAACTGCTCCTCTCGTCCGTTGTCTATGTGGAAGGGGTCGAATGCCTTTTTCCAGTGAGGGGATATCGAAAATGCATAACCGTTGCCGAATCATCTCTTTGGTTCTCAGTTCTGTCGCATTGCCTGCATTGCTGCTGGCAACGATGGCCGCCGCGCAGACCAAGCCCACAGCGCCTGCGCGGCCTGCCGTAGCCGCGGCAACCGTGCCGGTGGTCTCAGAAAAGGATTTTGCCGTCACTCAGCAAGAGCTCATTCAGTTGCTGCGCCTGAGCCCGACACTCACCACCGTCGTGGCCCACGACCCGTCACTGCTGGCTAATCAGGAGTACGTGAGCCGCAACAACCCGCAGTTGGCGCAGTTTCTTTCCGCCCACCCGGAGATTGCCCGGAATCCAGAGTATTACCTCTTTACTCGTCTGGACGGGCAGGGCGGCCGGCGCGACCAGGCCCTGCAACGCGCAGTGTGGCCGGAGTTGAACCAGTCGACCTACCAGCCTTACCAGGGAGAATCTGCAATGCAGAGGTTTGCGAGGGAGTTGCCTCCTATTCTGGGATTTGCCTGTCTTCTTGGCGCCCTGATCTGGCTGATCCGCGTCTTGCTTGAGAATCGCCGTTGGAGCCGCATCTTCAAGCTGCAAAGCGAGGTGCATGGAAGGCTGATCGACAAGTTCAGCTCAAACCAGGAGCTTGCGCTCTATATGGAAACCGAGGCCGGCAAGCGCTTCCTTGAGGCGTCTCCTATCCCTGTGAACTTTGAGGCGGAGCAGCGCGTGCCCAACGCGGTTGCCCGGGTGCTCGGCCCGCTTCAGATCGGCATCGTGCTGGTTCTGCTGGGCGCGGGGTTTTTCCTTCTCCGGAACGTCGGCTCTGACATGAATAATCCCATGCTGGTTCTGGGGACATTGGCGTTGATGCCCGGCCTGGGATTTATCATCTCCGCGGGGGTTACATGGGTCTTGGCCACACATCTGGGCCTGGTGCCCGAAGGCCCCGCAGCGCCCAACCGACCCGACTCCCCCTACCATCCGCAGGATCGACCGTGAGCTGGAAGGGTCGTGGACCCCAAGAGGAAGCGTCCTTCGATGTCCTGGGAATCTGTCATTCCGAGCATCTTCGCCGGCGACGCGCCGGAGGCGGCCGAATCGCCTATGGATAGCGACGCGTTCGCCGGATTCTACGAGCGTTCGTCTCGTTCCCTGTGGGCCTATCTGGCGCGGGTATCGGGAGATCCCGCGCTGGCCGACGACTTGATGCAGGAGAGTTACCTGCGTTATCTCTGCGCTTCTCGGCCAGGGTTACACCTGGCCGAGGGCGAAGTGGCCGGCCGACGTTATCTCTTCCGCATTGCCACCAACCTGCTGCGCGATCATTGGCGGCGTCCCCGCTCCGCATCCATCGAGGAGCTTCCTGACGAATTCCTGGCGGCAAGCTCCAATCTGGCTCAGGCCGACTCTCTGGCTATGCTGAACCCCGCGCTGGCCCGGATGCGTCCGCGAGATCGGCAACTGCTTTGGCTGGCACATGCCGAGGGGTACTCTCACAAAGAGATCGCCGAGGTGACCGGCCTGGCTGGCACAAGTATTCGGCTGCTGCTCTTCAGGGCGCGGCGCAAGATGGCTCTTTTGCTTCGCGAGCAGAATCCGAAAGGCGGAGAGCTATGATCCTCAGCCCTTGCTCCCACGAAAAAGAGATAACCGCGCTGTTGTCGCGCGGCCAATGGCCCCGGGCGTGTACTGCGGAATTGCTAGTCCACGTGAGCGCTTGCCGCGCCTGCAACGACTTGGTGCGAGTCACTCAGGTCTTCCAGAGAGAGCGTGCCGATGCAGTCAGCGTGGCTTCAGTCACTTCTCCGGGAGCGTTGTGGTGGCGGGCTCAGTTGCGCCGCCGCAACGTCGCGGTCCAGCGTGTGAGCAGGCCGCTTATGGGCGCGCAGATCTTTGCTTTGTCTACTTGCCTGTTGATTGCAATCGCATACCTGGTGTCCTTTGCGCACTCCGGCCTTCCGAGGATTAACTGGCTGGAGCAGCTTCCGCAACCACACTCATTGCATCTTGAAATCCTGTGGCCCTCAGCGCTCTTCGATACCGGTTGGAGTCTGCTGGCGCTTATCCCCGTACTGGCAACTCTGGCGCTGCTGGGCGGCGTGGCGTTGTACCTTGCGTCAGAGAAACGTTAGGCTCCAAGGCGACAACTGAAAAACCATTCATGGTCTTCGAGCGCTGTCACAGCAACAGAACCTTCGTCGCTGATAGAATCTCCGCCATGGACACAATCCAATACAACCTCCCGCAGACCCGTATTCCCGAGGCCTGGTACAACATCGCTGCCGATCTCCCCAAGCCGATGGCGCCACCATTGCATCCTGGCACGCTGAAACCCCTTGGACCGGAGGATCTGGCGCCGCTCTTTCCCATAAGCCTGATCCTCCAGGAAGTGAGCACGGAGCGGGAGATCGAGATTCCCGGCGAGGTGCGGCAGGTCTATGCGCAGTGGCGTCCCGCGCCGCTTTATCGCGCCCGCCGCCTGGAGAAGGCACTGGATACGCCGGCTCATATCTACTACAAATACGAGGGCGTAAGCCCCGCCGGCTCGCACAAACCCAACACCGCCGTCGCCCAGGCCTACTACAACAAGAAAGAAGGCACCAAACGGCTCTCCACAGAGACCGGGGCCGGCCAGTGGGGCTCGGCGCTCTCCATGGCCTGCGCCTTTTTCGGCCTGGAGTGCAAGGTCTACATGGTGCGGGTCAGTTATGACCAGAAGCCTTATCGCCGCGCCATGATGGAAGCCTTCGGCGCAACGGTCACCGCCAGCCCCAGTAATGAGACGGAGTCAGGCCGGGCCATACTCGCCGCGCATCCCGACTCGAACGGATCGCTCGGCATCGCCATCTCGGAGGCGGTTGAAGTAGCCGCCAAAGACCCCAATACCAAGTACGCGCTGGGCAGCGTGCTGAACCACGTGCTCCTGCATCAGACCGTGATCGGACTGGAGACCATCGAACAGATGGCCCTGGCCGGCGACGAGCCCGATGTGATTCTCGGTTGCACGGGCGGCGGATCGAACTTTGCCGGCCTGGTCATGCCCTACCTTGGCCGCAAGATCAAGGGCCAGAGCCGGGCGCGCGTGGTGGCCGTGGAACCCTCGGCCTGCCCCAGCCTCACCAAGGGCCCGTTCACCTACGACTTTGGCGATACCGCCCATCTGACTCCGCTGGTCAAGATGAATACTCTGGGAAGCACCTTCATGCCTCCGGGGATTCATGCGGGCGGACTGCGCTACCACGGCATGGCGCCGCTGGTCTCGCACGTACTGGACCTGGGATTGATCGAAGCCACGTCGGTTCAGCAACTGGACGCCTTCGCGGCAGGTATTCAATTTGCCCGCGCCGAGGGCATCATTCCCGCGCCTGAGGCCAACCACGCCATCGCCGGAGTCATCCGCGAGGCCCTGCAAGCCAAAGCGGAAGGAAAACAGAAGACCATTCTCTTTGTCTTGAGCGGCCATGGCCACTTCGATATGCAGTCCTACATCGCCTATCAGGCCGGCAAGTTGGAGAACTACGAGTACCCGGCTGAAGAGATCGCCATGGCGTTGGCCGGCCTGCCGACGGTCGGATAAATGACGTAAGAGTTCCGGCTGTAACTTTGAACGCCGGGACAATGGTAAGTCAGGGCTTTAGCCCTGACAATCAAGGCGTAAAAATCCGAGGCCTTTAGGCCCTGAGGTGTGTTGTAGCTACCCATAGCTATATCTCAGGGGCTAAAGCCCCGATGATTCCACAAAGTTCTTGCCGGGGCTGAAGCCCTAGCCTACCTGACGACCGGATACAACTTTCCATCTTTGAGCAGAAAGCGTTCCCCTCGCCACACAATAGTATTGCCTGCGAAACCTGCCGCCCACACGCCCATGGCCACCAGATCGCGCAGTGGCAGCAGCCACAGGCTGCGTAGTACCTGTCGGTCGCCCAGCACCTGAGCGCCCACCGTCATAGCCAGCGTCACCCGCAACAGAAAGCTCATCCCCAGCAGCCACAGGCTCACAGGGCTGAAGCCGCTGACCAGCACATTGATCAGCGCCCAGGCGAAGCCGTGGGTAACGATCAGTCCGGTATAGCCCCAGGGGCGCGCGTCGCGCACAGTGCGAGCCCAGCGCAACTGATGATCGGCGAAGCCGCGCCAGTTGTAGGAGGGAATGGCGGTCTCGACTATCTCAGGGCTTAATGCAACGCGATAGCCGGCCCGGGAGACGCGCACGCCCAGTTCGTAATCGTCGGCCAGATGGTTGACCAGCGGTTCCAAACCGCCGATTTTGTCGAGAGCCTCGCGTCTTATTGCCAGCGTCGAGCCAAGGCCATAATGCAGTCCGCCTTCGATCAGATTTGAAAGCAGCACGCTGGGCTGAAAGTCGATGGCGATGCCCAATGCCTCAAGCCGCGAGGGCAGAGTGTCGTGCGCGCGGCCTCGATAGAGCACCGTCACCAGCCCAACCTCGGCAAGGGCCTTGCCGTTTTTCTCCGGTGCTGGCGCGAAGCACGCCATCACACGCTCCAGGTAGCGCGGCGAGACGGTGATGTCGGAGTCGTTGATGAGAATGAAGCTATACCGTGCATGGGGAACAAGCTGGATCAGCGTGCCGACCTTGCCGTTGGTTCCGAGGATACGCGGACACTCAATGAGCCGGATTGCCCGTTCAGGAAACTCGCGCTTCAGCTCTTCTACGGCCGCCGCGGCGGGATCTTCGAGCGAGGATACCCCGAAGAGCAGCTCATACTCGCCCGCATAGCTCTGGCGGCAGTGGCTGCGGAAGGCGTCGATCATGCCTGGATCGAGCCCCTTCAGAGACTTGAGAATGCTGACGCCGGGCGTAAAGGCCTGATGGGGAGTTCGACGGGCAAACAGATAGGCGCACGCGGCAACCAGGGCCGCCAGAAAATAGCACACCCCGGCAACAGCCAGCACCGTGGTTACAATTTCCAAGGAATGGGCAAATACGTGCAGCATCACAGGGGTTAGTGTAGCGGATACAGCTTTACTCGTACCGCAGCGCCTCGATCGGGTCCAGATTCGCCGCCTTCCACGCCGGATAGATGCCGAAGAGCAGCCCGATGGCGCAGGAGACGCCAAAGCCGATCAGAACCCACATAGTGGAGAGCGTGGCGGGCAGGCCGATGGGCAGGTAGTAGACGATCCATGTGAGTACGGCGCCCACCAAAACGCCGACCATTCCGCCCACGGCGCATAAGGTGATGGCTTCTGTGGTGAACTGGGTCATGATCATCTGTTTGGTGGCGCCGATGGCCTTGCGGACGCCGATCTCGCGGGTACGCTCAGTCACCGAGACCAGCATGATGTTCATCACGCCTACGCCGCCTACCATGAGGCCCACGCTCGAGACGGCGACCATAAATCCGAAGAGTCCGCCGGTGATGCTCCCCCATAGCTTGGTGAGCGAGTCGGGGCCAAAGATCTCGAAGTTGTCGGGCGCCTCCACCTTCACCTTGCGGTGGATGCGCAGCATCTCGCGAATCTCATCCTCGACCAGCGTCTTGTTCTTGGGGTCGTCGTATTTGACGCTGATCCACAGGTCCAGAGCCTCCGGGTGCAGATTGTGGAAGGTTCCCATGGGAAAGATGACCTGGTTGTCGTCGGGATTTTTGCCGCTGCCGAAGGGCTGTTTTTGCTTGTCGATGACTCCGATCACCGTGTAGAGGCCGCTGGCGACATTGACCTCCTTGCCGAGGGGATCCTCGCCGTTCACAAAGAGTTGCTCCGCTGTGTCGTGCCCCAGAACGCACACCGCCGCATGGCGCTGGTCCTCGTCGTCGGAAAAGATGCGTCCCGCCTGCATGGTGAAATTCGACACATCCGCGACCTGTGCCGTGTCGCCGCTGAGAATCGCTCCCGCCACCTTGCGGCCCTGATACTTGACGCTCACGTCGCCCACGCCGAACTGCTTGGTGTACTGGCGTCCGCCGTCAACCGCTATCACATGGGGCAGCGTGCGCAGGGCATATACGTCGTCCATGGTCAGCTTCTTGCGCGTGAGCTGTTCGGTCGTGGGCCGCACGCCGATCACCGGCATGTGGAAGACCCAGAAGACATTCGATCCTAGTGAGTTGGCGAAGTCGGAGACGCGATTATTGAGTCCGCTGATAACCGACGAAATGACAATCACCGTGGTCACGCCGATGACGATGCCCAGTATGGTCAGCCCGGAGCGCAGCTTGTTTGTCCGCAGCGTATCGAGGGCCATCTTGATGGATTCGCGGGTTTGTCCTTGCGCCATGAAATACAGCTCCTAGCTGCTACTTACAATTCGGCCCTTAACGCCACCACCGGGTCCAGTTTCGCCGCCTTGCTGGCGGGATACACACCAAAAAAGACGCCCGTGGCAGTGGCCATGAACAGCCCCAGCAGCACGCTCCACAACTGCACATTGGTGGGGAAACCGATAATGAGCGTAATCAGCTTGGCTACAATCACCCCGCCGAGCACGCCGATGGCTCCTCCCACCAGCGCCATGGTCCCGCTCTCAATGAGGAATTGCAGCATCACATCGCGCTGCCTTGCGCCCAGCGCCTTGCGCACGCCGATTTCGCGCGTCCGCTCGGTCACCGAGACCAGCATGATGTTCATAATCACGATTCCGCCCACCACCAGCGAGATAGAGGCGATGCCGATTACCACGTCGAAGAAGATTGCGGAGATTTGTTTCCAGATGTCCAGAAAGGTGTCGTTGGTCTCGATCTCGAAGTCGTCCGGCTTGCCGACCGCGTTGTGACGCCGGGCGCGCATCAGCACGCGCACCTCGTCCTTGGCCCGTTCCATCGTCTCGGTATTGTTGGCGTTAGCACGAGCGTAGATGTTCACCGAGTCGTTGTAGCCGTAAGTCTGCTGGTAGGTGCTGATCGGCACGGCTACCCAGTTGTCCTGCGACCGGCCCAGCATCTTGCCTTGGCGGTCGCCCACGCCCACGATGGTGTATGGGATGCCGCCGACGCGAATCTCCTTGCCGATGGGGTCGCCTTCGCCCATCAGATTGTCGATGATGTCGTAACCCACTATCGCGTTGTGTGTCGCGTGGTCGTCGTCGGCGGGGGTAAAGCCGCGGCCTAAAGCAATATCGAGGTTGTTCAGCGAGACCATGGCATAGGTGAGGCCGCGCATGGTGGTATCCGTGCTGGAATGCCCGTTATATACCACGCTGGCAGTGCGGCCAATCTGCACGCCCACCTCGCCGCACTCCGTGCAACTGTCCCGGATTGCCTCGTAGTCTTCGATGCGCAAGATCTTGCGCTTCCTGAACTTGAGGTACTCCTCGGCGGAGAAGATCACGCCCGGCATTTGGCGTACCGCAAAGACGTCGGCGCCGTGACTGACGAGCTTGGTGCTCACATACGTGTTGGCGCCGTTGACCAGCGTAATGACCATGATGACCGAGGCCACGCCCATGACCACGCCGATCAGCGTGAGAAAGGTGCGCAGCTTGTTGGCCCACAGGGATTGCAGTGCGAGTTTGAAGGCCTCACTGAGTAGCATGGTCTTGCTTTCCTTTGCAGAGCTGGCTACGTATTTCAGGGCGCGCAATAAAGCTCCAGCCCGGCTCCCTTAGTGTACGCAATCTCCAGCAATGGCGATTCCCGGAGGGGTACATCCATTGGACAAAGCGTAGAACCATCGAGCCGCCTCCTGTGCCGGAACAGGCACACCCCGGCGCTGGTTCTCCTCCTCGATACGCAGAGTTGCGCCTGACGGTTCCAGCGGTTGGGATTGAATATGCGCAGATTACCGTCCGGAGCTGCCAAAGCCCTTCTCAGCGCGGGCCGATACTCCCAGTGTTTCCACTTCTTCCACGTTACCTGTCAAAACAGGCACAGGAATCATCTGGGCAACCTTCTCGCCGGCCTTCAGCTCGACGGCAATATCCGTCAGGTTGGTCATCAGCACCAGAATCTCGCCCCGGTAACCCGCGTCAATCACTCCGGCGGTAGTGGCGATGCCACGCGATGCCATCGACGAGCGGTCCCGTACCAGCAGGCCCAGCGGAACCCCGGTCTGGGGGTGCCGGGCTTCGACGCTGATGCCGGTTCGTACCTTGATTGTGGCTCTGGGCGCCAGCGTCGCGCCTTCCAGCGCAAAGAGGTCATAGCCAAGGTCCTCGCCCGGATGCGCCACCTCCGGCAGCCGTGCGCCGGATTCTAACCGTTTCACTCGCAGCATGTGTTGATGGTAGCAGCGGCCACAGCCTCCAAGTCTTATCCGGTGCCATCGCGCCTTTATCCTGTTTTCTTCCACCTTTCCTGTTCCTGAATTGCAGATAATTTCGCCCTTTTGGCGCACAATTGAACCAGGACGTAAGAAAACAGAACTGCGGTCGGTTTGTCAGGGATTTTCCCGGTCCGTACCCCGTCGCAGGACCCCACCCCTCCCACACTTTTTCCGCAACCACAGAAAAAGAAAAGGATTAGGTCAAAAACACCCGCTTCGCCCCGCCGAAACAAATAACTTAACACTGACTCGTTGACTCGCTAAAATGGTCAGCCCCAGCCGGAAAACTCTCCCGGCCGGGGCTGTCGTGTGCATTCGGCAAAAGGACCTGTAAGCCGAATTCTGTCGTGTGCGGTCATTCCTCTAGACGCCGCGTTGCCGCGGACGTTCATCAGCGACCTACCCGGAGGTTTCGGCACGTGCTGCGAGCCGCCTGGGCGCATCGGGCCGATGCGCAGCGCCGCATGACTCGATGCAGGCGCTTCCCTCCCTATTTGGTCTTGCTCCGTGTGGGGTTTACCCTGCCCCCGGCGTTACCGTCGAGGCGGTGCGCTCTTACCGCACCATTTCACCCTTACCCCGGCACTGAGGCAGCAAGCTGCTTCAGGGTCGCCCTCCTAAGGAGGGGTAGCCGAGGCGGTATCTTTTCTGTGGCACTGGCCGTCCATGGGTTTTAAGGCCCACGTCCCGGACGTTATCCGGCACACTGCCCTGCGGAGTTCGGACTTTCCTCCCCCGGCGGACACAGGCTTGCGCATGTGCCTCCGGCAGCGACCGCCCGGTCCTCCTGCCAGGGTCTAGTGTACCGCAGTTGCATTGCCGTATTGTCCTTCAAACTTCTCCCAGCGTACGTGCCAGTAAGAGTAGCGGCGACTTAATCATTTGAATCGGCCGGCGATGCGTCACCATCCATTTCCTGTGAACCGTCCATCGCCTCCGTCGAGCCAGGTTCCGCTCCCGGCATCTTTGGTTTACAGGCTTCATTCCAATCCAAGGAGAACTTTATGAAGATCGCCGCAACCATTGCGCGCCTGCTGCTGGGACTGATGTTTCTGGTCTTCGGCCTCAACGATTTTCTGCATTTCATTCCCATGGGTCCAATGCCGCCAGGGCCGGCCGGCCAGTTTGCAGGTCTGCTGATGTCTACGCACTATATGAACGCCGTTGGCTTGGTCATGGTGGTATCGGGGGCTCTTCTGCTCGTGAATCGCTATGTGCCGCTGGGGCTGGTCCTGCTTGGTCCGGTGCTCGTCAACATCCTTCTCTTTCATCTCTTCATGCAGCCGAGGGGCATAGCGATGGGTGCACTGGCCACGATTCTCTGGATACTGGTGGCGATCCGGGTGCGCCCGGCGTTTTATGGATTGTTCCGGTATCGCGTTCAAGACTGACGGCGGTGCGACCTTCGGATTGGCGCGAGCGAGGTCGTTACAATCGAAAGATCGATGATCCAGTACCTCTATCTCGGGCGTGTGGGCTACGACGAAGGGCTGCGGCTGCAAGCCGAGATCGCTGAGTTGCGCTTTGCAGGCCGGGTCGACAACGTTTTGCTGCTGCTGGAGCATCCGCCGGTGCTGACGCTGGGGCGCAACGCGCATCGCTCGAATATCCTGGCCTCGGATGAGTTGCTGGCGCGGCGCGGCGTAATGATTCACGAGATCAACCGCGGTGGCGATGTCACCTATCATGGGCCGGGCCAACTGGTGGGCTACCCCATCTTCGATCTGCGCAGCCTGCGCAACCCAACCGGCGGCCGGATGGGTCCGGTCGATTTTGTCCGGCTGATGGAAGAGGCGCTGATCCGGCTCTGCGGCGAGTTTGGCGTGCATGCGGGACGGATGAAGGGATTGACCGGCGTCTGGTGCGGTCCTGCGGACGGCAGCCCAGAACGCAAGATCGGCGCCATCGGCATCCACGTTGCGCGCGGCATCACCTCTCACGGCTTCGCCTTCAACGTGACCACCGACCTGCGCGACTTTTCGCTCATCATCCCCTGCGGCATCGCCAACCACGCGGTAACCAGCCTGGAGCGTGAAATCCAGAATCCGGACGCGCTTCCCAGCCTTGAAGCTATCGCTCACCAGGCGGCGCAACAGTTTGGATTGGTCTTCGATCAACAGATATTGGCGGTCGAGAGCCTGGCTGCGCTACGCGCTCAGGCCTCAGCTGCTCCGGAGTTTTCTGCGGAGGACACGCCACTCCAGGTCCCAGCGGAAGTGGCGCGGCTGAAACAAAGTGCCGAACGCCCGATCAGAGCCTGAGTATCCCTTCCGACCGCAATATGCACCGCAATTTATAATCCAGCCAGAAGCGGGCGCGACCCAGAGTCTTCCCTGAACCTGTAGAAACCGTTACCCGTATCGCGGAGAGTCCCCATGCCAACCGACGTAATCATGCCCCAGATGGGCGAATCGATCTTTGAGGGCACCATCACCAAATGGCTCAAGAAGGCCGGTGACACGGTCGAGAAGGACGAGCCGTTATTTGAAATTTCTACCGACAAGGTAGACGCGGAGATTCCATCGCCCGTGGCCGGAGTGTTAAGCGAAATCAAGGTTCCCGAAGGCGCCACGGTCGAGGTCAATACGGTTGTTGCGGTGATCTCTGAGAGCGGCGGCGCGACAGCATCCGTTTCGGCAGCGGCAACTCCGGCAGCGCAACCTGGAAAGGCTGCCACACCGCAGGTACCGTCGA
>Ga0265342_10000491_pt1 | contig 42784 bp, 31 predicted proteins | sample 4CB327metaG_FD_203125 | JGI IMG/M metagenome (GOLD analysis project Ga0265342, IMG submission 203125) | Rhizosphere microbial communities from Carex aquatilis grown in University of Washington, Seatle, WA, United States - 4-CB3-27 metaG | ecosystem: Host-associated > Plants > Roots >... | reverse complement strand
GTCGACGCCATTGCATCCGTCCTTGCCGACGACAAGCGAGGCGATGAAGACCGCGCGCGGGCGGCTCGCGTGCTCGCGGCCATGAAACAACCCGAGGCGCGTGCCAAGTTACTCGACGCCGTTGGCCGAGGCAGTCCATCCCTCCGCAAGGCCCTTCGCGCGATCGCCTCTGGGCTCAAGAGCCCTGCCCTTGCCAGGACTCTGGCCGCGCTCGTCGCCACGCCCGCAACGGACATCGGCCGACGGGCCGACCTTTTGCTGATCGCGGGTGCCTTGGCGGCACGCGAACCGGACTTGCGCTCCGCTGCCCTCGCGGCCTTGCGCGCTCCCCTGCAAGGCACCGCTTCGTTTGAAGAACAGGTGCGCGCCATCCAGGGACTCGGCCTGCTCCACGATTCGGCCGCGACCGACGAACTCGTCGAGGTTCGCGCCCACAGTGCCGACGGTGTCTTGCGCAGCTTCGCGGTCAGCGAGCTGGCCGGTGGCGAAGGCGCCTCGGTCCTGCCTGCCCTACGCGCGGCCTTGGGCGATCTTGATCCGCGGGTGCGCGAGACCGCTGCCGAGAGCCTTGGCCGCAAGGGCGACAAGTCCTCGGCCAAGGCCCTCATCGAGGGGGCGAAACAAGAACCGTGGCCACAGGTGCGCCGGGCCGAAATCGCCGCCCTGGGCGAGCTGTGCGTTGCCGAAGGCAACGACCTTCTCATCCGCGCATTTCAGCGGGACGTGGAGGATGTCCGTCAAGCTGCGCTGGCTGGCATCGCCCGCTGCTACGGGGTCAAAGCCACGGGCACGCTCCTGCGCACGCTTGGCCGCTTGGCCGAGAGCGCGGACATGCGCTCGCTGGCGGCGCGCCTGCTGGGCGAGCGCAAGGATCCCCGAACCGTGCCAGGGCTGGCCGAGGTCCTTGCACGGCTCCTCACCGAATCCCAGGCCGATATGTCGCTGGAGGCTGTCATCGCCGACACGGCGATGGCCTTGGCCGCCATTCGCGACGACAAGGCCATTTCGGCCCTGGTCGGTCTGCTTTCCGACCCGCGAACCTCGGTCCAGCGTATCGGCGTCGAGGCCCTTGGCGTGGTGTGCGACCCCGGAACTGGGGCAGCGGCCCTGCACAAGGCGGTCGCGAGCAAGGACGAAGCGGTTTCCATTCCGGCGACCACCGCCGAAGCAAATTGCCGCGCGCGGCGCTGACGCGAACAGTTCTCCATCCGCCGGTTGACCGACGGAAACGGGCGTGCAAGAAATCCACACGATGATCAAGTACGCGCATGTCCAAGAGTGGGTCGATCGCATGGCGACCATGTGCCAGCCAGACAGCGTCAGCTGGTGCGATGGATCCGAGGAAGAAAAACGTAGACTGACCGCCGAGGCGCTCAAGTCCGGCGAGGTCATGGAGTTGAACCAGACGCTCTTGCCGGGGTGCTATCTGCACCGAACCGCAGCCAACGACGTGGCCCGCACCGAGCACCTGACGTACATCTGTACTAGCTTCCAGGGCGACGCTGGTCCCACCAACAACTGGATGAGCCCGCGCGAGGGCTATCGCAAGGCGCGCGAGTATTTCGCCGGGGCCATGAGGGGCCGCACCATGTACGTGATCCCCTTCGCGATGGGCCCGATCGGCTCGCCATTCTCGAAGATCGGCATCGAATTGACCGACAGCATTTACGTGGTGCTCAATATGCGCATCATGACCCGCATGGGCGAGTCCGTGCTTGATGCCCTGGGCCCGGCCGGCGAGTTCACCCGCTGCCTGCACAGCAAGGCCGATCTCGACGTGAACCGTCGCCTGATCCTGCATTTCCCCGAGGACAACGCCATCTGGTCCGTCGGCTCGGGCTACGGCGGCAACGTGCTTCTCGGCAAGAAGTGTCTCGCCCTGCGCATCGCCTCGGTGCAAGCCCAGCGCGAAAAATGGTTGGCCGAACACATGCTGATCCTCGGCATCGAGGAGCCCATCGGACGCATCCAGTACATCGCCGCGGCCTTCCCCAGCGCGTGCGGCAAGACCAATTTGGCCATGTTGCTTCCGCCCGAAGGTCTGAAGATGAAGGGCTACCGCATCTGGACCGTGGGCGACGACATCGCCTGGATGAAGGTCGACACCGACGGACAATTGTGGGCGGTCAATCCCGAGATGGGTTACTTCGGCGTGGTGCCGGGCACCAACTCGAAAACCAACTACAATGCCGTGGCCACCATCACCCACGACACCATCTACACCAACGTCGCGCTCAAGCCCGATGGGACCGTGTGGTGGGAGGGCCACGACGATCCGCCACCCGCCGAGGCCATCGACTGGCAGGGCAAACCCTGGACGCCAGGCAAGAAGGGACGGGACGGCAGTCCGGTGGTGTCCAGTCACGCCAACAGCCGCTTCACCGCGCCCTTCACCAATTGCCCCACCCACTCGTATCGCTACGAACACCACCACGGCGTGCCCATTTCGGCCATCGTATTCGGTGGCCGCCGCGCCACCTTGGCTCCTCTGGTGTACGAGGCGCTCAACTGGGAACACGGCGTGTACATAGGCGCCAGCATGGCCAGCGAACGCACCGCGGCCCAGTTCGGCGCCCTAGGCGAAGTCCGCCGCGACCCCATGGCCATGCTGCCTTTCTGTGGCTACAACATGGCCGACTACTTCGGGCACTGGCTTGACATGGGCACGCGCATTCGCCGCCAGCCCAAGATCTTCCACGTGAACTGGTTTCGCACCGACGAGAAAGGGAAGTTCATGTGGCCAGGCTTCGGCGAGAACCTGCGCATCGTCGAGTGGATCCTCGCGCGCTGCCGCGGCGACGTCGGCGGTGTCGAGACACCGATCGGACTTGTGCCCAATCCCAAGGACATCGACATGACCGGGCTGGATCTGGCGCCCGAAACCATGGCCAAGCTACTCGCCATCCATCCCAAGGACTGGCTGGCGGAGATCGATGCCGTTGGACAGTTCTTCGAGACTTTCGGCACGCGCATGCCGGAAGAGCTGTGGCAGCAGAACGAGGCATTACGCAGGCGAGTGCTAACCGCCGGCAAGTAGCCTGAGTACAGCTTCCACAAGTTCGTGCCCATCTGGGCACGAACTTGCGGGGCGCTGTACTGAGCCCGCAATGAAAAAGGGGCTCTCACCAAGCGGTGGGGCCCCTTCTTCTTGTCGTGCTCCTCGATAATGGAGCGCGGCCTTGCTACTTCTTCTTGCCCTTGCCCTTCTTGGCCGGGGCGGCCGGAGCGGGTTCTTCGGCCTTCGGAGGGGCCTTGGCGGCTTCGAGATCCTTCTTCACTTGAGCCAGTTCGGCGGTCGCGGCGGCCAGCTTGGCCTTGGTCGCGTTCAGGTCGGCCACCGTGGCAGCCTGGGTCTTTGCCGCGGCTTCAGACGCCGTCGTCGCCTTGGCAAGAGCGTCTTTGCACTCCTTGTCCTCGCAGGCTGTGCTGACGAGAAGCATTCCACCGAGAACCAGAGCCGATATCGCCTTGAGTGTACGGGTCATTGAGATCTCCTTGCTGGGATGAGACGAGAGCGCGCCTTCGCGCACCCCCAAGGGAAATTCGTTGCCTATCTACGTACACATAGGCCTCGCTGTCAAATGCGTAGCGTAGTCCTTCGGCGCGACGCACGAGATCGGCCGGCGGCTCCGAATCGCAGAGCGCTGGCGGGGCTGGTAAGGCGGCCCGGCTTCGACTATCCTGCCAGCATGAAAAAGCGCGTCTACAATTTTGCCGCCGGTCCCGCCACGCTCCCCTACGAGGTTCTTGAAGCCTCGGCTGCCGCCCTCCTGGATTTCCAGGGCAAGGGTTTTGGAATTGCAGAGTGCAGCCACCGAGGCAAGGAATTCGATGCGGTTCTCGACGAGGCCATTGCACGCTGCCGGACCCTGCTCGGGATCCCGGACACCCACGACGTCCTCTTCCTCCAAGGCGGCGCCACCCAGCAGTTCGCCGTCATCCCCATGAATTTCCTGACCGGCCCCGCCGACTACGTGGTCAGCGGCGAGTGGTCGAAAAAAGCCGCCGACGTCGCCAAAGGCTTGGGCGGCGACAAGATTCGCGTGATCGCGACCAGCGAGGCGACCCAGTTCGATCGCCTGCCCGCGCCCATCGCGCCCGACCCGGCGGCGGCCTACCTGCACATCTGCTCGAACGAAACCGTGCACGGCAACCGCTTCACCGAGTGGCCGTCGCACGCGACCTTGGTGGTCGACGCCAGCTCGGAGATCATGTCGCGGCCCCATCCCGTCGCGCGCACCGGCATCATCTACGCTGGCGCGCAGAAGAACCTCGGCCCCTCGGGCGTCACCTTGACAATTGTCCGCAAAGATCTCTACGACCGCATTCCCAAGAGCGTGCCCAAGATCCTGAGCTACAAGGCCCACGCGGACGCCAAGAGCTGCCTCAACACGCCGCCGACCTTCGGCATCTACGTCCTGCTCGAAACCTTCCGCTGGATGGAGCGCCAGGGCGGGCTTGCCGCCCTCGAGAAGCGCAACGGTGAAAAGGCCAAGGCCATCTACGACGCCATCGACGAGTCGGGCGGCTACTACAAGGGCACGGTGTCCGACAAGGCCGCGCGCAGCCACATGAACGTCACCTTCAAGCTGCCCAGCGACGAACTCACCGACAAGTTTCTCAAGGAAGCTTCCGCCAAGGACATGGTGGCGCTCAAGGGTTACCGCACCGTGGGCGGCATCCGCGCCTCGATCTACAACGGTATGCCGGTCGAGGGTTGCCAGCTGCTGGCCACCCACATGAAGGAGTTTGCGCAAAAGAACGGGTAGGTCGCCAATCTCGACATAGAGAGCACAGAGGAGGCGGAGAGCACAGAGATCGGAAGCGGCGGAAGCGACGGAAGCGGCGTGGGATCCTGGATCCGAGAGGCTCTTCCTTTCCGAACTCTGTGACCTCTTCTGCCTCCGTGTTCTCTCTGTACTGATCCCGCAACTACTCCTATGTCCCTAGCTCAGTTTGCCGACGCGCATTTTTCCTTTCCTGGCAAGGAGATCCTCACCGGCGCGTCGTTGCTCATCCGGCCCGGCGATCGCATCGCCTTGCTTGGGCCGAACGGAACCGGCAAGTCCACCGTGCTCAAGCTGCTGGCGGGCGAGCTGGCCGCGGACGCGGGCGACGTGCGCATGCTCGGCCGCGCCAGCGTGGCCTATTTGCAGCAGTCGCAGCAGCAAAGCGGCGAAGGATCGGTGCTCGATGCCCTGCTCGAACCCTTCGCGCACCTACACGCCATGCACGACGAGATGGTGCAACTGGAGGCGCGTCTGGGCGCTGCCGAGCAAGCGGATCTGAGGCGCTACGGCGAGCTGCAAGAGCGCTACCGCATCGAGGGTGGCTACGAGATCGAGAGCCGGGTGCGCACGCTTACCGAGGAGGTCGGCCTAGCCGCGAGCGATCTTGGCCGCTCGGTGACCACGCTGTCGGGCGGCGAGCGCGGCAGGCTCGAACTGGCCAAGGTGCTCGCGCGGCAGCCCGACCTGCTGCTGCTCGACGAGCCGACCAACCACCTGGACTTGGCCGCCATCGAGCGGCTGGAAACCCACCTTGCTGACTACCCCGGCGCGTTCCTGGTAGTTTCCCACGACCGCGCGTTCATCCAGCGCACCTGCCGCGAGATCGTCGAGCTCGACGACGGCGACTTCGTCCGCTACGCCTACCCCTACGACCAGTACGTGGTCGAGCGCGATGCGCGTCTGGAACGCGCCCGCGTCGAGTACGAACGCCAAAAAGAACACGTCGAGAAAACCGAGAATTTCATCCGCAAGAACCTTGCGGGGCAGAATACTAAGCAAGCGCAAAGCCGGCGGCGCATGCTGGAGAAGCTCGAACGCCTGGAGCGGCCCGAGGACAACTGGCAGCTGGCAGGCAAGATCGCGCTGCGCTTTTCTGCCGGCGGGGATCTGGGCGGCAAGGAAATCCTGCGCGCGCCGAGCATCAGCGTCGGCTACCCCGGCAACCCGATCTTGAAGGACGTCACCGTCAACATTTACCGCGGCGACCGCGTCGGCGTCGTCGGGCCCAACGGCTGCGGTAAGAGCACCTTGATCAAAACCCTGGTGGGCGAACTGCCGCCACTGGCAGGCACTGTCGAGCGCGGCGCCTCGGTGCGCCTGGGCTACTTCGATCAGAAGCTGAGCTCGCTGTCGGAAGAGCGCACCGCCATCGAGGAGATTCAGTCCGTGCGCGACGATCTCTCCCCCGAGGTCGTGCGCCAGTACCTGGCCAAGTTTCGTTTCTTCGGCGACGACCCCTTCCGCATCGTGCGCGGCTTCTCGGGCGGCGAGCGCAGCCGCCTGGCGCTGGCCAAGATGCTCCTGTTTCCACGCAACGTCCTGGTCATGGACGAACCCACCAACCACCTCGACATTCCCGCGCGCGAATCCCTGGAACACGCCCTCGATGGCTTCGAAGGCACTCTGGTGGTCATCAGTCACGATCGCTATTTTCTCGACCGCATCTGCAAACGCCTGTACGTCTTCACCGGCGACGGCCTCGAAAGCCACATCGGCAACTACTCCGACTGGCGCGACTTTCGCCGCAAGCAAGCCGCGGTCAGCCCGCCGCCCGTCGAGAACGTGCCCATTTCGCGCCTCACGCCATCGCCGGCCGAGGCCATCCGCAGCACCAGGAAGGATCGGGAAAGGCATCAGCGACGACTGGAACGCCTGGTGGCCTCGCTGGAAGAGGAAATCGCCCGCGTGGAAAGCGACCTTGGAGGACTACGGACCAAGCTAGGCGAGGATCACGGCGGCAACTGGCAAAAACTGCACGAATTGGCCGACAAAGAGCGGGAGCTCGACACGCTCCTCGCCAAACGCATGTCCGACTGGGAAAGGGCCTCCGCCGAGCTGCAGGCCTTTAGGTCCGGCGACGCCTCGTAGGCGCGGTTCTTATACCCCTAGTTGCACTCCTGACCTTCCACGCAGGGCGTGCAACGATAGTGCGCCTCGACCTGGGTGACCTGGAACGTCTGGATCTGTTGGCAGTACGTGCCCGTGATGATCACGCCCCGCGGATTCGTCGGTGAATCGATCTGCCAGCCGTCCACCAAACTTTTCGGGATGCGCTTGCCGTCGAGAAAGACATCGATGTTCGCTATGTCATCGGGCTTGTCGCGAAAGTGCACCGAGCACGGTGGACGGGTAAGGCCGCCGAAGGTCTGCTCGATGACCATTTGCAATTGCTGTGGGTCGCTGGCAACGAGAAAGCCCGGACTGCCGGGCGAGACCGCGGCCCCGCCCGCGTGCGCCAAGGCGTCGAGACAGGCGCTGTCCCCACTGGCGTCGTCCGCGAGTTCCGGCCCCACGACGAGCACGATGACCCGCACGCCCAATGCAACCATGGCGCTCACCTCGGAAAGCGCATCGGCGCAGCCCGCAGCGGTCGCATTGGACACGGCATTGCTCGACAATGCGCCCGCCAGGGTACAATTGGGCGCGCCGTCGGTGGCCAGCAGAACGAAACGGTTGTCGATGCCATCGGCGAGCGTCTCGTAGTAGGCCAGCGCTGCTTGCAGCGACGCCGCGGTTGGGGTGTTGCCATCCATGGGCTGGGCCGACGCAAGCGCGGCCGTCACCGCCAGCGCGTTGTCGTCCGCGATGCCCACCAGCGGTGGCGAGGCGCAACAGCCACTCACCAGCTGACCATCGCAGCCCTGCCGGCCCGGCATCTCCTGGTAGCCGAAACGCACGTGCGCCGAGTAGGTGGCAACCAAGTCCGACAGCCTCGTTGCTACCGACTGGTATCGCGTGCTGGACCCGTAGGCAGTATCCATGGACCCCGATCGGTCGAGCAGGACAAGGACGTCGGCCGGCCTGAAAGCGAGCGGTTCGAACCCCGGGTCAACGCACTCGATCGGGTCGGGAGCACCCGTATCAGCGCCGCGGCCGACCATGTCATCGACATCGGCGCACGCGATCCCGCCCGCCACCAGGAGAGCTAGGAGAATCCGTCGCATGTCGCACACCACATGGGGAGTGTACCGGGTTTCGGGCCGCATTTCCGCCCCTTGCTTGCGGGCGCAAAGCTGTGTACTTCTACTGCCCTGCCATGATCGAAGTGGACAAGCTCTCCAAGTACTACGGCGAGCGGGCGGCTATCCGCGATCTTTCCTTCGCTATCGCCAAGGGCGAAGTGGTGGGATTTCTCGGTCTCAACGGGGCCGGGAAAACCACCACCCTGCGGATCTTAGGCTGCTTGCTCCTACCGACCTCGGGAACCGTGCGCGTGGACGGTCTTGAGGTGACCCAAAATCCCTACGAAATCCGCGGCAGGATCGGCTTTCTGCCCGACCTGCCCCCGCTGTATCCCGAGATGACCGTAGGTTCCTACCTGACCTTTGCCGCGCGACTGCGCCAGGTACCGGCCCGTGAAGCTCCGGGGCGCGTCGCCGAGGCCGAGGAGAAGACCGCCTTGCGCGACATGCACGGCGAGGTCATCGGCGAGTTGTCGCACGGGTATCGCCAGCGCGTGGGCCTGGCCCAGGCCATCGTGCACAAACCCGCCCTGCTCATTCTCGACGAGCCCTTGGCTGGCCTGGATCCGGCGCAGATTGTGGAGATGCGCAACCTTCTGCACGGCCTGCGCGGCGAGCACACCGTACTCATCTCCAGCCACTTCCTCTCCGAAATCAGCCAGACCTGCGATCGCTTGCTCGTCATTCACAATGGCGAGCTGGTGGGCCAAGGCAGCGAAGGCGAGCTGGCCTCCGCCATGGGCCAGGGTGCCAGCGCCATCGAGGTCGAGATCCGTGGCCAGGCCGCGGGCATCGCCGAACGACTGGTGGGGATTCCCGCTGTCAGGAAGGCCAAAGAGCGCGCGACCACGGAGGACACCACCGTCTTCGAGATCGTGGCCAGCACCGATGTGCGCGCCGACGTGGCGCGCTTGCTGGTGGGCGCCGGCTGCGATCTGCTGCGCCTCGAACGCAGCGAATCCCGTCTGGAATCCATCTTCATGAACCTGACCCAAAATCCCGCGGGAGGACCGCAATGACCGCCACGTGGCTTATTGCCCGGCGCGAACTTGGCGCCTACCTGCGCACCATGAGCGGCTATGTGATCGCCGCGGTTGTGCTGTTCGTCGACGGCATCCTGTTCAACGTGCGCGCCCTGGGCGGCCAGCAAGATCGCCTCTCGACCGAGGTGCTGAGCGAGTTTTTCTTCAACTCGAGCGGCCTGGTCATGGCCGCCGCGGTTTTCCTGTCCATGCGCTTGCTCGCGGAAGAGCGGCAGAACGGCAGCATCGTGCTGCTGTCCTCGTCGCCCGTGCGCGAGCGCGACATCATCTTAGGAAAATTCTTCTCCGCGTTCATTTTCCTGACCCTGATGACCCTGGCCGGCGTGTTCATGCCCATGCTCATCCTGGTTAACGGCAAGCTGTCGTTCGGGCATGTGGCCGTCGGCTATCTGGGACTTCTCCTGCTCGGCGGCGCCGCGCTGGCCATCGGCACCCTCGGCTCCACCCTTGCGCGCTCGCAACTCCTGGCCGCCATCATCTCCGGCTCTATGGTGGTGTGCCTGATCGTGGTCTGGATGCTGGGCACCGTGACCGAGCGGCCACTCAATGACGTGTTCTTCGCGCTGGCACTGTGGGGGCGGCACTTTCCGCCCTTCCAGGCCGGGATCATCCATCTGCGCGACGTTGTCTACTACCTGGCGGTCATGTACTTCGCCTTGTTCGTTTCCATTCGCGTGCTGGAGGCCCGGCGATGGCGCTAGCACATACGAAGACCGCTTCCATCGTCTACGCGGCCGGGCTCGTGGCGGTGTATCTCGGAGAGCGCGTGCTCGGTCCGGGCCGCGCCAGCACCACGGCGACGCTGCTCGGCCTCGGCGCCGTCGTCGCGGCGCTGATCCTCGGCCTTCGCCAGGGCAAGAGCCGGCCAGCTGGTCGCGTGCTGCCCGCCTTGTACCTGCTTGGCCTCGTCGCGCTCGCCTTGCACTTCTCGCGCAGCGACCTGCCTGCCCTGCTCGGCCATCGAGCGCTGGACGTGAGCATGCCCAGGCTCGACGGCGCGATGGCCGTGCTCTGGCCAGCCATCTTGCTTGCAGGCACGCTGCCGGCATTGCTGGTGGAATTCGCCCTGGCGGGCATGGCCCGCTCGCCACTCGTCGACGCCCGACGCGTCCGTGCCGCCCTGCTGTCGGGCCTGGGCATCGCCTTCGCGCTGGTCTTCTGTTTCGCCCTCGCCTACGTGGCCTCGGAACGAAACCTCAAGGTCGACTTTTCCTTCTTCCGCACCGCACGCGCCAGCGCCGTGACCAAGCAACTCGTATCCGCGCTCGACCAGCCCATTGAGGTCACTTTGTTCTATCCGCCCGGAAACGAAGTGGCCGAGGAGCTGGCGGGGTACTTCGCGGACTTGGCGCGGGCATCGAGCAAACTGACCGTGGTCAGAGCCGACCAGGCCGTGGATCCGGCCAAGGCCAAGGCACTCGCGGTGACCGGCAACGGCTCCGTGGCCTTCGCGCGCGGCAGCCAGCACGAGCAGATCCAGATCCCGACTAAGCTCGAAAGCGCGCGGCCCAAATTGCGCATCCTCGATCAAGACGTGCACAAGCGGTTGCTGAGCATCGCGCGCGGCAAGCGCACGGTCTACCTCGTGCAGGGTCACGAGGAGCGATCCTTGAGCGCGCCCCACGACGCCGAGTCCACCGGCACGTTGAGCTTGCTGCGCGAGCTCTTGCAGGGGCAGAACCTCGACGTGCGCGAACTGGGCATGGCGCAAGGCCTGGGCAACGAAGTACCGGCGGACGCGGCGGTGGTGATGCTGGTGGGTCCGCAACGGGCCATGCTGGCCGAGGAATCGGCGGCGCTCGTGCGCTATTTCGAGCGCGGCGGACGCCTGCTCGTGGCCGTGGATCCCGAGGCCGCAACTGCCGCGGCGCCCGTGCTGGCAGGGCTTTCGCTGCAGATCTCGGATTCCACCCTGGCCAACGATCGTATCTACTGGGCGCGCTCCCACCAGAAAGCCGACCGCGTCGGCATCGTCCCCACCAACTACTCCAGCCACTCCGCGCTTTCGTCGCAAGCCCCCTACGGCACGCAGATGCCAGTCGTGCTGCTCGGCGCCGGCGCCCTAAACAAGACCACCGTCGTCCCTGATCCCGCCCCCACCGTTGACTTCATCATCCGCACCGAGCCCAACACCTGGGAAGACAAGAACAAGGATCTGGAATTCGACAAGAACACCGAGGAGCGCAAGAGCTACCCCGTGGCCGCCGCGGTCACCACGCGCAAGCCCGCCGGCTCGACGGAGGCCAAGCAAGACGGCCGGGCCTTCGTCATCGGCGATTCCGATGTCTTCTCCGACCTGCTCATCCGCAACCGCGCCAACGCCCTGCTGGCCTTCGACGCCGTCCGCTGGCTGCTCGGCGAACCCGAGGTCGCGGGTCCGGTCAGCAACGAAGAAGACGTTCCCGTGCGCCACACGCGCAAGCAGGACGTGTTCTGGTTCTACTTGTCGGTGTTTCTCGCGCCGGCTCTCGTTCTTCTGACCGGTTGGGCCGCCACCCGCAAACGCCGCAAGCGGGAGGTGAAGCCATGACTTTCCGTCAGGTGGCCGTGCAAGGTGGATTGGCGCTCGGCGCGCTGGTCTTCGCCTACTTCACCTGGCAGCGCAGCCCCGAACTGGCGGCGGACGAGGTGTTCGTGGTCGACATCGGCAAGAACGATCTGGTCAGCGCGCGCTGGGACGACCAAGAAAAATCCTCCTGGGTTGAACTTGGCCGATCGTCCGACGAATCCGGCCCATTCATTGCGGTTCGGCTGGGGCCGCAAGAACAGCCGGCGCCGGCCAAGACACCAGCCGAGGGGGCCAAAGCAGAGGCCAAGAAGACGCCCGAGCGCCTGGTGCGCGGCAGCGACGCGGCCGAAAAGCTCTTCGCCAATTTCGCCCCTCTGCGCGCCAGCCGAAGCCTGGGAATTCTGCCCGCCGAGAAGCTGAAGGATCTGGGACTCGCCGACGCCAAGAAACGCATCACGCTTGTCCTGCGTAGCGGCCAGCGCACTTTCGCCATCGCGCCCGCGCCTGCCGGGGGAAGCGAGCCCTACCTGCGCGACGAGCAGAGCGGTCAGGTCTTCCTTGTGGCCCGCTCGTTCCTCTCCGATTTCCAGGCCGCGGCGTCGCTGCTGGTCGAGCGCCACGTGCACACCTTCCGTCTTGAAGAGGCCGACCGCATCGCGGTTTCGCAGGGATCCATCAGGCGCGAATTCCTGGTTTCGCGCGGCGAGGGAGGCGTGCGCCTTGCTCCGGCGAGCGCGCCCGACAAACCCGATTCCTCGTTCAAGACCTGGCACGACCGCGTCTTTGGCGCCTGGCCCGTCGAGGTCTTGGGCAAGGACGAAACGCCCCTCGAAGGAGCGCCGCAAATCGAGCTGCGCATCGAGTACAGCCTGCGTGGCCGCCGCCTGGGCTTCATCGAAATCGGCAAGGCCGTGGACGTTGCCACCCCCAGCGAAGGCGCCAAGCCCCCGCTCTTCGCGCGCAGCGAACGCACCCTAGGCTGGTTCAAGCTGGCGGCGGACACCCTGCTCACCGACGGGCAAGCACTCCTACGCTAGTTTTTATCGACGGACGGCGGGCGATCCGCTGCCTGAGCGCGCAGATCCTCTTCCATTTCGCGAAGGGCGTTGGCGCGCACGACACGGGTCAGCTGGCGATCCAGATCCTCGATCTTCGCAAACGAGCGGAAGAGCAAGTAGAAGATCAGCAGCAGCGAGAGGTACATGGCGGTGTCGACCCCGCGGCCGACGCCCAGCCATCGGGCGAGAAGATTGGTGGTGTCAGGAAGCAGGGCCACCACGAAGACCGCCGCCCAAAACAGCAGCCACAACCCAAGGTCGACCATACGCATGCCGCCACGCCGAAAGCGAATCAGTGCGCGCGACGTCGCGAAGACGGCAAAACAAATGAGAACGATCTGGATGGCGTGCATGACTACCCGATGAAGCGCCTGAAGATCAGCTTGAGAGCCACCTTCACACCGACGAAGAAATTCTGGCCCTTGGACATCGAATAGTCGGTGTAGATGGCCTTGATGGGAACCTCGGCCATGCGCCAGTGCTTGTCCTTCATCTCCTTGAGGAACTCGGACAGCGACTCCATGCCGTTCGTGCGCAGCTCGATGGTGTGGGCGGCCCTGTGTGAAAGCCCGCGCAGCCCGCTTTGGCTATCGGTCACCCACACGCCGAAAAGCAGAAAGGTCAGCACATTGCCGATGGTGTTGAACAGCACGCGATGGGCCGGCATGTGTCCGGAGTCATCGCCCCTTTTCATGCGCGAACCGATGACGAAATCGACATCGCCCTGGGCGAGACGATCGAAGACCTTGCCGGCGTCGACCGCGAGATGCTGGCCATCGGCATCCATGGTCACCACGGCGTCGGCGCCCAAGTGAATCGCCGCCTCGATACCCGTGCCCAGCGCCGCGCCGACACCACGGTTGACCGCGTGCCTCACCACCAGAGCGCCGGCCTCGCGGGCCAGCTCGCCGGTCCGGTCGCGCGAACCGTCGTCCACCACCACCACGCGCTCCGCAAACTTCACCGCCTCGCGTACGACATCGGCTATCGTGCGTTCTTCGTTGTAGGCCGGTATGACAATGATCCGTTGGGACATGGACGCGCTCGACCAGGAAATGGGCAATATACCAGCACCACCTGAAACGCAACACTTGCGGGCATCATGAGAAAAGCGCCGACACATAAGGCCGCGACGAACGCCGAGCACTGGCTTGTCCTTGCGGCCTGGCCGCCCGAACTTGCCCACCTGCGCGCCAGCCTGCCCGATCTGCCCGCGCGGGTGCGGCGGCGGGTGACCCTGGCCAGCGTCGGCGTGGGCATGGTCGAGGCGGGCATTGCAGCCGCGCGGCTGATCGACGAACACCAGCCCAGCGCGGTACTGCTCGTCGGCACCGCGGGCGTCTATCCTGGACAGCGGCCCGAACTCGCCCTCGGTGGTGCGGCCATCGCACGGTCCATCCGCCTGTTGCCGCAGATCCTTCCTGGCAAGCACGCCTTTCTTCCCACCATGATCCCAACCGAGGCAAGGTCTACCCCTGCCCTCGTGCGTGTCTTGCGCAAGGGTACAGGCTTGCCCTGCGCCGATGTCGCCTGCCCTCTCGGCATCACCGCGACGGCCAAAGCAGCAACAACGGCCGCCGCTCTTTCCGGTTGCGCCCTGGAGAACCTGGAAGCCTTTGCCGTGGCCCGTGCCGCCGCGGTGGCCAAGGTACCGTTTGCGGCGATCCTGGGCATCGCAAACCACGTTGGCCCGAGTGGGCATCGCGAATGGGAAAAGCACGCGAAGGCCGCGGCAGAAAGCGCCTGCCGGGCCGTGGTCGAGGGGCTGAGTAGTTTGTCCGCAAACTACGGCGCCCACGAAACTTCGCAGCCGGCGGGAAGCAAACCGGCCGCTGCTGCACGCCCGAAGAGAACCTCGATAGACTGGCGGACATCGGGGGCCATCGTTCGCGTGTCGTCGTTGGCGTACATGCCGAGGTAGCGGTCGAGCAGCGCGCGCTCGGACAGAGCAGCCTCGCCGCGCTTTTCGCCAGCGATGGCCCGGATGACCTCATCACGATGATCGAAGGCATGGACAATGGCCGCGCGCAGGACGTCCGAAACCAGGGCGACGGTCTGCGCACCGAGAGCGCGGCGGATGATGTTCACCCCGAGCGGAAGCGGCAGCCCGGTTTCGCGCAGCCACCACTCGCCCAGCTCGGCCACGGCCACGCAACCGCGACTCTCGAAGAGCAGCCGCCCCTCGTGGATCAGCAAGGCCGCGTCCACCTCGCCGCGATCGAGTGCTTCGAACACGCGGGAAAAGGGCGCGATGGGCACCACCACGGGCACCACCGCTGGCTGCATCAGGCGCAACACCAGAAACGCCGTCGTCGAAAGCCCCGGGATGGCCACGCGCCGGCCCGCCAGATCGGCCAGCCTCATCGGTGATTTCGCCACCACCACCGGCCCGAACCCGCGCCCCACCGATGCGCCATGGGGCAAAAGCAGGTACTTGTCAGCGACGCGAGGATAGGCTCCGGTGGATATCGCAATCACGTCGGCCCCGCCCGCTTCCGCCAGTCCGTTCAGCCACGCCGTGTCTCCCCGGCGATGGGAAAACGTCAATCCGCGCGCATTGATCGCGCCGGTGGCCAGGGCATGAAACATGAACGCATCGTCTGCGTCGACCGAGTAGGCCAGCGAGATTTCCATCTTGCTTGGCCACTTTACCGTAATTGCGGGTTCTCAGAAACCTGGCAGCAGCCCCACTCCGGATCCTTGAACCCCGGCATTGGATAGCCGCGGCGAAAGAGGAGAACTTCCATCGGATAAACGCCATCAGGCCGTTGCTCTAGGGGCACCAAACGAGGGCGTGAAGGAGTAGACTGTGCGGAGTGCTGAGATCGAGTTTTTCTGGGTGCAGACTGGATAGTCAGAGCCAGCTGACGGCGCTGGCGAGGTTCGTTGGGCTGGGCGAGATTCTGACGTTTCCATTCGTCAGATGGATCCTTGCATTCAGCAATGGCCGTCTCCTGAGGATTGCGGCGCGACTCGCCTGCCCATCGCAGGGAATCGTTCGCGCAGCAGGGAACTGATACCTTTGTCCTTACTAAGTACACGGCCAACTCGAGACCGGCCCAACAAACCGCGCACAGCAACGCCATGGCCTGTTGAGGCGGTGCCGGTCTGGTGCTGGGCGGCGATGGCTTGCCTCTTCGGGGTTGCCGTGCTGGTCCTCCTTCAGCCCATCTGGGACATCGACGAGTTTTGGCACGTGAAGATTGGTGAGCTCATCACGACCACGCGTGCAATTCCCAGGACTGATCCCTTCACCTGGACGCGAGCTGGCGTGCAGTGGACCACACACGAGTGGCTCTCCGAAGTGGTCTTCTACCTCGCTTTTCGATGCGCGGGCTGGGACGGCGTGCGCGCGGTGGGTGGCGCGGCAGCGCTCTTGGGGCTCGGGCTTCTGGTGCGGGTTACGTGGCTGCGGAGTCGAAACGGGCCGGCCGTCCTCCTGATGCTTGCACTCGTGCTGCTTCTCTACATCGATCGGATGCGGCCGCGCCCGCATGTCCTGGCATTCCCCTGCGAGATTGCCTTCGTCGCCCTCCTGTTTGGTCCTCCCGACCGACGGAGGATACCAGTTGCCTTGGGACTTGCCGTACTGTGGGCTAACCTTCACGGCGGAGCGGTGCTTGCGCCGGTCCTTGCCGGCGCGGCCGCCCTGGCCCGACGCAACCGAGCAGCGGTGGTTCTTGCCACATGTGTGGCACTGGCCGTGGCCTGCAATCCGGCGGGTCTAGGCATCTATCGGGAAGCTCTCGCCACACGTACCGTCACGCAGGCTGCCAGTGTTCCCGAATGGGCGCCTGTGTGGCGCTATTTGCAAGAGCCTGACGGCACTTTCCACAACGTGGTTGCCGCATTCGCACCGTTCGCGGCGTTAGCGGCGCTGGTCGTGCGGGCCTTTCTCCGTCCTAGGCTGGAAGCAGGCGCCGTCGCCGTGGCGTTGGCCGCTGCTGTGGTCTCTGCGTCCGCCGCGCGCCATGTGTACTTGGTATTTCCAGCGGCGTTACTTCTCCTGACCGGGGCGCCGAAGGCGCGAGTCTCCGAGGTTTCCCCTGGCGGTTCACGCCCGCCAGCGAGGGCCACTGTGATGGTCGTTGCGGCGCTCGCCCTTGGCGTGTCTAGCTATGCGTACGGCGTGGATTCGCTACAGGGAGGCCTGCGCAGCGCACTGACGAACGCGCGCCGGCCGATTCGAGCAGACGAATTTCCTGAACGCATGGCGGAGTTTCTCGCCCGGGCCGCGCTGGACGGGCGCATGTGGAACAGCGTGGATTGGGGCGGCTACCTCATCTTCCGCCTTTGGCCCGCACAGCAGGTATTCATGGACGGTCGCACCACGCTGTTTCCTCCGGAAATCCACCACCTGGGCCAACGGGCCTTTGCCGCTGGCGCTGATCCGTCCCTCCTCCCTGCGGTGGAGGATGACTTCGACCGTTTGGGTGTGACGATGATCGCATCCAAGCGCCCCTTCTTCCCCGAGGGAATCTGGGACCGTCGTCGCTGGATTGCCATTTATCGTGACGAGCAGGCTGAAGTCTTCCTTCGCCGGGGACCGGGTGATGAAGCCGCCTTGCTACGTGCCTTCCACGCCGCCGGGCTAGGCCCGCAACCCGCCCAACCCGAACGAGAACTTCTGGCGGCCTCGGGGGCCGCCGCCTTTCGCGCCCTCGCGCGCCCTTCTCCTTCGAAGAACGATGCCAGTGCGCTGCTGCGCGCGGGGCTCCTCGACGTGGAACTCGGACGCCCTGAGAATGGAGAGCCATTGCTTCGGCGCGCTGAAGCCCTGGGCAGTCGAGAGCCCGCCCTGGGCTACGCACTCGCGAAGTGTCTGTTCCGTCTGGATCGCACGCCCGAGGCCATCGCGCTCGCGACCAGTTGGGCGTACCGAGACAGGCGGCTGGATCGGCTGGCCGCACGTCTTCGCGAGGTCAGCGGAGATCGATAGGGCGGTGCAGTTCTCGGTCGCTCAAGCTCCGAGAGTGCCCAGATTGTCGACCAGCCCCGCATCTCCAACATAGGGAGGTCTCCTGGTATTGTCTGGCCGATGAACTCCGCCCCGCCATTCCGTGGCAAGTCCGCCCGCATCGACGTTGTCGACTGGCTGCGTGGGGTGGCGGTGGTGCTGATGATCATGGCGCACGGGATGGACTCTTGGCTCTTGCCCACGGCGAAGACCGGCGCGATCTACTCCGTCATCCGCGTGGGCAGCGGCATTCCTGCCCGGCTGTTTCTCTTTCTCGTCGGCGTGTCGGCGACGATTCAATTCGAGTCCGGGCGGGCCTTGGGGCTCGGCCGCGGCGTCATGCGCGGCCGGCTGGCCAAGCGCGGACTGCAGGTTCTCGCCCTCGCCTATCTCTTTCGCCTGCAGGAATGGCTGCTGTCCCACTTTTACGGCGGCTGGGAGGCGCTCGTCAAAATCGACATCCTGAATGCCATTGGCATCTCCATGGTGGTGGTCGCGCTGGTCGCGTCCCCACGCAACGGCCGCCGCCAGATCCTGCCCTCGCTGGTGCTGGCCGGCATCTTTTTCGCCTTTGGCACTTGGGTCGGCCCAGCGCGCTTTCCGGCCTGGCTGCCCCGCCCGCTGACTTCGTACATCGGCGGCCAGCGCCCCATGTCCTGGTTCCCCCTCTTCCCCTGGGGCGCGTGGTCCTTGATCGGCGTTGCCGTGGGACACCTGTGGGTCGTCACCAGCCGCGATCCTCGCCTGCAAAAGCGCGCCTTCACCCTCACCTTCGCGGCCGGCGCCGCGCTGACCATGGCGGTCGTCATCATTCGCGCCGTCGATCCAACCATCATTCGCTACCCGTCGGAACTCATCATGCAAATGGGGCCCGGCATCTTCTTCCACCGACTGGGACTCATCGGCATCCTGGCTGGAGCCGGCTTCGCGTGGTGCCATTTTCTGCGCGGACGCTTCTCGGTACTGCGCCAGCTTGGCCGCACCTCGCTGCTCATTTACTGGGTTCACATCGAGTTCTGTTACGGCAGCCTGGTCTACGCCCTGCGCGGCCGGTTCACCATTCCTGGCGCCGCGCTCCTCGTCGGGACTCTCACCCTGGCCATGCTGGGCCTCTCGCTGGCCAAGACGCGCTACAGCCGCCCAGTGGTCGATTGGTTGCGCGCGCGCTTTCGTTCAACGCGCCTGGCGTGATACGAAGGCAGTACACCCCTACTCGACCGATGCATTTGATGACGCAGTTCTTTCCGGACCTCCGAGGCAGGCGCCCGCCGTTCTTCTTTTGGGCCATCCCCATCGCGGCCCTGCTCGCGCTGTCGCCCGTGGCCGCCACCGGTGCAACCGCAAACAAGACGCCAGCGAAGAACGCAGCCAAGAAGACAGACAAGAAGACAGACAAGAAAGACAGCAAGAAGAACGGCAAAACCGGCAAGAACGGCAAGAAGTCCGCAAAGGCCGGCCCGCCCAAGCACCACCACTCGGAAAAACACGTGGTCGCGATGAAGGGCAACCAGCCCAACGTCCAGTCGCAGGGCGCGCTGGTCATCGACCTCGACACCGGTCACGAGCTGTTCGCGCGCCGGCCCGACAATCCGCGCTCCATCGCGTCGATTTCAAAGCTCGCCGCCACCCTGACCGTGATGGACCACAACCTCGATCTTGACGGACTGACGACGATCAAGAAGGTCGACGCGGACGTGGCCCGCGGCGGCGCCAAATCGCGGCTGCTCGAAGGCATGACACTGTCCAATCGCGACCTCTTGCACGCGGCCCTGCTTGGCTCGGACAACCGCGCGGTGTCTGCCCTCGGCCGCGCCGTGGGACTTGGCACCGCGCAATTCACGGCGGCCATGAATCGCAAGGTGGCCTCGCTCGGCCTGCGCTTCACGCGCTTTCGCGAACCCACCGGACTTTCCGCCGACAACCAATCCACCCCGCGCGAAACCATCGAACTGCTCAAGGCCGCCATGGCCCATCCCGTGATCGGCCCCATCGTGCGGCGGCCCGAGTACGATGCCCATCCCGTATCCAAACCCGCCGTCCACTACAACAGCACGCACAAACCCGCGGCGCGCGCGAACATCCAGGTGCTGGGCGGCAAGACCGGCTACAACGATACCGCCCGCTACTGCCTGGTCATCGCGGTCAAGATCGACGGCCACAACTACGGCATGGCCTTGCTCGGCACCGAGGGCGACCTCACCCGATTCGGCGACGTGGCGCGCGTGGCGGATTGGATCGTCACGCACAAACCCAAGCGCGGACCGTCGACCGCGCCGCAAGGCCCGCCACCACCGGAGGCCATCCTCGGACCACCAACGACCCCCGATGGGGGCGTCGTTGAGGCGAGATAGCACGCCCGGAGCGACGACCGTGATAATGCGCACGCTGGTCGCGTTCCCAATTGCCGCCTCGGCTTCGATTCGGGGGTCTGCGCTTGCGAATTGGACCGTCGCCTAGCTAGAACGCAACCTGAGGCAACATGTCGGCAGACCCATCGCCATCCGCCCCAGAGAGTCCGGCTCCCACCGGCCCACCAGATTCGCCATCGGGTGCTAGGATTCGCACCATTGGCGCCTGCGCGATCCTCGGCGCCTTGCTTGCCGTGTTTGCCTTGACGGCGAACGTCCACTACCCGCTTCGCGAGTGGCTGGTCTTCATGCTCGCGCGCTACTGGCTGTTCGCCATCCTGTTTTCAGCGGCCTGCCTGTCGACGGGACTGCGACTCGCCAAGGTGATCCTGCCCGAACCGCCACGCCTGGGAGAACAGTTGACGTTCGCGTTCGCCTTGGGGGTGCTGGTCTTTACCCTGGGCGTGTTCCTCGGCGGACTGGCCGGGCTCTTCGGCCGGATCTTCTTCTTCGCGTGGCCGGGACTCATGATTGCCGCCGGCGCGCGGCCGGCTTGGCGCGATCTGCGACGGATATGGCGCCACCTGCGCGGCTTCGGGGCGCGCCTGTTCCTGCCGCGCGGGTTCATCGAAGGCGCGGCGGGCATGCTGCTCGCGCTTTCCCTGGTCGCCGTCTACTTGCAAGTGATGACCCCGCTGAATGTCGGGGGCGATGCCTACTGGTATCACCTGCCCATTGCCGAGCAATACGTTGCACGCGGGGCCATCCGCCCCTTTGCCGAGGGCTGGTACCTCGGCGCCTATCCGCAACTGGCCACCTTGCTCTACACCTGGGCGTTTCAATCGCCGGGGACGCTCTTCGATCACGTCGCCCTGTCATCGCACCTAGAATGGGCGCTCTTCCTGGCAACCCTGGCCGGCGTCTCGACGCTGGCGCGCCGGCTGCTCGGCGGTACCCGCGTCCCCTACGCCGCGGCGGCGGTCTTCCTGTTTCCAGGGATCTTTCTCTACGACTCCAGCCTCATCACCGGCGCCGATCACGTGCTCGCCTTCTTTGCGCCTGCGCTGGGCTTGGCCTTGATCCGCCTGGGCAGACGCTTCGAGCCCCGCGAGGCAGTGCTCGCCGGGATCCTCAGCGCCGGCCCCGTTCTGACCAAGTACCAAGGCATCTACTTCATCATCCCAACCACGCTCTTCATTTTGTATTTGACGGTGCGAACCAGGCGGCTACGACCGGTGCTTCTGTGGGGGCTTGCCTGTGCGGCCGTGTCGAGTTCGCACTGGCTGAAGAATTGGATCTTCTACGGTGACCCACTCTATCCGCTGCTGCACAACTATTTGCCCGCCAGGCCTTTTCACGAAGGGGCCGGACCACTGCTCGATCGCGAATACTGGAATGCCAGGTTCGTGTTAACGGGAACTTTCGGGCAGAAGGTGCTCCAGACCCTCGCAGCAGTGCCGACGTTCTCCTTTGTCCCGCACGACTGGGGTTTTCATGGCGACCGGCCCGTGTTTGGGTCGCTGTTCACATTGCTGATTCCAGTGCTGGCGTTCTTTCGAGCGCGTCGGCGGCTGTGGTTGATGATCGTCGGAATCCACATCGCCATCGTGGTGTGGTTCGTGACCAGCCACCAGGATCGCTTTCTGCAGGGGTTGCTGCCCTGGATGGCCGCTTGCACGGCGGCGATGCTGGTGCTCGCTTGGCGCGGCGGACGACTCGTCCGTTGCGGGGTCGCAACGCTGGTGATCTTCCAGATCCTTTGGGGTGGCGACGTACTTTTCATTCGCAGTCACGCCATGATTGGCGATTCGCCTTTCAAGACCCTCATCGACCACATGGCCCTTGGTCACGGCGGCAAGTTCGATGACCGACGACGACTTCACGGCGGCAGCCTGCAAGCCGTCGGTGAGCGCTTGCCCGCGCACGCTAAAGTGCTAATCAACGAACGTCACGACCGGTTGGGCATGATGGCCGAGACCGTCTCCGACACCGTCGGCTGGCAGGGTGCCATCGACTACCTGCTGCTGGAAACTCCCGACGCCACCGTCGATCTTTGGCGAAGACTCGGGACCACCCATGTGATGTGGTGGCAGGATTGGGGTTCAATGTCCCCCGAGCAGCTGGCGCGCGAGGCCGGCTTCGCGCGCGCAATCGACCAATGGGGCGATGGCCCGGAAGACATCGGAGACAAGCGCCTAAGCAAGTTGCTGGCAAATCCCAAGAACGGCGCGCTGGCGGCACAGCCAACCCGAATTGCATGGCTCGGCTGTGACGGAGACCCGCCGCTCGGCATCTTCACGCCGAAAGGTCTGGCCGCGCGAAAGCCTGTGGGGAGGCTCTCGGAGGAGCCCGTGCACGCGGCCGCCCTGAGTGAGCTGACCGCCGCCAACGCCTTGGTGATGCGCCCCTCGTGCGGCTATTTGAACGGAGTCGAACCCGAGATCTCCAAGCAGTTCAAGCTCATGATCAAGGGCGGCGACGTTTCCCTCTGGATTCGACAGTGACAAAAACTACTGCGCGCCGGCGGGCTCGCGCACGCGCTTGGCGATTTCGCTGAGCCCATCGGTGTTGAGGTCGCGCACTTCGCTTAGATAGACCATGGCCAAGTCAGCCCGGCCGCGATCGATTTCCTTGCGCGCCAGGGACACCAGACTGGCGTCGGGCTGCGGAAACATGCGCAGGGCAAGCCACAGCATGGCTTCCGCGCAAGAGCGGCAATCCGACTTGTCGAGCACGCCGATCAGCGCCACCATCTTTTCGGCGTTGAAGCCAGGCTTGGCAATGACCGTTTCCCACGCTTGGTAGGTGCCCGCCGGAATTCGCCCCGCGGCCTCTTCGCGTTCGCCCACCGTGCGCAAAAGGCCCGCCGGGCCCTTGATGCTGCGGGGATCGATGTCGCCCGCGCGCACGTAGCTGGTTGCGGCCTCGTGAAAGCGCTTCTGCTCGCGATAGGTTTCGCCCAGCTTGAGGTGCGCGTAGATGGCGTGCGGCTGCACGGCGGTGGCGCGCTCCCACAGCGCCAGCGAATCGTGCCAGGCTGGCACAATCTGCATGGTGGCCCATAGCTCGACTCCGAGCACGAGCGCCGCGCCGAGCGCGACCACCATGCGACCGCGCTGCCAGGCCAGCAGCTTGGCCAAAGGCCAGGCCAGCGCGCCGAGCGCGAGCAGCGCATACCGGTCGGCGAATCGGTAATAGAGCGGCGTGATGTTGGCCACTGGCAGCAGGCACCCGATGAAACCCACCACGGCGAATTTCGCGCCAGCAGGCATGCGGCGCCATGAACCCACCAGCGCGAGCAGCGCCGCCGCCACGGCAAGACCCGCGAACACCTGCCCCTGGATCACGGACGGATAGACTGGCGACAGATCCACCGGCGCAATCACGCGGCCGGCGTATACACCGATGGTGCCGAGCACGTCGAGCGCCATGGGCAGCGGCCGGCCCGACGGGATCATCTGGTTGTGCTTCCAGATGAAGGGCACGGGCAGCGCGAACACGAGCGCGATGATCGCGAAGGGCAGACAGCGCCGCACAGCCATGCGCATGGGGATCTCGCGCGCGAAGCGCAGCCACGCGAACAGCACGATGGGTACCACCACCGCCGAGGTCTTGGCCAGACAAGCCAGCGCGGCCAGCGCACAAGCGGCGACCGTGGATCGAATCGTGCGCGGCTCGCGATCCGCGACCAGCAAGGTCGCGAACATCAGCAACAGCGCCAGCACGTCCTTGCGCCCCACGACCCACGCCACCGATTCCACGCAGAGTGGCTGCAGGCCGACCAGCAGAATCGCCGTCAGCGCTGGCAACACGCCCACGGTTCGGCGCAAAAGAAAGTAGCCGAGCGTCAGCGCCAGCGCGAACAGAGCCAAGTTCATCGCGTGGAAGCCGGCCGCCGAACCTGGCCACAAGAGCCGGTCCGGCAAATACGAGAGCAGGTGCAGGGGATGGTAGGCCTGGAACTGCACGCGCGTCAGCGCCGCGGCGACGTAGGCCGATATCGGCCCATGAAACAAGGGGTTCTCGGTGACGAACCGGTCGTCGTCCCAGTTGGTGAACCCCGCACCAAGGGCCGGGAAATAGGCCACCAGCACCGCGACGACGATGGCCATCACCGCGTGGCGATCCCACTTTGCCCACTTGGCCTTGGCGCGTGCCGCGACCCCCGCCGCTGCCTCGGCCTGCGCGCGCGCTCTGGCTTCGCCTTTGCGCTGGCGATCTCTCCTCATGGTGGCCAGAATACACGTCGTCCCCAAAGCCCGTGAGCAAAGCTTCACCCAAGGGGAAACTAACTCTTTGTAGCCTTGATGCAACCCCAGGGGGCCAAATCCGAAGCTGACAACTTAGTTGCCACCGACGCCAACCCGATTGGCCCTTGGCGAGAAGAACCCTAAGAGATATCAAATGTTTTCTACTGTTTCATTCGGCCTGTATCTTGCTGTAAGGTAGCTTCGAGATACCAAAGCAACACAACAGCACGTTGGCTGCTCTACGAGGAGGACTTCCATGATTCGTAATTCAAAGCGCAGCATTCGCCTTCTGAGCTGGCGAACCCTTCGCTGGGCGATCGCGGTACCAAGTCTACCGCTCGTCTGGTGGGCTTGCACGTCGCACCCGCTCACGCAGCCAACTCCTGCGCCCGAGCAGCAAACCGACATCTACATCACCGTGGCGCCCAACCGGTTGCTCGACCTGGTGTTCATGGTCGACAACTCGCCGTCCATGGCGCCGAAGCAACAAAAGATGAACGCCCAGTTCCCGAAGCTGATCGCGGCGCTCAAGGATCCCAACGACGGCACCCTGCCCGACTTGCGCGTCGCCATCATCGACAGCGATCTCGGCACCGGCGGCATGTATACGAGCGGCTCTTGTGGTCCCAAGAACGGCAGTGTCTTCGGCGATCTCGGCAAGTTCCAGATGATCGGCGCCACGGCCTGCGGCGTGACCAGCCCCGATGCCACGTACCTCGAATACCTCAAGGGGCAGCCGGTGAACTACACCGGCGACATCAACACCGTGTTCGCATGTCTGGCCGGTAATCTCGGCACCCAGGGCTGCGGCGAAGAGCACCAGTTGCAGGCCTTCGAGTTCGCGCTGATCGCTGGCGGCTTGGGCAACGACGCCCAGCATGCGATGTTGCGCCCCGCCGCCTACCTGGGCTTGGTCTTCTTGACCGACGAAGATGACTGTTCGGCCGCCGAGAACGACCAGATGTTCGGCGACAAGCCCGAACTGCGTGGCGAGTCCGCGAGCTTGCGCTGCTACACGCGGTCGCACGATTGCGAAGGCCGCCACCTCACCATTACTCCTCCCGGATACCCAACCAGCGCTCCCTATTCCACCACGGTATCCAACTGTGCGGCACGCAATGATCCTTGCCAGAACCTAACGGACGGCTATGCGACAGGAACCGATACCTCAGGGCCCACCGACTGCAGCCCGCTCAAGGGCTATGAGCAACTTGCCAACGAAGTGAAGACCCTCAAGAGCGACCCGGACCAGCTCCTCGTGGCAGGCATCTTTGGCTGGCCGCTCGACGGCGACACCACGAAAGCGCCGTACAAGATCGACCTGATCCCCAACCCGAACACCGCCGACACCGCCCACGCGACGGTCTACGACTCGTGGCCGACTTGCTACGATCCCAACCACATGCCGGCGGCTGGGACCACGGACAAGACTACCGGGTTCGACTCGACCGCGGCTGGCTGGGGCGCCACCGCTGGCTTGCGCCTATCCGCATTCATCGACGAGTTCGGCGCCAATGGTCTGAAATTCAGCATTTGCCAGACCGACTTCTCGGCCTCGATGAAACTCATCGGCGACACCATCGCCAAGAAACTGCAGAATCTGTGCGTCGACTACAAGCTGATCGACACCGACCAGAACCCCGCCAACGGGGTCCAGGCAGACTGTCGAGTGGTCTATCGCCGCCCAGTAGTGGATGCCAACGGCCAGGTCACTTTCAAAGAAGATCCCAACTCCATGCCCCAATGCGATCCCAACCTAACCGACGACACTCAGACGACGTATCCGTGCTGGAAGCTCCTGAGCGACAAGACCAAATGCCCCATCAACGGACAGCTCATCAATGTCGTTCGGGCTCCAGCAGATCGCAACACGCCCCTCGACCCCGGCACCAAGGTGAGCATGCAGTGCCGAACCTGCACTGGCTTCATTGACGTGAGCACCGGAAAGGAGTTGCCCGGCTGCGACTACACCCTGTAACACAGACATAGGAAATCAAAAGGCCCACCTCCCTCGGGAAGTGGGCCTTTTGCTATTTCGAGCCCCGTTGCGTTTGCCCCTCGCCGACCGCCGCGCGCACGGGACCGAGATTGACCTCGGCCAGGCGCAGGGTTTCCGAGTTGTAGGGCACTTGGGTGCAAAAGGCGTTGCGGTCGCAGCGCGGTCCCAGGCTGGCGGCACGCACGTGCAGGCGCTCGCGCGCGCGCAAGAGCACGAGATGCGCGGCCTCGATGTCGCGCGCGGCGAGCAGGCATTCGGCGTAGGCCAGGCGCACCACGGTCTCGCATTCGCCCATGGTACCGAGCGATTGGAGGGCGCCAAAGTGCGCCTCGTGCGCGGCCACCGAGGCCTCGTGAACCTTGCCGCGGCCAAGGCGCGCCCGCGCCAGCAGGGCCAAGGCCAAGGCGCGCTCGGCCGGCGCCGCCGAAAGACCGGCCGCGGCCCGCTCGGCTTGCACGGCGGCCTCGTCGAAGCGGCCCACGGACAACATGATCTCGGCCAGGTAGCACATGCCGAGCCCCTGCTCGCGCGATTCCCCGCGTCCGCCCAGGGTAGCCACGGCCTGGCGGACCAGGCGCTCGGCTTCCAGACTCTCGCCCCGCCAACCGAGAACGCGCGCCAGATCCCGCCGCCCGATGGCCGCGATCTCGGGCAAGCCCAGGCGATCAGCGTTGGCCACCACCTCGCGCAAAAGCTCGACCGCGCGCCCGGTATCGCCCAGATCCGCGTACGCGGAAGCGATGTTGGAGCGAACCGCGCAAGCGTTGCGCTGATCGCCGGCCTGCTCGAACAGTGCCCACGCGGTTTCCAGCTCTTCCAAGCCGCGCGTGGTTTCGCCCCGGGCAACCGCACGCGCGGCGCGCGCCTTGTGCACCAGTCCCCAGGCCTGCGGCTCGATGTCCGAGAAATACCCGGCCAGGCGCGCGGCTTCCTCCAGCAAGGCGTCGGCGGCCGCCAGGTGGCCCGCGGTGATGAGGTGGGTGGCGCCTTCACTGAGACAAACCAGGAAGGCGTCGCGCGCTTCCAGTTGCGGCTCCACGGCGCGGACGTTGGCGATGAGGGCGCCGAGATCTTTCACCTTGCCCTGGCTGCCCAGCGCCACGATGGTCTGGCCGGCGGCTCTGAACCACATGGGCGAGCCAGGTGCCAGCAGAGCCAGCGCGGCCACGCCCGCGGATTCAGCCTGCGAGAGCTCGCCTCGCCAGCGCAAAGCCTCGGCCTGAACCAGGAAGATCGCGCCGCGGATCTCGCCCGCCTGCGCGTCGGTTGCACATTGTGCACCTTGTGCACCTTGCGCCTCGGCGCCCAGCGCGGCCAGGCCCAGCCCCGCGCGCGAGATGGCGCCGTCGAGGTCGTTGGCCTTGAAGGCCTGTTCGGCCGCGCGCCGGTACCAGAAGGCAGCGCTGCGCGCATCGCCACCGCGGCGAAAGTGCTCGGCCAGCACGAAGGGCTCGGGCGCGCTGTGTTCGAGCAGCCACTTGGCCGCCAGGCGATGGCCGAGCGAGCGATCTTCGTCGGTCAGCATGGAGTAGGCCGCTTCGCGAATCAGGGCGTGTGCGAAAGTGAAGGCCGGGCTGCCGTCGGAGGCAATGGACGAAGCCGCCAAATTCACCAGCTCGCGATCGCTCAGCCGCTCGAGCGCCTCGCCGACGCCCGAGCGCTCGCCCCCGAGCAGCGCCGCCACGCCGTCGCGCGAGAAGGTTTCGCCGAACACCGAGGCCGCGCGCAGCACGCGCCTGCCTTCCGGCCCCTCGGCCTCGAGCCGCGCCTGCACGATGCCCAGGATGGGTTCGGGGATCTCGCCCGAGCGACCGGCGTGCGCGGCACGAATCAGTTCCTCCAAGAAGAATGGATTGCCGTCGCCACGGCGGACGATTTGCTCGACCACATCATCGCTGGCAGGCGCGCCCAGGGCTTCGCGCACCAGGCGCTCGCTCGCGCGCCGGGAGAGCGGCGGCAACTGGATGACGTGGACCTGCCGCTCGGCCCACAGATTGGGAAACACGGTTTGCAGATCCGGTCGCGCCAGCGCGAGCACCATGAACGGGAAATCGCGCAGCCCGCGGATCGCGCCGTCGAGCAGGCCCACGGTCCCGGCGTCGCCCCACTGCATATCTTCGAGCACGACGAGCACGGGATTGACTTCGCATTCCGCGCGCATCCAATCCTCGAACGCACGCCGGGTGGCATCGGCCATCAGCACCGGGTTCTGGCGTGCACCGCGCAGGGATTCGTGATCGGTTTCGGGAAAGCTGACACCCGCGACTTCGCCGATGAACGCCGTCACGCCCACCCTGGCGCCGGCAGGTAGGTGACGACCCACGCACTCCGCGAGCTTGCGCCGACGCTCGTCGTCGGAGTCGTTCTCGGCGATGCCAGCCAGGCGACGAACCGCCCGGCCCAGCAAGGCGTAAGGCGAGCCCGCGGCCAGCGAGTCGCCGGCCCCGAACAGCACCAGGGCTGGTTCAGGCCGCGTGCGCAGCCAGGCCATGAATTCTTGCAACAGGCGCGATTTGCCGATGCCCGCGGGACCCGATACCAAAACTGCCTTGGCCTGACCTTCGAGCGCAGAATCCGTGAGTAGGCCAGCCAGAAACGACAATTCCTGCCCGCGGCCGAGAAAAGTCGCGGGCCGGCCAAGCAGGCTGCGCTTGGTTTCGAGCGTCTCGCGCGGGGCCAGCAAGTACACGCCGGTGTCGTCGCGAAGGAGATCGAAACGCGCGCCCAGGAGCGGCGTGACCCCTTCCTCGACGCGCACGCGGCCGGCCCCCGTGGTGCGCAAAAGGTCGGCAGCTTCCTCGATCACGCTGCCCACCGCGGATCGGCGCGACAGGCGAGCGATGCCCAGGGCCACCACGACCGCGGCGTCGGGCAAATGCTGGTGCACGAGAAGCGCGCAGCGAGCCGCCAACACCGCCTGATCCGAAGCCACGGTGCCCTCGGGCAAGGTCACGACCATCCTTCCACCGGGCAGAAGAAAGGTCTTGGCGGTGAAGCGCAAGGCAAGACGCGCCTCCAGCTCGGCCAGCGTGGGCGCCTGTCCCGGCGAGGACAGGACCGGTGTGACCCGATCGGCCCCAGGCGAGGGCGCCTCGCCAGAGTGCACGGGACCGACCGTGGCCATGACAATGCAGCTCACCCGCTGCTCGACCACGGTGAGCTGGGTTTCTTGCAAGCTGGCGACGGAGCCCTCGGAGACATCGCCGAGCGCGGCCAGCGTGCGCAGCACCTGCGCGGCGGTGGGCCGGCGTTCGGGGTTTTTGGCCAGCATGCGCGCGATAAGATCGCCCACCACGCGCGGCACCTCCGGCACCACTTCGGAGAGATGGGGCGGATCCTCGAGCATGAGCTTGGCCAGCAGCACGCCCGGCTCGTGGCCGCGGAAGGTGGGCTTGCCGGTCAGGCATTCATGCGCCACGCAGCCGAGTGAGAAAACATCGGCGCGCCCGTCGACAGTGCCACCGCCATCGATGGTTTCCGGCGCCAGATAGCCCGGGGTTCCCACCAGATTCCCCGTGCGCGTGAGCCGCCGCCCGGCGTTGGCCAGCCGTGCGATGCCGAAATCAAGCACCTTGAGTTGCGTGATCTTGCCTTCGAGGAGAAAGAGATTGTGCGGTTTGATGTCGCGATGGATGACCTCGTGGGCGTGGGCGTAGGCCAACGCCTCGGCCGCCTGCTTGAGCAGGATCACGGTGTCGACGAGACCCGGCGGTTCGCGTTCGAGACGGCGGGCCAAGTCCTCGCCCTCCAGCCATTCCATGACCAAGTAGCGATCGCCACCGACGGTGCCGTGGGCCAAGTAGCGCACGATGGATGGATGTTGGAGCGCGGACAGAATCTTCGCCTCCTGGGCGAAGCGCTCGCCTTCGCGATCTTCATCCGTGCGCAGAAGCTTCACGCAGACTTGCAGGTGCGAAACCACGTCGCGCGCGCGATACACCTCGCCCATGCCACCGGACGCAACCACATCCTGCAGCCGGAAACGACCGCCAATGAGTCCAGATCGATTTTGTCCTCGGCCGTCCCGCCGACGGGCGCCCATTCATTCCATTATGCACCCGTTCCGCGGCTTCGCTAGAAGGCTGGGCTACGCCCCCGCGGCCTTGAGCACTTCGCGGGCGATGACCAGCTTCTGGATTTCGCTTGTGCCCTCGCCGATCTCGGCCAGCTTCACGTCGCGCAGGTAGCGCTCGACGGGGAACTCGCGCGTGTAACCGTAGCCGCCGTGGATCTGCACGGCCGAATCGCAGGCGCGCACCGCTGCCTGCGAAGCGTAGTACTTTGCCACCGACGACTCGCGCGTGCTGCGCTGTCCACTGTCCTGCATGATGGCCGCTCGCCAAACCAGCAGCCGTGCGGCGTCCAGCCCGGTCGCCATGTCGGCCAGCATGGTCCGGATGGCCTGGAATTCCGCGATGGGCTTGCCGAATTGCACCCGCTGCATGGCATAGGTCCGCGCGGCCTCGAAGGCGGCGCGGCCAATGCCGATGGCCCAGGCGCCGATGCCGATGCGGCCCCGGTCGAGCACCTTGCCCGTGTCGAAGAAACCGCTGTCGATCTGGCCCAGACGTTGAGCGTCCGGTACGACCACTTCCTCGATAACCACGTCGGCGGTGTCCGAGGCCCATAAACCCATCTTTTCGACCAGGCGCCCAGGACGCAGGCCCGGCGTTCCCTTTTCCAGGATGAACGCGGTCAGGCCTTTCTGCTTGCGCGCCGGCGTCGTCGAGGCGAGTACCACATAGACATCGGCCACCGAGCCTTGGGTGATGAAACTCTTGCCGCCGTTGAGGACCCATTCGGCACCGTTTTGTCCGTCGCGCCGGATAGCGCGCGTGCGCGCCGCGCCCGCATCCGACCCCGAATCCGGCTCGGTCAGACACCAAGCCCCCAGCGACTTGCCACTCGACAGGCGAGGCAGGTACTTGTGCCGTTGCTCTTCGTTGCCGGCCAGGTAGATGTGGTCCATGCACAGAAGGTTGTGCGAGGCCACGGTCAGCCCCACCGACGCGTCGGCGCGCGCGATCTCTTCGACGGCCACCGAAAGGTCGAGCATGCCCATGCCGGTGCCGCCGTAGCGTTCGGGGATCTGGATGCCAAGCACCCCGAGACCAGCAAGGGGCGCGATGATCTCGTGCGGGAATTTGCCGGCTTCGTTCCAGCCCGCGGCCTTCGGGATGATCTCCCGGGCACAGAAATCTCGCACGGTTTTCTGAAGGATCTTCTGTTCCTGGCTCAGCTCGAAATTCATCGCTCGTTTCCGGTTGGGTTGCCTGTGAAATGCTACTTTCGGCCAGCCGTCACCTTGAACTGCACGGCCACGATCTTGTCCGTTTTCTCCGCCAGCGCGACCTTGATCGCATAGGCGGTTCCACGGGGCAGGTAGACCAGCGACTCGGCGGCCAGCGGCAGGGTTTCGCCCGCGACCTTGAGGCTGCCGGTGCCAGAGACGAAGTACAGCACAAGGGTGGCGGATGGATCGCCCTTGCCCTGCAGCTCGGCGCCGTCGACGAGTTCCAGCTGCGCCAGCGACATGGCCTGGCCAGGGCCAGGCGCAATGAGGTTCTTGGCGCTGCCCATCGCTCGCGGCAGTGCGACCGCCTTGGTCTCGGCGGCCGAGGCCACGACGACCTTGCTTACTTGCTCTGGCGTCACCTTGGCGGACGCCGGGTCGCGAATGACTTCGAATTCGGCACGACCACGTGCGTCCTTGGGATCGCGGTATACGCGCTCGGGACCGGGCGGCGAAAAGGCCTGCAGGAACACGGCCGTCGACTGCCGGCCCATGTTCTCGATGACGTGCGGATACCCGGCGGGAATGAACACCGCCGCGCCCTCGTCGAGCTTGGCCGGCGTCGCGCCTTCCGGCCCCAGCAAGCGGGCGTGTCCCTTCACCAGGTAGAGGATCTTCGCGCTGTGGGGATGGCGGTGCATGGCCACGCGGCTGGCGGGACCGACGCTGAGCAAGGTCACGGAAATGCCTTCCGCCTTGACGTTGGTCTCGTCCGCCAAAACCTTGACGGTGAACGGAACGTCGCGCTTGGGACCGACCTTGGCCTTGTTGGTCGGCGGCGCGCCCAGCGCGCGCTCGGGAACGTCCGCGGCGTTGACCAGGAATTGGCTGTTTTGCGCCTTGAAGGAAAACGGCAGCACTACGCTTGCACCGGCTTCGATTCCGTCGATCGTCCAGCCCAGAGCTGCCTTCTCGACGCAAGCCGCGAGCGATGGGTTCGCGCTCTTGTCGATCTTCTTCACCTTGGCGGAGGTGACCTTGCCGGCTTTGCCGATGTCGACCGTGACCTCGACCATCCCGGCGGCGTCCAGGCGGTCGGCGAGCACCTTCTCGAAGCAACGATACACGTCAGGGCCGTGCTTTTGCAGGGCATTCTCGATGACCTGTGCCACCTGCCGCGCCTCACCAGGTTTCGCCTTGGGCTGTGCGTGCGCCGCGCCCACCATCGCACAGCAAAGCGCGCCCGCCGCCAAGGCCGATGACGTTCTCCACCTACTCGTTGGTTTTCTCACGGCTCTTTCGTAGATCGCCTGTGCAAGAAAGTCCCGTAGTTTTCGCATGGATCATCTCTGCGGCTGTGCGCAACGAGCCGTGGATGAGACAGGCTCTTCTCAAAGCAGAGAAACGTGCCGATGAGATCGAGTGGGCAGTCGTCAAGCCTTGCCGTGCATTTGTCTGTCCTGGGTGCTCCTGTGGACTATCGCTGCGACAGCGAGGACCGAGGTAGTCAAGACTCGATCGGGCGCGCTAGCGCACTGGACAAGGGCAGAGATTTCCGTCGGTCTTGCGCCATCCGCCGCCAGCCAAACTGTCGCTCAAGAGGGCGTCATGCTGGCCATCGAGCGGGCCGCGCAAACCTGGAACGCGGTTCACGCCGGACAGCCGCGCCTGAACGGCGCCCTGGGCACCGACGCCGTCGTCACCATCAAGTTCTGCCGGGGAAGATGGCGTGGCGAGACCATCGACCTGGGAAAGTCGCAATTCACCGCCAGCCTGCGCGATGGTGAAATCACGGCCGCGACAGTCGAGTTGAACGAGTGCGATCACGCCTTCACACCACCTGACGAGAGCGCCGCTGGCCGCTACGATTTGCAGGCAGTCATCACCCACGAACTCGGCCACGTGCTCGGGCTCGGCCACAGCGACAGCTCCGCGGCCATCATGCACCCCAACGGGCGCGGCGCGGAGCTTCGCAAACCGCACTCCGACGACAAAACGGCGTTGGCACTGATCTACTTTGGACGCGCCCCCGCCGTCGACGAGGGCAGCATGACAACGGGCAGCACCTCGTTGCCGTCTTATCCGCGCCTTCCCGCGCCTCATTCCGGCCAGGAAAGCTTGCCAGCTGCGACCGTTCGGCGCGGCGCCGAGCTACCACCCAGCGCGACGCTCGTCGCGGGCAATACCATGCCCGCGGACCAAGTGTCCGTTCTCAGCCTGACCGCTGGCGGTGGCCGGCAAGTTTTGGTCTACACCTGCGAGCCCACGCTGCTGCCCCCAATCGGCTGGGCGCCCGGCCAAGACGCCAAGCGCCCACCTGGCCAGCGCGTGCGAAACAACGCGCGGTAGCCGAGCTAGGAGTCCTAGGACTCGCCGTTCGTCGGGGATTCCGTCGTGGCTTCGACGCTCGCAGTTTCCACGGGCGCTGCCGCCGGTGCAGGCGACGTGTCGGCCACTGGCGGTGTCGCAGGTGCCGTGGCCGCGACATCGGTGATTTCCGGCACGGCGGGTTCGTCCCAGCCGCCACGCCGGGGACCGGACCAATTCCGGTCATCGCGCCCGCGGCCATTGCCTCCACCCGGACGACCGTCGCCACCGTCCGGCCGCCTAGGGCCGAAGCCGCGACCGCCGCTGCCTGGCGGGCGTGGGCCTGCTGGCCTTGCACCAGCATCCGCGGGCCGAGGCCCGAAAGACGGTCGGTCCCCCCTGCCCTCGCCTCGCGGACCCGGCCTTGCGCCCGGTGCCCCGGGTGCGCCTGGTGCCCCCGCCGCGCCCTGCGGTCGTGGACCATACGGTGGACGGTCTCCCATGGGTGGCCGCGGACCGCGATTGTCGAAGCGCGGCTCCCTCGGCGGGCGGCGATCTCCTGGCGGGCGACGATCGCCCGGCGGGCGGCGTTCGCTGCGGGCCGCGTTCGCATCTTCCGCGTAGACGCGGCCGTTGTCCGACGGGCGAGAGAGCATCCAACCGGCGCCAGCGCGTGGCGTTTCCCCGCGGGCCTCGCGGCTGTCGCCGTCGCGTCCGCCCGGACGATCATTGCTGAACTTGCCGCCCTTGCCCGGTCCACCGGGCCCGCCCGCGCCGCGCGGACCGCCCGATCCGCCAGGCCCGCCCCCGCCCCGCGGACCGCCGGGCCCGCGATTGCCACCAGGGCCACCGCGGTCGCGCCCACCCGGGCCGCGCCGACGATCGCCGTCGCGCGAATCGAACGAATTCTGCTGCATGCTCTGCGGCCGAGGCGTCAGATCGACAACGTAGAAAAACTCACCGCGCTTCTGCGCACCCATCGGGGCGGTCTCGCCTTGGATCACGCGCACCAGACGCACCTGGGCTACGCGCCTACCCACGACGTCGAGCGCCTCCATCAACCGGCTGAGCCGATCGCCCTGAACCTGGAGCGCGGCGCCCACGGCTTCCGCCTCGGGTCCGCTGCCCAGGTCAGGCGCAGGAGCGGGCTCGGGCTGCGCTTCCGCATCGCCTTCGCTGGCGCCACCTTCGCTGGGCGCTGCCTCTGCGCTCGCTGCGGCCTCACCCGAGGTTTCTTCCCCTGCGGTCGCCTCGCCCGCGGCGGGCTCTGTGCCGGCCACCTCTACTCCTGGGCTCGCTTCTTCCGCGACCACAGGCGCTGGTGGGGCAACTTCGGCCGCAGGGGTGGAAATCTGCGGGTGCTCGGCCCGGTAGGCCTGCTGGGCCTCTGCCGCCCGCTGCAGCAGAATTCCGGAAAACTCGGTGATGGTCTTCATGGCTTACGCCCTTCCTTGCGTGTGAATCAGGGCAGGTTCATCAGTCGGATGCAGCGCCTTTCGTAGTTGTTTTGGGCGCTCTCGTCAATGGCAAGGTGGACCGCGCCACTGCGGACAAGCAGTGACTAGGCACCTCCCAGGGAAACCGAGGCGAGCAAACTAGCACAAAATGCGGGAAAACCGCACCGGAGAAGGAAAAAGCGTCGGCTTCCCGCTTCCGGCTTGTCCTCTGGCCTTGCGCGGCAGTCGGGCACCGAAACACGGTGCGATTTTCCCAGAATTCTTCACCCAAACGCTCAAGTCATGCACCACTGGTGCCGAAAATGAGCTGGCGAGGATTGGAATCATGAGTCTGCTGCTCTCTCGATGATTTCTAGCCCTCGCGCCTACGGAGGATTTCATGCACCGTTTCGAGACCACGCCTGACTTGGAAACCGGAAATCGGGACATCGATGACCAGCTCCAGACCCTATTCACCATGGCCAACGAGATCCTGTTCTCGGCTGAAATCATACAGAGCCACGAACAGTTCCGTCGAGCCGTGACCTTCTTGGTTTCTTATCTCGAGTACCACTTCGCCGCCGAAGAGCTGGCCATGCTCGAACAAGGCTACAGCAGCCGCCGCTTCCACACCGCCTTTCACGACCACGTCCGACGCGAGGCCAGGAGCATCGCCACCAGCCTTTCCCGCAAGGGAACCGCCGAGGAAGCCAGATCCGCGATCTTCTTCATACTCGAAGACTGGATCGAGTACCACGTGCGAACCACCGACCGTCAGCTTGCCGAGTTCCTGCGCGAACAAGCCGACACGCCTGGAACCGCCCGTCTCCCTGGCATCCGGCCGCTCAAAGCCTCCGGAACCATCTCCGCCGACTTCGACGAACAGATCCTCGCCCGAGCGGCCGGCCAGGCGTAGCAGAATTCGCGTGTGCCCAGGCGCGACGCGCCCTTGCACGGGCTAGGCAAACGACCCGATGGGCCTGCATGACCCGCTCAATGGAACGTGTCATCGAAGCCCGAAGCGCGCTATCCTGTCCGAGTGAGTGTCGCCATGCACACCGCTAAAGAAACCGTCCGCCGCCTCCTCGATGACCTGCCCGACAACGCCTCGCTGGAGGACATCCAGTACCACATCTACGTCCGCGAGAAGATCGAGCGCGGCCTGCGCGATGTTGAAGCCGGGCGCGTGGTCGACCAGGACGAGGCCAAGCGACGGATGGCCAAGTGGCTTGGCGAGTAGGCTGGACCGAAGCCGCGCTTGAGGATCTGAGCGCGACCGCGGAGTACATCGCCCGCGATAGCGCTCGCTATGCAAACACCTTCACCCGCAATGCCTTCACCGCGTCCGACACGCTGACCGAGTTCGCGAACCGTGGCCGTATGGTCCCCGAATTCGGCGACCAGTCCATCCGCGAACTCCTCCTCGGTAGCCATCGGATGATCTACCAGGTCACGACGGACAGGGTCTTCATCATCGGCATGGTCCATGGCGCCCGCGATCTTGCGGCCATGTGGCTTTGGGAGAAACGGACGGGTGAACGTGAGCCCTGACGAGGCCGATCCGCGGATCGAGGCACTCTGGACAGCAGCGATCGAGCGACGAGCCCGCGAGGTCGAGGAGGGCAAGGTTGAGTCGATCGATGCGGACCAAGGCTGCGGTCTCGGCGCATCGGTTGAAGAGTTATCCGATCGGAACCCTCCTCGTAGCGATGTACGGCGAAGGGAAGACGAGAGGCCAGGTCACCGAACTCGGCATCAAGGCAACCGTCAATCAGGCATGTGCCGCCATCGTTGTGGATGGGTCAAAAGCACTGAGTGGATTCGTCAGGCTTGTCCTTCAGGCAAACTACTTGAGCATGCGCGAACTGGCCGAGGGCGGGAACCAGCCCAACTTGAGCCTTGGGAAGATGAAAGAGCTACCCATCCCGCTGCCGCCCCTCCGTGAGCAACACGAAATCGTCCGCCGCGTGGACGCCCTGTTCAAGCTCGCCGACGCCATCGAGGCGCGCGTGGCCGCGGCCACCGCCCGCGCCGACAAAATCACCCAGGCGATCCTCGCCAAAGCCTTCCGCGGCGAACTCGTCCCCACCGAGGCCGAGCTGGCCCGTCAAGAAGGCCGCGACTACGAACCCGCCTCCGCCCTCCTCGCCCGCATCCGCGCCGCCCGTGCCGCCAATGCTCCCACTTCAAAGTCACCTGCCCGCGATGAGCGGAACACTCGTTCCAAGGCGAAGCGTGACCAGATCGGCCGAAGCCGGTAGACTGGCCTCCTCGTGCTGACTCGCCTAACAGTCCAGGGCTTCAAGAACCTGCTCGATGTCGACCTGTGCCTTGGACCCTTCACCTGCCTGGTTGGCGAGAACGCGGTGGGCAAGTCCAATCTGTTCGATGCGATTCGCTTCCTGCACTTGCTCGCCAGCCGCCCCATTCCCGAGGCGGTGAGCAACATCCGCGAGTCGCGTGGACGGCCCGCCCGGCCAGCCGACCTGTTCACGGGCTTCGGCGGAAAACGTGCGGCCGACGAAATCCGCATTGCCGTCGAGATGGTGGTCAAACCCACGGCCATCGACGATTTCGGCGTCGAGGCCAAGGCGTCGATCACCTCGCTCCTCTATGAGATCGCGTTCGAGATGGACGAGGCCGAGGATCGCCTGGTGCTGAAAGAGGAGCTCCTTGCCCCCATCACCTTGGGCCAGGCCAGGAAGAATCTTGGCTCTTGGGCCAGGCCGGCGTTCTCCGATTCCGTGTTGATGGGCGCGCGGCGCGGGCGCGGCAGGGATCTCATCAGCACCACGGGCGGTAAGATCCAACTGCACCAGGACGGGCACGGCGGACGCAAGGTGCCCTCGGCGGGATCGTCGCGAACGGTGCTATCGAGCGCCAACGCCGACTTCCCTACGGCACTGGCGGCCAAGCGCGAGATGGAATCCTGGCGGACGCTGCAATTGGAGCCATCGTCCATGCGGGCGCCGTCCCTGTTCACCGATCCGAAGCAGATCGACGAGCGAGGGGCTTTCCTGGCCGCGGCCCTGCAACGACTGGCGAAGCGCCGGGGGGCTGACGCCTGGGCCGACATCGCAGAGCGGGTATCGCGTTTGGTGCCCGAGATGGAAGAGCTGCGTGTAGTCGCCGATGAGCGGACGGAAACCTACACGGCTGAGATTCGGGGCGCGGATGGCACGTTCCGTCCGGCCCGCGCGCTCTCGGACGGGACGTTGCGCTTCCTGGTGCTGGCGGCGTTGGCCGTGGATCCAGAGGCAACCGGCACCCTGTGCATTGAAGAGCCGGAGAACGGCATTCACCCAGATCGCATCGCGGACATGACGACCCTGCTCGACGATCTGGCGGTGGATCCGCAAGCGGCGGTGGGGCCGGACAACCCCTTGCGACAGGTGTTGGTCAACACGCACTCACCGCTGGTGTATAGGCAGGTCCGCCCCCAGGACCGGGTCTTTCTCGAGTCGGTGGATATCGTTCGGGGGAAGATCCGGGGTAGCGCGGTCGCCGTCCGGGTGCCAGCCGGAACCTGGCGCGGGAAGCTGGACAACCCGGTGCACCTTCCGGTGCAGCCCGGCCGGACCCTGGGCTGGGAACAAATGGAGTTTCGCTTCCGCGCCGCAGACGAGCCATGAGCACCACCTTGCGCCTGACCTTGCTGGCGGACGGACGCAGCGACGCTTGCTTGCTGGTTCTACTGCGCTGGCTGGTGGGCGGGGCCGTGCATGACGCCCAGATCGAGTCGGTCTTCGCGGATCTTGGGGTTGTCCGTGAGCCGCGGAGGACGCTGGACGCGCGCATCCGCGCGGCGGTTGATCTCTATCCTTGTGACCTTCTATTCGTGCACCGAGATGCCGAGTCTGTGCCAGCCGAGGACCGAATCAGTGAGATTCGACGTGCGGTCGACGCCGCCGCGACCGGTGGTCGCTGGGTGCCCGTCGTGCCTGTGCGCATGACCGAGGCATGGCTGCTCGTGGACGAGCCTGCGATTCGTCTCGCTGCTGCCAATCCATCCGGGACGGTTCCACTCGATCTGCCCCCGCTCTCGCGCCTGGAAAATCTCCCGTCCCCCAAACAGGCGCTTCGCGGCGCGCTGGAGGTCGCATCAGGGCGAACCGGGCGCAGGTTGGAGCAGTTCAGGCGAGACATGGGACAACACGTTCAGCGCGTTGCCCAGGTCATGCAGCAGAAGGAGAAGCTTCGCGACCTGGCTGCGTTCAAGCGTCTGGAAAAGGACACACGCGAGGCCCTTCGCGGTCTGGCAGAAGCCGCGTCAAGCTGACGCACTCAAGCCCCAGCGATTCCGCCAACTTAGCCAATCAAAGTGCTCACTCGATGCCTGGATCGGGCCTTCCTGCTCAGCAAAAGTGTTCAGTCGACACGTTGATCGACCATTTCTACTCAGCGGAACTGGTCACTCGACGCTTGGATCGGCCATTCCTGCTGGCTCGACACCGCTAACGCCAGGCTGGCTTGGGCCCAAGCACTGTCGAGATTCGGGCGATGGTTTTCGGGGCGGCTCGCGGTACCATGCCGCAGTGGAGCAGTCAGCGCCGCCTTCGCCCAAATCTGCAGTCGCTATCGTCCGCGTGCTGATCTCGATGGGCGCTGTCGGATTTCTCGGATACGCCGTCGGTCGCTTCGTCTACTACCATTTCGCCTTCAGCGACCGGCTCGCGCGACTGATGATTTTTCTCTAACGCCATGTCGCTCGTTGTCCAGGCTCTCCGCGAGTTCACCCGAGATGTGCCGTTGGCTATGTGGCTGTTGTCCGCCTTCTGCATCGCCCTTGTTGTCGAGACAATAGTGATCATCCTCGCGCTTCGTCGGGGCTCGGACGCAAACGCGGGGACTGACGGCAGCCATGTGGTCAAGCGAGGAATGGCCCTTCTATTTCTGTTCACGTCGGGTTTCGTTGCGGTCGGATTTCCACTGCTGGCGCGCACGTCTCTTGTGCAGTCCTGGGCTCGAATTCAGGGCGCGCTAACCCTGGCAACCGGCGCAGAGAGGGCGGCCGAGTATTCGCCCGCGATGTCGGCGCTGCTCAATACGTGCTCCCTGGTGCCCATCTTGGTGTTGCTGGTTGAGCTGTTTGCCTGCCTCGGAATCGGACTGGCCTTGGGGGATCTCTGGTCGATGAATCAACGGGGCTCGCCAGGCCAAGGCAAGCCCCCAGTGCCTCGACGGTGGGATGGTGGGGAACTTGGCATTGTGCTCACGTTGTTGCTGCTTCTGTCCATCGGGCCGGTCGTTCTCGGAGGACTCTGGCAGACACTCGCCATCAACCGTGGTTTCGAGGCTGTGGGACACAGCCCACGGGCAGCCAAGCTTCACGTGATGGACACCATGCTTGCGAATGCCCAGGCACAGCTCGACGGCAGCTCGCGATGGGCGTTGGCCGGTGCCCTACTCGCGGTAGGCATCGCGGCTACCCTCCTGCTTTCGCGCTCGCGAGGGTGGCTCCGCTCTTCCGGTGATCAAGAAATGCGGGCCTGGCAGAGAACGCTGATTTTCGCGTTGGCCTGCGCGCTCGCGGGGGTGGGGCTTTTGGCTTGGTCCGCGCCACTCAAGGCAGAGGCGGACTTGCCATTCCCGCTGCCAGCCTCCGTTCCCGTTGTCCGATTGCCGAAGAATCTTCCACCGACCGTCGACTTCGTCGGACCTGACGAGATCGACACGGGTCCCCTGGTAGAGATCAGGCGGCAGGGCACGACCGTTGACGGGCTATCGCTCGGCTACGACGAGATGGTGCGCCAGCTTCGCGGCTCGACGGCGTGGGAGCTTCGCGACGGAGAAGCTCCCATTCAGGTGAAGGCCGATAACCTCACGATTGTGATGGACCCCGAGGCTCCGATGAGCCAGCTTGACCTCGTTCTCAAGGCGGCCCGCGAAGCACGCTACCTCCGTGCATTCTTTGTTTCGCCTCGCATGGAGACACTGGACCGCCCCGTGCTTGGCAGGATTGAACACCAGCAGCCAACGTCCGCCGTCGCGTGGTTGACCGCCTCTCCCAAGGTCCCGTCCGGCGCCAGCAGCCCCACGAGCACGATGGAAATCGGCGACTACCCCGACTACCGCGTCTTCGTCCACGAACTCGTCAAGCGTCGCCAGGCGGGCAAGCGGGTCATGGTCGAACTGCCCTGATTGGCAGCGATCCTAGCGCTGGAATAGAGAGCGCGGCGGCAAGTCCTAGAGAATCATTGTGACCCCATCGGGACTTGAACCCGAGATTACGCCGTGAGAGGGCGCCGTCCTAACCGCTAGACCATGGGGCCGTTGCTAAGCTGCAACTTTTTGAAACTGGTTCGGGGATAAGGATTCGAACCTTAATAGCCAGATCCAGAGTCTGGCGTCCTGCCGTTAGACGATCCCCGAATACGATTTCGGCGGGCTGTCCCCGCCGCGGATGACATTTGTAGCAACGGGCGTGGTGCTGTCAAGGACTGCGTGCATTCCGCCGAAAAATGGCTATCTTGCCCGAACTTCGAATCAGTGTAGTTTAGGCGAAGTGCAAGCGGCCGAGAGGCCATGCGGTGAGTAATATGGATCTGAGCTTCTGGGCTGCAACGGACATCGGGCGCAAGCGCACCCACAACGAGGACAACTTCCTCGTCGACCAAAAACTGTCCCTGTTCGTGGTGGCGGACGGCATGGGCGGCCATGCGTCTGGTGAAGTCGCGTCACAGATGGCGGTCAACGAATTTCGTGGCGCGGTCGACAGCCGGCGCGACATCATCGACGCCTATGCGCGACACGACACCGGCGTGACCACGCACGACGTGCTGGGGGTGCTCGAATATGCGGTGCAGACCGCGGGCCTGGCCATCTTCGAGCGCGGCCAGAAAGAGCCCGAGAAGCGCGGCATGGGCACCACGATTTCAGCCTTCTTGCTCATCGGCGAGCGCGGCTTCATCGCCCACGTGGGCGACAGCCGTGTCTACATGGTGCGCGGCGGGCAAACCGTGCAACTCACCGAGGATCACTCGCTCATCAACGAGCTCATCCGCCACGGCAAGGTCACGCGCGAAACGCTGGCCAAGTCGCCCTACGCCTCGTACAAGAACGCCGTCACGCGCGCGCTCGGCGTGTACGAGACGGTGCAGGTCGATACCATCGACCTCGAAGTCTTGCCCGGCGACCAGTTCCTGCTCTGCTCCGACGGGCTGCACGCCTACCTCGACGAGAAAGAGATCTCACGCCAGCTAGCCGAAGAAAGCATCACCACGATCCCGGGCAAGCTCATCGACCACGCCAACACGGGCGGCGGGCACGACAACATCACCGCCGTGGTCCTGCGCGTCCACGCCGACGCCACCGCCACCTCCGACGCGCGTTCGCAAGAGCTGAACCGCAAGGTCGAAGTGCTCAAGCAAATGCCGCTATTCCGGCACCTGACGTACAAGGAGATCCTGCGCGTCCTCGCCCTCACCGAGGTCAAGGACTACAAACCAGGCGACGAGATCATCACCGAAGACGAGCCTGGCAGCGAGCTGTTCATCATTCTGTCCGGCAAGGTGCGACTGCACAAAGAGGGCGCGCTGGTCACGTACGTTGGTCAAGGGGCGCACCTTGGCGAGATGGCTCTCGTCGACAATGGACCGCGCTCGCTCAGCGCCACGGCGGAAGAAGTTTCGCGCGTGCTGGTGCTGCGCCGGCGGGATTTCAACGACCTCAT
>Ga0265342_10000490_pt1 | contig 42807 bp, 37 predicted proteins | sample 4CB327metaG_FD_203125 | JGI IMG/M metagenome (GOLD analysis project Ga0265342, IMG submission 203125) | Rhizosphere microbial communities from Carex aquatilis grown in University of Washington, Seatle, WA, United States - 4-CB3-27 metaG | ecosystem: Host-associated > Plants > Roots >... | reverse complement strand
CCAGGATAAATAGATTAAGGGAACGTTTCATGAAATAACCTCCGGGTTTTAATTATAATAAAAAAAGAGGCATTCTGCGTAGGGACGCGATTTATCGCGTCCGTTACCAAAATGCCTCCCCAGGCAACACACAATTTATATAGATATAACACACCAACTATACAATTACAAGGTGTTTTTTAAAAAAATACCTGCGTACAGACTATTGCATATTAACGGGTTGGGGTGATATCGTCCGCAGCTATGTCTCGATCTTACCCAAAGAAAAACCGTCGGCAGAACCGCGCAGCATATCTCGGATAAATTCGACTACCGGATGGGTTTGATTCTTTTTCGCCAGGACTACAAGGTTTTCCAAGACGTTGGGCGTCTCCATGAACTCTTTGATCTTTTCCCGATCAAAATCTACCTCACCGTCAAAGTAAACAACCAAGTCGGCAAGGAGTTTTTCGGCGGTATAGCCATGATCAAAGCCGTTCAAGCGCTTAAGTCGCGCTTCCTGCTCTTTACGCGCGCGCTCCTTCTCGGAAGACATTTTTATTTGCCGGCAGCCTTCGCCGCCTTTTTCTCTTCAATAACTTTTTGCGTCATTTCAAACGGTACCTGCATATAACGCTCAAAGTGCATCGAATAGGAAGCACGGCCGCTCGATAACGAGCGCAAGGTCGTCGCATAACCAAAAAGCTCCGCCAAGGGGGCCTCGCCGTCAATGATCTGGTTAGGGCCTTTAGATTCAATACCTAAGACCTTACCACGCTTGGAACATAAATGGCCCACTACGCTACCGACATGTTCTTCCGGAGTAATTATTTCCAGCGACATCAAAGGCTCTAAGAGGATCGGCATACACTTCATAAAGGCGCGCTTAAAGCACTCGCGGGCGGCGATCTTAAACGCGATTTCTGAAGAATCTACTTCGTGGTAAGAACCATCGATCAATTCCACCTTAACGTCCACCACAGGAAAGCCGGCATAAGCGCCTTCGTGCAAGGCTTCGATCACACCTTTTTCTATGGCCGGAATATATTCCTTAGGGACCGCACCGCCCTTGATCGAATTAACAAATTCAAACCCTTCGCCGGGTTTAGCCGGAGACATATTAAACACAACGTGGCCGTATTGGCCGCGGCCGCCGGATTGCTTAGCATATTTATGGTTCTCTTCGGCTTCGCCGGTGATCGTCTCTTTGTAAGCGACTTTGGGCTGGCCGACAATTGCCGTAACGCCATATTCAACCTTCAACCGGTCGACAATGATCTCCAAATGCAACTCACCCATGCCGGACAAAAGCGTCTCTTCCGTCTCTTGGTCGCTATGAACATTAAACGTCGGGTCTTCTTCGCCCAAACGCATCAAGCCTTTGGCCAGCTTATCCTGGTCGGCCCTTGTCGCCGGCTTAATGCTGATCGAGATGACCGGGGCTGGGAATTCGATCGCTTCAAGCAATATTAAATTATCGATATCCGACAAAGTATCTCCGGTAATCGTATAATCAAGGCCCACTACCGCAGCAATATCGCCGGCATGGACTTCATCGATACCTTCGCGCTGGTTGGCATGCATCTGCAATATTCTGCCTACGCGCTCACGCTTGTCTTTAGTCACATTCTGCACGTAGCTACCCGCAGTGAGTTTGCCGGAATAGACGCGAATATAGATCAATTTACCCATATGCGGATCCGCCTGGATCTTAAACGCCAGTGCGGAAAAAGGTTCCTTGCTGTCGGCATGACGGGTAAGCTTTTTCTCTTTATCGTCGGGGTCGCAGCCTTCGGTCGGCGGCATATCCATGGGTGACGGTAAAAAAGCATTAACCGCATCAAGCAAAAGCTGTACGCCTTTATTTTTAAACGCCGCGCCGCACAAGATCGGCACCATCTTATTGGCAATCGTTCCTTTACGGATGGCAGCGCGTAAACCCTCTTTCGTCACCGAAGCTTCGTTTTCTAAATATTTTTCCATAAGAGCATCGTCCATCTCTACCGCTTTCTCGACCATGATGTGATGATAATCTTTAGCGATTTGCTTGTACTCTTCAGGGATTTCAGTAATGCGCATTGATTTACCCGTATCATCATCATAAACTACGGCTTTCATCTCGATTAAATCGATCACGCCTTGAAAAGTATCTTCTTTGCCGATCGGCACTTGCAGCGGTATGGCATTAGCACCCAGGTCTTTTTGTATTTGTTGGAAAACTGAAAAGAAGTCGGCACCGGTACGATCCATTTTGTTAACGAAAGCTAACTTTGGAACTTTGTATTTATCCGATTGATGCCAAACAGTCTCTGACTGGGGCTCAACGCCGCCGACCGCACAAAAAACCGCGACTGCACCATCCAAAACACGCAAACTACGTTCAACTTCAACGGTAAAATCAACGTGGCCGGGAGTATCAATGATATTAATACGGCAATCTTTCCAGAAACAAGTAGTTGCCGCCGAAGTAATCGTAATACCCCGTTCCTGCTCCTGCTTCATCCAATCCATGACTGCGGCGCCATCATGGACCTCGCCGATCTTATGCGATTTACCTGTATAAAACAAAACACGTTCAGTAAGTGTGGTTTTGCCGGCGTCAATATGCGCCATAATACCAATATTTCTGATTTTATCCAAAGTATACTCTTTCGGCATAGCTTCTCCTTTTAATTTTTGCGTATAATGGAAACGATATTATACACGCCCATTTGCCCAATGCAAGAAAATATTTCGTAAATCACCATTTGTGATATACTCTTTCCATGTTGAACGCACAACTGGCCGAACACAAAAATTTTTTCGCCGCGGGAAACACCCTGGATATCAAGCGGCGCATCGAAAAGCTCCTTACGCTTAAGAAAACTATAAAAAAATACCAAAATGAGGCATTGGCCGCCTTAAAGACCGACTTAAATAAGCCGGCATTCGAAGCCTACGCCTCGGAGATCGGCTACGTTTACGACGAGATAGGTTTTTTAGTAAAAAACCTGCACAAATGGAACCAACCAGGGAAGGTACCGACGCCGTTTTTTTACCGCGGCGCCAAGAGCTTTATCCACAACGAGCCTTTCGGTACGGTTTTGATCCTGAGCCCCTGGAATTACCCGATACTCTTATCGCTTTTGCCTTTAGCCGGCGCAATCGCTGCCGGCAACTGTGTGGTCTTAAAACCATCCGAATACAGCCCGGCATCCTCTCAAATATTAGAAAAGATAGTCAAAGAAACTTTTGAATCGGCATATGTCAGCGTCTTCCAGGGCGCCGCGGCTGAGACCCAGGCCCTTTTAAACGAGAGTTTTGATTTTATCTTTTTCACCGGCTCATCAGCAACCGGTAAATTGGTCGCCCAGGCCGCAGCCCAAAATTTAACTCCGGTAGCGCTGGAATTAGGCGGCAAAAACCCTTGTATCGTGCACAAAGACGCCGAGATCGACCTCGCGGCAAAAAAAATCGCCTGGGGCAGGTTTATGAATTGCGGGCAGACTTGCGTCGCTCCTGATTATTTCCTTATACACAATACGGTAAAGAGCCAGTTTATCGAAGCAGTTAAAAAATACACCATCCAATTTTTCGGCGACGACCCGGAAAAAAGCCCGGATTATTGCCGGGTCATCAATCAAAAACACTTTGAACGTGTCCTTAAGCTTATCGCCGCCAACCGTGTTCTTTTCGGCGGGAAAGTAAATTCCCAAACACGTTACATCTCCCCTACGATCTTAGACGAGATCTATTCCCTGGATGCAGATATTATGCGCGAGGAGGTCTTCGGGCCGGTCATTGCTTTTTCTACTTATGATGATATTAAGCGTGCCGTATCGATTATCAACACGAAACCCAAGCCTCTGGCCGCTTATCTTTTTAGCGCCGACAAAGATATCCAAAATTATTTTATCACCCATACCTCGTCCGGCGGTATATGCATCAATGATGTGATGCTCCAATCCTCAACGCAATTTTTACCCTTTGGCGGCGTGGGGACAAGCGGTACCGGCCGCTACCACGGCAAGGCTACCTTTGATTGTTTTTCTAATAAAAAGAGTATCTTGGTCTCACCGGCTAAAGCCGATATGGCAATGCGCTACCCACCCTACAAAAAGTTTACCTACTTTATCTTACGCTTGATCATGCGCTAATCGCCATAAGGTTTTTTGGTTACTTCGTCCGTCGATCCCTGCTCGATGGAATCTTTGATCTTGCGCAACTCTTCACGGGAACGGTCGCGACAGCAATGGTAATCGGCCGTATCGTCTACAATAAAAGATGCCGTAACTACGCTTACCCCGACAACCGGCATCTCATTAAACAGGCGATAATTCACCTCCTGCACTAAGCGTGCGGATAAAATATTTTGCGAATTATCACTAGGCACATAAGCCTCCAATACCGGCCGGTGCCATTCAACGGACGGGAAAAAAGATGAGCGGTCTATATTGGTATTGGCATCAGAAGTATAACCCGATGTGGGAAACAAGGCCAGCGATAGCAAGAAACTACTGGCGCAAGTAATGAGCCGAGCAAAAAGACTTGGTGCCTTCATGCAAACACCTCCTCGCTTTTATCCCGCCAAAAAGACATACGAAGAGATTTCCTGGGATGATTTCAGGCTTTTTTGGGATTTTTCTTACTGACTTTCAAGAGCTTACGGTATGAGCTCGCACGGTCAACAAGAAATTGGATCTTTTCGATATTGAACGGCTTTAAAAGATAATCGTAAGCGCCTGAGCTTAGCGCGGTTGTGATCGTATCATCCGAAGGGTAAGCTGTCATCAAGATCACTGCTGCTGCCGGATCGGCAATTTTTATTTTTTTCAAAACAGTTATGCCGTCGTCACCCGGCATCTTTATATCGAGCAAAATCACGCTGTAATCATCTTTCGCCATTGCCGCAAGGCCTTCTTTCCCGTCGGCACAATAGGTACTTTCGTAACCGAATTTAGAAAGCCACTCTTTAAGGGTTTCGCCTACTTCTTCCTGGTCATCGATAATAAGGACTTTTTCTGCCATATTTATGTGTGTGATAATTGGTTATGCGCATCACGGCTGCGCGTAGCCGAAGTAACAAAGTTTACTATTCTTTTACGGTCATTTTCTTCAATATGAATAAACTTTGTTCCCACCAGAAACCTTTCATTTGAACCCTTGCTCTCTGCCTGCCATACCACTTGAGTCTCGGCATTGATCGATTTTTTAAATCCCGGCAAGGTTATATCCAGATTCAAAACCATGCCGCGGTCAAGTTTTTGAAAAGTCGGAAAGCTTAAACCCCCGGCGGAAATATCCGCCGTATCCGCAGAACCACCCAAAATCGAACCAGCAACGCGATGCGCCACAGAGACCTCTTTAACCAGCCGATAATACTCACGTCTTTCTTCCATTAATTTATATAATACTACGGCAGCAGCACAATATCAACTTCTATCTGCCGTTTAACCCAAATTACTAAATACCATTTTATAATATTGGCCGATGGCGGCCGATGCCCAAAATAGCGCTTTGATGATAACCAAAGTAAATAGTACCGTAAAAACACTTAATGCGATCTTACCTTTCTTACCTAAATTAGTGTTTTTCCAGACTAAAGGGAGCAGAAAGGGCGCAAACGGCCCGATACTGATCATCGCAAAGATGATCACCGGTAAGGAAATATGCTTACGCGCCTGATCGGTTTTAGAGACAGAAACACGGCTTTTATCCAAAAACTCATTACACCAGCGGCATTTTACCGCCTCATCCTGGATCGGCTCAGCACAAAATGGGCATTTTTTCACCTTAGGCTCCTTTGCTTGGCAAAGCTATTATACAATAAGATTGTTTTTTTTACTTGCTAAATCTTGGAAATATGGTATATTCCTTTACAATAATCAAGGGGGTTAAAAACCAATGGCGGAAGTAAAAGTAGAAGGCAATGAAAATTTCGAAAAGGCTTTAAGGAAGTTTAAGGCTCAATGCAAGCGCGAAGGCATTATCAAAGAATACAAAGAAAGGCAGTATTACACAAAACCGTCTCAAAAAAGGAGGGAAAAGAAGAGTAAACGAAAATAATTTTGTGTAATTTTTGCATGGGTTTAGAGTCAGTTTGTAACGTAACAGGTTTAGTTAAAGGAGATTTGCGATGGAAGAAGAATTAAAGAAGATTTACATTGGGAATTTGGAATTCAGTATCACCGGAGATGACATTAAAAAAGCGCTGGAAGACAGAGGAATTAATCCAACCGCAGTGCGTGTTGTGACCGATAAATTCAGCGGACGCTCCAAGGGATTCGGTTTTGCCGAGTTCGCAACGGAAGAAGAAACACAAAAAGCAATTGACGCATTAAACGGCCAGGAATTAAACGGCCGCGCAGTGCAGGTTAATCGCGCGAAGAAGATGGCTCCCCGGACCGATGGCGGAATGGGCGGCGGCAGCGGACGTCCTTCACGTTTTAACAACGATAGAGGCGGTTTCCGTAGATAATTTCCCTTTATTAACTTTTTGAGACGGATAGCGGGTGAGAGAAATCTCACCCGCTTTTTTTATTAATATCTTAACGCCAAGATCGCCAACCTAAACCCGGCAACCTTGCCGTTAGCCAAATAGGCCGCGGCTTTATCCCCGGATAGCTTTAATCCTCCGGCCATAACCGTCAACTCACTTTTGTTCTGCGTCCCGGCAAAATCAAAACCACCGGTATTGGCCTTTCGCTCAAATAGCACACCTTTTATAAGCGTTGCCAGAGCTTGTTCGGCTTTTGCGCGCACCCCTTGGTCCATTTCGTAAACTTTGGCACCCAAAGCCATGGCCACGGCATTTTTAAATGCCACAACCACCTGATATTTATCAACCCTGCTATCAAATAATTTTTTTGCTTCTCTTTCCCAAATTGGTCCCCACGTAACCTCAGCTTGGTACGTTCCAGCGCGCCCCGTAGTAGTTAATATTTCATCACCCAGACTACGCGCAACCGCTTCTTCCTCGTCGGTTTTTATAACTTTTTTTTCTCGTAAATCGGCAATAACTCCGGCAATCACCGCTTCTCTTTCGACATCGCTCATATTCCTTAATGCCTCGCTCGCTTCAGTCTGATTAGTCGCAGCGCTTATCAATCTATACGATACGTCTCTGGGCAATACCGCAGGCCCGCTATCTCCAACGGCGTGATTATATCGCGCCGCGGCAGCGTGGATATTGCCCTTTAAAATATCACCGATAATTTCTCTCGCAATAACCCCTGGAGCTTGTGCCGCCTCACCCTCCGCAGATGGTATTGCCGGCGCCGGGGCAACCGCATCGGATCCGGGTTTCACCGGAGATCCAAAAGTCATTTCCAAGCCCTCACCCTCAGCCATCGATAAAATAATATCACGCGTCGAATCAGGCACATTCCCAAATCGGTCAATAAAAGATAAAGCCCCCAGCTCATCTTTATCCGCAGTGTGCAATTTGTAACCAGGCTCTCGCGCCTTCGTTACCAACTCATATGCCAAAAATGGATTTGTCTCCACTAGCTTGTCTACAAGGCCCCTGACCGTTGAAACTAATTGCTCCGGCGCTACTGCTCCGTTCTTTAACGTTACAAACTTAACCCCCTCACCCGACGCGCTGGGCGCTTGTGCCGCGAGGGCTATAGGCATAGACTCATTAGTCAGCCTCCTTAAATCGTCTAAAAATTCCTGAGGGTTACGATATACTTCACGATGCCTAAATTCTGTCCACGCCTGGATGGCCATATGATCGATCGAAAATTGATCACCCTCATCGGCTCTTTTTAAAAGGGCGTTAACTGTATCCATAAAAGCGTGTATCTGCGCCAGAGGTAATCCACTACGCGGGTTAACCTCGCTGCTTGCGCCGACTAATGCCTGGCTTATGGCCTCCCTTACTTCCTTTGCACCCAAAAGTTTACGTTTGACAAGCTCGGTCATAACCACAACGGCCTTGGCCACATCCGCTCGGTATGCAGGCCCCATGATCGCGGTGGATGTCGCCGCAGAAGAAGCGATCTCCGGCGGCACCATATCGCTCACCCTTAAAACTTCCGGCGCGTTGGGAGTTTGTGCCAAGGAGGCTGCGGGTAAGGCGGCCTTTGTGCCCATGTCAACACGAGGTAAGACACGTTCCCGAATCTCACTAACTAATACACCGGTAGCTTGTGTAAAAGTTCCGTCAATCGCGGCACCAGTCGGGCCAACTGCCTGATCGCCCAAATCCGCTTCCACATTACCCGCTTGCGCTTCAAGTACGTCGACCGCAGGCCTCGCAAGAGCATCCGTAGAACCAGCGGGTTCAGCACTGTCCGCGGCATGGATCGCCCGGTCTAATTCGCCCACGCCGCCGCTAAAATATTGGCGTTTGGTGATTTTCATTCCCACGTGTTGGGATTTAACGACTTTGTATACCCCCTGGTTAAAAGCCTTCACATATTCGCTATAGATCTTCTCTTTTAAGGCCGGGTCGTTATTCTCCGCGCCTAAGGTCTTCTTCTGGTTAAAGTAAACTTGATTCATAATCGTATCTTTTAATTTCTTTTTAAACCAACCGGCCAGGATGATCGAACGGTAGACTTGCCTTAAATGAGCAAAGTGCTTACCGGTATTGACCTCTTTTTCAATTATGGGAACGATGATGTTGCGCATGGCCTGGGATAAACTCTGGTTTGCGGGCGAATGATTATTCGCCCCTACGCCATTTTTCTGGGTAGCAAGGTAATCCTCTTCCGTCATTACTTTTAAGGTTGCTTCGGTAATAACGACACGATCACTGGCCTCTTTCATCTTGATCGTGCCTGGGACGATCCAGATTTTGGTGAACGAATTCGTAGGGGCAGGTCCCTGTGCCTGCCCTGGGCGACCACGGGGAGTCGCCCCTACACGAATATTGTTGATTTCATTCCAATACGCCTTCCCCGATTCCGAATCCGGGTAAGTTAAGCTTGAGGCTAATTGTTTTAAGACATAATCCTCGCCTAAAAGGTCTTTGCCTAAGTCGGTACGGCTTAACTCCGGGGTGATGATGCGGTTTTGTTCGTAGGGCGATAAGTTGACCCAGAGGTCTTTCTCGGGGATCGTTAAGGCCGCTAAGAAATATTTACCGACTTTGTCTACTTCACGGCGCAAGATATCCTCCTGGGCCGGGGAATTGCCCCGGTTTAAGAAGAAGGTAAAATTGAAGATATTATCCGAGGAAAAACGCATACCCACTATATAAGGAAGATCAAAAGGCTTGAGCGCAGGAGTGATCATCTGGCCGGGAGGGGGCATGTAGGGCAGGACCTGGGCCCATGCCGGCGTGCCGGTAAAAACAAACGAGATACAAAAAAGCAAACAGAATAAGCGATAAACAAGGCTGCAGCGGATGATTTTAATAATGCCGATTAACATATCCATTCCTCCCCATTTAAAACAAAAACCCTCTTTGCCCCTGCTGTAGATATAACATATATAGAAAAATTAAACAATAAAAAGACAAATAAAAACAGGGGTTTTTGAAAACGGTTACAAAGATTATTCCTGAATAAATTGGGTCTTAAGGCGGGCGATCTCGGTTTCGATCGCGGCGATCTCTTTGTCAATATTCTTCACGATCTCGGTATACTCATTCACCAGGTCTTCTCCGTGGGCCGGGTTGGTTGCCACCCGCTCTTTGGCATAGCGGTCGGTCTTAAGCTTTTCTTGCTGTTTACGCAAATTTTTGATCCTCTTGGAAAGCTTGGCATTATGCCAATCGCTATTCTGTACAGCACCCGGCACATCTTCCGGTTGAGCCGCACGGCCTTTCGGTAGTTCGATCACCTTGCCGGCATCACGGGCGATCTTCTCCAGGTAGTAATCAAATGTCCCGGGAAATTTACGCACACACCCGGAATTTACCTCATAAACGTTATTGGCCACGGAACGCACAAAGTGGATATCGTGGCTGATAAAAACAATCGTGCCGGTATAACCGTTTAGCGCTTTGACCAGCGCCTCAACTGCGTCGACATCCAAATGAGTCGTCGGCTCATCGAGCAATAAAAAATTCGGCGCCTCTAAAAGTAACTTGGCCATGATCAAGCGGCTCTTTTCGCCGCCCGAGAGGATCTTCACCTTCTTTTCCACGTCATCACCGGAAAACAAAAACATCCCCAGCAAAGTGCGCACGTTTTCGGTCTTCATATTTTTAGCAACGTTAAACGCCTCTTCCAAGACCGTGCGCTCTTCGTTTAAAACATCCATGCGGGTCTGCGAAAAATACCCCATGCTGACGTTATGTCCGACTTTACGCTCACCCGCCTCAAAAGGAATGACCCCGGCTAAGATCTTCAAGAGTGTAGACTTACCCGCGCCATTATCACCGTAAAGCACCGCTTTCTCACCCTTGATGATCTCAAAATCAAAATTTTCATAGACTTTAAGCTCACTATAAGCTTTACTCACGCCTTTTAACCCGATCACGCGATAACCGCTCTCTTGCGCCTGCGGAAAAGAAAAAGTACGGATACTTTCACGCCGGTCCGGAGGGATAATGATCTCCTCCATCCGCTCTAATTGGCTGCGCTTAGCGCGCACCTGGCCGGCTTTATTGGGTTGGCCGTGAAAGCGCGCAATAAATTCCTCTAATTGTTTTTTCTGGCGTTCCTGCTCGTTCAATTGCTTTTGTAAATGCGTGCGCTTCTCATCCTGGATTTTGCGGTACTGTTCATAATTTCCTTTGATCTTGGCAATTTTTCCATTCTCCAGGATCAAAGTATAATTGGTAACCTCGTCCAGGAAGGCGCGGTCATGGGAGATCATGATAAACGCGCCTTTGTAGGAGGCTAAAAAGTCCTTAAACCAGATGGCGGCCTTCAAGTCAAGATAGTTAGTCGGCTCATCAAGAAGCAAAATATCATAGTGACAAGTCAAAAGGCGCGCCAACAAAACACGCATTTGCCAGCCGCCGCTCATCTCCCGTATTGGGCGGTTAAAGTCACGTTCTTTAAATTCCAGGCCGCTTAATATTTTTTTTGCCTTGTACTCTAGGTTAAAAAAATCCAAAACTTCCAACTCGTGCAAAACTTCGCCATAGCGGTGCGTACCGGCCTCGTGGCTATGCTCAAGCGCATCTTTTTCTTTTTTTAAAGCCGCAATCGTGCTATCGCCCTCGACCACCTCCTCCAAAACCGTACGCGTAGAAGAAAAATTGGATTCCTGCGCCAAATAACCAATGCGCGTTCCGCGCTCGATCTGCACTGAACCCGATGATGCTTCCATATCCCCGCTGATCAAGTGAAAGAGCGTAGTTTTACCGGCACCGTTAGGCCCGATCAAACCGATCTTTTCCCCGGGGGTAATAGTTAAAGAGACGTTTTCAAACAAAACCCTTTTTCCATGACTTTTAGATAAACCGTGTAAAAAAATCATTTTAAACCAGGTATTTTTTAGGAATATTTTCTATAGCGGCTTTAGCCTTAAGGTACCCTGCATTGATCGCTTCGCGGGCGCGGTAAAATTCGAGCGCGGCAATATGGTCTACATCGGGCATGATCATAACGTCCACGTCGGCGCCCTTACAGCTTAGCACCTGGTACTCCATAGTATAGATCGCGCCCAGTGCCGTCTCAAAGATCGAGGGGATCTCCCGCTTTTGCGCATCATAATTTTTATTCGACATAAACATCTTGCGCATATTACCCACAATATCGGCGATATTGACACCCATACGCTTTACTTCTTCGTTGATCTTTACGCCATCCTTTGTCGTGGCAACGACCGGTGCCGCCGGGCGTGTGGCATGGGCAATCGGCGATTTACGCAACACATTGGAAGCAATCACAAATTTTGCCCCGGCGCGGCGCAACACATCCGCCGGCAAAGGGTTAGAGATACCGCCATCAACCAGGGTACGGTTCAAATAATTAAATGGCGTAAATACTACCGGCATCGAGATCGAAGCCCGCACGGCTTTGACTACCGAACCCTCATTGATCACGATCTCCTCGCCGGTACGGATATCGCTGGCCACAACCCAAAGCGGGATCTTTAAATCCTTAAACTCCACATCCCCGATCACCATTTTTAAAAACTCTTCGACTTTGTTCCCCGCCACAAAGCCTTTAAACAAAAGAAGAAAATCCGGATCGGCCAGGCGTAATAAATTTCTAAAATCAATCGCTAAAGTCTCTTCCTCGAGACGGGAGATCGTGCCATAGCGCGCTAGATGGGCACCGACTAATGCCCCCATACTGGTGCCGGAGATCATATCAATACGGACATTTTTCTCCAAAAGCGCCTTGACTACACCGATATGAGAAAGCCCGCGCGCCGCACCGGAGCCTAAGGTCAAACCAACCGTGGGCTTTTTATTGAAAAACCACATCTTAGTCCTCTACCCGTTTATAAAATTCATTCCAGGGAAAGTTATTCCCCGGGCACTCGGTCGCCGCACCGTCAACATAACGGTGCCCTAAGATATTTTTGCAGGGAATATGATAATAACGCATTAAGTGCTTTACTAAATAAACCAAAGCATCCATCTGCCCCGGCGAAACTTTATCATAATTAAAATTACCCACCAGACAGATCCCGATCGCCCGGCAATTCATCCCATCGGCCTTACAATGCGCGCCGTTTAATTGTTTGATCCAGCGCGGCGTAACTTCGATCTGGCCGCTGTATTTACCTTCGGTGCCGTTATCGATTAAAAAATCATAGCCGATGCCGTTTTCAAAGCCGCGTAAAAGATGTGACTTATCGATCTCTACGGCATTCCCGACCTCAGTCGCGCTATGGTGAATAATAATATAACTCCACTTATTCGAAGGATAAAGCGGGATCACCGGCCGTACAGCGGCGGCATTAGGTATTCGTAAGCTTTGCCCGGGCTTTAAGTCGACCGGGACATCCAGCTTATTCACGGAAATGATCTTTTCTTCCGGCACATCATAAAGCCTTGAAACCTGCCACAAAGTCTCACAAAGGCCAACAGTATGCACCGCGTCTTTACGTGCGACTTCGTTTTTCGGCACATAGGTGATCCACTGCATCACAGGCGCCGCACAACCGGCAATAAAAATAACCAGGAATAGAAAAAATTTCTTCAACATAGCCGTTTATTTTATCAAAAAAATCCCAATAAAGTTAATTATATTCGCGCTACGATCCCACCGGCCAAAACCGCCAGGACAACGGTAAAGGATGCGATCAAAAGGCTCTTCTTCCAACCGAATTCATGCTTTAATACCGCCAAGGTCCCCGCACAAGGAAAATATAGTGCCACAACCAGAGTAAAAGTAAATATCTGTTGCGGTGTCATAAACTTAAGCAGGCTGGCGCTTCCGCCTAGTACAAATAAAAGCTCCAAGGCCATCTCTTTTCTTAAAATACCATAGATCAGAGTGATCCCCGCAACCGCCGGCAACATCAACCAACCCTCCACCACCGGGGCAAATGGCCGGGCAATCATCGCTAAAAGACCGTAAGCCTTAAGCACGCCTAAGAGGCTCGAACCAATAACGATCATAGGAAAAGCGATCCAGATAAAATCCTTAACCCGGATCCAGGTCTTTTTCCAAACATTGCTTAAATGTGGCAAACGGTATTCGGGCATTTCCATGATCAACCCGGTTGATTCACCGGGAAGAAGTTTGCCTAAAATATACCCCACCGCAAAAATCAAGATTAAAACGATCGAGTAGATCAAAAGCGCGCAGCCTAAACCTAAAAATTTTCCCGTCGCGCCAAGGATCACCGCGGTACGCGCGGAACACGGGATCATACAGATCAAGACCGAAGTCAATATCCGGTCACGGCGGTTGGGCAAAATACGCGTCGCTAAGACTGCCGGCACGCTGCAGCCAAACCCCAGCATCATCGGGATGATCGCGTTACCATGCAAATGCATGCGATGCATCAGGCGGTCTAAAAGGTAAGCCATCCGCGGCAAGTACCCGGTATCCTCTAAAGCACCCAGCATCAGATAAAATACCAGAATATAGGGCAAAACGATCTGCAGACCGGCATTAATGCCTTGCAAGCCCCAGGAAATAATTGTTTTCAAAAACAGCGTAGGCACAGCAGAAATAACCGGCGCTAAGGGATTACCCACGAAAAAATCAAACCACTTCCCCACCAGGCCGCTTAAATAATTACCCACGGTAAAAAGCGAAGCAAAAATCACGCTCATCACCACAACCAAAGAAAGGGTACCGGTAAAAGGCTCGGTCGTAAAACGGTCGAGAAAATCCTTAAAAGACTTTTTAGCCTTAGCTCTGACCATTACCTTTTGGGCCAAAAGCGCGGCTTCACCGTGGCGCATGCGCGCGATCTGAGTATCTTGCGGCCCACCGCCTTCGACCTGCTCGCCATACTTGACCTGATAATGCTCAAAGCGGACATTGCCCTGCATCGCGGCTTCGATCGTCTTGACCAGCTCGGGTATTCCTGCCCCTCTTAGCGCATCGATCGGCACAACCGGTACGCCCAAAAGCATGCTTAACGCCTGATAATCAATGGTAATCCCCTTATCCTCCAGCTCTTCATAAAAATTCAACGCCACGATCATCGGGACTTTAAGTTCTAATAATTGCAAAGTAAGATAAAGATTACGCTCCAAAATGGTCGCATCCACCACGTTAACGATCACCTTGGGCTTTTTTTCCACAATATAATCACGCGCCACTCTTTCATCTTCACTCGCCGCGCCAAGATTATAAATACCCGGCAAATCCGCGACGTTCATGATCTTCTCGCCAAACATCGTCTTACCTTCAAAAATATCTACGGTTGTCCCGGCATAATTAGAAACAATCGCATCTAAGGTCGTCAATTGATTAAACAAGCAGCTTTTGCCGGTATTAGGATTACCGACCAGGGCGATTTCAGCACCGCAGACATTGCCGCCAAAATCATGTTTATAAATCTCCCGGGAAAATTTAGGCTTACGCTTCATTTTTTCTCCACAAAGATCTCGGCGCAGACATCCGGGCCTAAAGCGATTTCGCTCCCTTTAACATCAATAATCAACGGCCCTTTATTTAAACGCCGCACGATTCTAACCTTAGCCTGGGGCACAAAGCCTAGCGAATTAAGCCGCTCTAGCGCAGATTTATTTTTTGTTGCAACGAAAATCACTTCTGCTCTGACCTTAACCGGTAGATCACAGAGCTCCATTATTTCACTGCTCTTTTCGGGAATAGGGTTACCATCCGGGCAAACCTTAGGATTTTTCAACATCTCATCAAGCTTATCGGTTGCCTTATCCGACAAAACATGTTCCATGAGGTGAGCCTGGTCGTGCGAATCTTTTTTTATCTTTAAAACGCGGCTGAAAAAAACCTCTAAAAGTTGATGTTTACGGATGACTTTACGCGCTTCCTTAATGCCTAAGGCAGTAAGGCTTACACCCCCGAAGCGCTCAAAGGTGACCAAATCTTCCTTCTCCAGGCGGCGCACCATCTCGGAAACACTGGGGTTGGAAACATGAAGGCGCTCGGCCAATTCGCTGACCCGCGCGGCGCGGTTATAGCGCGACTGGATCTTGTATGTAGCTTTTAGATAATCTTCTTTATTTGTGTTCATAAAGTTAGGCTAACCTAACTTTAACACCATAATAAAACGGCGTCAAGTATAGTTTTAAACGCAATTACGATTTATAAATCCTGGGAGTTTTTAAGGAGAGTCTGCTGGTGATCTCATAGGGAATAGTGCGCGCCCAATCGGCTACCTCTTGCGCGGTGATCTCGGATTTACCCTTTTTACCGATCAAGATCACCTCGGCAGCGGGCTTGATCTTATCGTTTCCGGTATCGACCATGATATGATCCATGCAGACCCGGCCCACCACTTTATAAAATTTATTGCCAATGATCACGCGTGGCGGATTTTTATCATTTTGCGCTTTCGACAACGCCCAGGGGTACCCATCGGCATAGCCGGCAGCGACCGTTACAATATTGGTAGGTTTTCTGGTAAAGTGGGTGCGGCCATAGCTAACGCTTACCCCCTCCGGAACATGCTTACTAAAAACTACCCGCGACTTTAAAGATAAAACCGGCTTGACAGTAAATGGCACTTTAGGCAAAGGCTTCATCCCGTAAAGAATAAGCCCGGGCCTGACCATATTAAAATGGGCTTTAGGGTAGTACATCGTTCCGGCACTGTTTGCGCAATGATGATATTGAAAATTAATACCCTCAGCTTTAAGCTCTTCAATAAACTCATTAAATTTTTCAGTTTGTATTAAAGTATACTTGCGGTCACAATCCGCGCTGGGGAAATGAGTAAAAATCCCTTCCAATTTAATATTTTTTAACTTAGCCAATGCCTTAATAAATTGATGGGCTTGTTTATAGTAAACGCCAAGGCGCCCCATGCCGGTATCAACCTTAACGTGTACCGACGCGATTTTACCAGCTTTTTTGGCTGCCGCGTCCAGCTTTTTCGCAAAACTCAGGCTCACAACAGCGGCTGTAACCGAACTCTCCACAAATTCATGGGCAAATTTATCCAATACGGCGGTTAAAACCAGGATCCGCTCGCTCAACCCGGCTTGACGCAAAATTACAGCTTCTTCCATCGAACCGACACCAAAATAATCTACGCCTTCTTTAGACAAACGTTTTGCCACCTGCACCAGGCCATGGCCATAAGCCGATTGCTTCACCGTAGCGATGATCTTTACGTCCTTACCGACAAACCGGCGTATTGCGCGATAGTTGTGGACCAAAGCCTTAAAATCAATCTCGATCCAGAGCGGCCGAATTATCTTGATATTATTTATTTTATTCATAAACCATAGCACCAATTGCGACTCGGCATACCCGCTACGCAAAAACGCTGCGGCTCACCGGCGTTTCGCCTCACTGGCACGGCGTTTTCGCTCTCCCGCCTACGGCGGGAACCATGCCCGCTCAAACGTCCGAGCCTTTTGCTCCGGGGTATTGCCTCCTGCAATTTGTGCATTATCACTTTTTACTTTTGCCTTTTGACTTTTTACCTATTCCTTACCTGGCAATCTTTCGGATGCAAATATAATGGCTCTAATTTTTCTAACGGCGTAAATCTCTTTTTCCGGTACAACTTTATCCCTTCTTCCAAAAGATTACCGGCCTTAGGGTAAATATCTTTTGCATGAAACCTTGTGTTCAGGCCTTGCACTAAAACTGCGTCGCGGATATTAGCGTCGTAAGTCACCATGAACATCTTTTCGCGCCCTTTTATTGCTTCAGCCAACGCACTCAATCTTTCTCGGCCGCACATCAAGCCGTTCTTAAAAACCGCGGAATAAACCAGATTTTTGCGCGCATCGGTTAAAACCAGGATATTTTTTTCTTTCTCGAAAAACGGTTTCGCTACGGCCAGCAAACTACCAACGATTATTATAGGCTTATTTATTGCCAGATTCAATGCCTTCATCACGGCAAAGGAGATGCGCATCCCGGTAAACGATCCCGGGCCACAACCCACGATAAAAGCTTTAAAATTATTAAGTTTTAATTTATGTTTTTTAAGCTCTTGCTCTAAATCCGGCAGAAATTTCCCCGCACCGAAATCGCGCAATTTGTTGGAATCAACAATAACTTTGCCCTTGCGCCAGATAGCGAAAGAAATATTCTTTGAAGATGTATCCACCGCTAAAAACATAACTTATCCTTATTATACCCCTTAACCGAAAATTTTATCCGGCGGGAATCCTGGCCAGCGTGCTCAAAGACGATTTTTATATAGCGATTAAGGGTTTTTTCGATCTTCTCCCCCCACTCGATCAGGGTAATCGTATTCGCATCATAAAGAAAATCTTCTAACCCCCAACCTTCAAGGTCATCGCTTGCCAAACGGTAAAGGTCAACGTGACAAAACAAAAACTTCTTAGTTTTATATTGACGCAAAAGCGTAAAAGTCGGGCTTAATACCCTGCCTTTAAACCCCGCCGCGGATAAAAGGCCTTTAATAAAAGTAGTTTTTCCCCCGCCTAACGCCCCCTCCAAAACTACCACATCCGACCCCTCAAGGCATTGAAAAAGTTTTTTTCCTAAAGCGGCGGTTTCCAAGGCCGAATTGCTCTGCACAATCATGGTTAAAACCCTAATGACTTTTTAATATTTTGCTTAAACGGCGGGTAGATGATGCCTTTATCGGTAATGATCGCGGTGACGAGCTCGGCCGGCGTCACATCAAAGGAAGGATTATAAGCATCTACTTTTTTTGGCGCAATCGTAACCTTGCCCAAGACTGTCCTGACCTCATCATGGGAACGCTCTTCGATAGGAATATCTTTACCGGATTTAAGGCTTAAATCAAAAGTGCTAAAAGGTGCCGCCACATAAAAAGGTATTTTGTGATATGCGGCATTAACCGCCACCGAATAAGTACCAATTTTATTGGCCACATCGCCGGATGCCGTGATGCGGTCAGCGCCAACAATGATCTTATCGATCTTAGCCTTGGCCATAAGGGAGGCAGCCATATTATCGCAGATCAAAGTAACCGGCACTTTATTACGGGTAAGCTCCCAGGCCGTCAAACGTGCCCCCTGCAACAATGGCCTTGTCTCGTCAGCAAAAACATGGATCTTTTTGCCTGCAGCGTGCGCTTCATAAATTACCGATAAAGCCGTGCCATCGCCACCGGTGGCCAAAAATCCGGCATTACAATGAGTTAAAATATTATCCCCATCCGCTATCAACTTATTGCCGAATCCACCGATGCGCGCGCACAAAGCAATATCTTCCTCGTGGATCGCAGACGCTTCGCGCAAAATAATTTCCCGTAACGCCGCGAGCGATTTATCACTCGCGGCTTCGACCTTAAGCGCTACGCGATTTAATGCCCAGGCTAAATTGACCGCAGTCGGGCGGCAATTACGCAAGTAAAGCGTGGCCTTAGCAAAACGGCGCATAAACTCTTTTTCTGAAAAAGCAAATTCCTTGGACCAGATATAAAGGCAATAGGCTGCAAAGACCCCGATCAACGGCGCACCGCGCACTTCCAATTTTTTTATGGCTTTCCAGCCGTCTTCAAGCTTTGTGCACTCTTTCCAAAGCTCTTTGGCAGGAAGTTTGGTCTGGTCGATATAAAAAAGACGGCCATTTTTAAACTTTATCGCATTCATGATAATTTAAATAATTTTTTCGCGTTCTCATAAACCGCGCCCTCCAGCTCTTTTAGCGATACTCCGCGCACTTCGGCAGCAAGCTTATAAACTTTTTCAATATCCAAAGGTGACGACGGTTTATCCTGTATCTTCATATAAGGCGAATCGGTCTCTAACAAAAGATTATCCGCCGGGCAATTCTTCAACGCATCCAGGATATCTTTATTACCGCGCAAAATATTCAAGGAAAAAGAGATATACCCGCCGCGCTCAACGATCATATCCATGAACTTACAGTTAAAAGAAAAGCAATGAAACATCACCCGTTCATAGGATGTAACCATCTCACTCAAAACATTTAAGATATAAGGCGTTCCGCCCTCAAAAAGCATCTTGCGGTCAACGCGGTTATGAATAACGACCGGTAGATTATTGCGATAAGCCAAAGCAACAAAATTGCGGAAAATATCTTCCTGTTTAGCCAAGGTAATCGGTGCCTTATAATCGATGCCGATTTCGCCGACAGCAATGATCTTTTTATTTTGATCAATAATATCCTGATACTCTTTTATTGTATTTTCATTATATTGCTCACCCGACAAAGGATGAAACCCCACCGCCGTCATAAGACGCGGGTACCACTGGGAAAGGGAAAGAGAATTGCAGGTCGTCTCCATATCGATCGTAGAATCGATAAAACAATACTCCGCCAAGTCCCGGGAGAAAAGGGCAGCCCGCGTCGATTCATCCAATGAGTTGATATGGCAATGGCTATCGATTAACATCGATTCTGGGGAATAAGGGGTTTTCTTTTTTAATATTATACCCTGCTGCTTTACCCCATATACAATCAGCAAGGTTGATCTTCCCTTCAAGGCCTAATTGCCGGTGCACTGACTCCATTGAAGCCGGCATCACCGGATATAGATAGATCGAAACAATACGGATCCCCTCGAGCAAAACATACATCAAGCGCTCAAGTTCGTCGATTTTACCCTCTTTCGATAGATTCCATGGTTTTGCCTCTTCAATCGACTTATTCATCACGCCGACAAAATTTAAAACCGATTCGATGGCCGGCGCAACAGAAAGACTATCCATGAATTTAGGATATTCGCCAGCCATGCGCTCAAAAGCCGCACGGTAGTTTTCCGGCAACGCAAAAGCCTTCTTCACATTACCCTGAAAATATTTTTCCACCATGTTTAAAGTACGGTATATCAGATTACCTAAATCATTGGCCAAATCGCTATTGACCCGGTTGATCAAACCTTGCGCCGAATAATTGCCATCCGCCCCCAAAGGGACCTCGCGCAATAAAAAATAACGTAACCCGTCAACCCCTACGGCCTTGATGACCTCCAACGGATCAACAATGTTGCCTATAGATTTCGACATCTTTTCTTCGCCGATTTTCCACCAGCCATGGGCGAATATCACCTTTGGCATAGGTAAATCAAGCGCTTTAAGCATCACCGGCCAGAAAATCGCGTGATGGCGAATAATATCTTTGGCCATCAGATGAACGTCCGCCGGCCATAATTGATTAAACTTTTGTTTATCGCTTAAAAAACCCGGAGCGCTGATATAATTCAAAAGCGCATCGAACCAAACATAGACAACATAGCCGCTATCTAAAGGGAACTCTATTCCCCAGGAAACGCGAGCCTTGGGGCGAGAGATGCAGAGATCTTCCAATTTGTTATTATCCAAAAATCCTTTTATCTCGTTGTAGCGGGTCTTCGGTTGAACAAAATCCGGGTTGTCCTCAAGATATTTTTTCAACCAACCCTCATATTTGGAAAGACGAAAAAAATAATTTTCCTCTTCGACATGCTCGACCGGACGCGCGCAAAGCTGGCATTTGCCACCCGACTCTTTTACCTGGGTATCGGTCCAAAAAGTCTCGCAGGGCATACAATAATAAGCCTTGTAGCTGGCTTTATAAATATCGCCTTTTTTGTCCAGGATCCGTATCACCTCGGCGACCGCATCCTGATGATCCTTATCGGTAGTACGTATAAACCGGTCATAATCGACATTTAACGCCTGCCAAAGATTTTTAAAGTTTTGCGATACTTTATCGACAAACGCCTGAGGCTCTTGTCCCGCAGCAATTGCCGCCTTCTTGATCTTCTCGCCATGTTCGTCGGTGCCGGTGAGATAAAAAACACTATCGCCTTTCAGGCGATGATAACGGCTTAAACAGTCGGCGATAACGGTTGTATAGGCGTGGCCGATATGGCCGGAAGCATTAACGTAATAGATGGGCGTCGTGATGTAAAATTTACCCATTGGAGTCTTTGCTATCTTTCAGCGGCTTCCCCTCTTCATCAAAGATTATTTTTTCGATAGGGCCCTCTTCAAACTGCACGTAAACCATACGCTTAAAAACATTGACCGACAAGATTTTTCCCCGGCCCTGGTCGAATTGTATGGTTTGGCCTTCTTTGGGCAACCCACGGGAAAGGTCTTTGTACATCTTATATTCGTAGAACAAGCAACACATCAATCTACCGCAAATACCCGAGATCTTGCCCGAACTCAACGGCAAATGCTGGGCTTTAGCCATCTTCATGCTTACCGGCTCGAAATTCTTTAAAAAGCGTATACAGCAAAGGTGTTGCCCGCAGGGGCCGACTCCGCCGAAAAGCTTTGCCTCATCGCGCACGCCGATCTGGCGCATTTCGATCCGGCGCTTAAAGACCTTGGCCAGCTCTTTTACCAATTCACGAAAATCAACGCGGCCCTCAGAGGTAAAATAAAAAATGATCTTTTTGCCGTCGAAAGAGTATTCGGCGTTGACCATCTTCATCTCGAGCTTATATTCTTTAGCTTTACGCGCGCACATCTTTAAGGCATCGCGGGCACGCAAGCGGTTTTCGGCAATGATCTTTTGGTCTTCAGCCGTTACTTTACGGATAATATCCTTGACGCTCGACTCCTGGTTATCATCGCGCAATGCCTCAACGTCGGCAATCGCCATCACTACGCCGTAATCCACGCCGCGGTCGGCGTCGACAATAACATAATCGTTTAAGCCAACCCCGTCACAAAGTTTGTAGACGGTAAGGGGGCCGGACTCTCTTAACCTTACGGAAAATGTCTTCATCATATCAAAGCTCCATCCGTATTAAATTCAAGCCTAAGCTCTCGTTGACACCGTTATAAACCGCTTGGATTTCCAATACTTTACTCAAAATCGCCGCCGCCTTAGAAATTGTATAGGCGGGTAAGATTATCTCATATTCGCCTGTCATGAGCAACCGGTTATTTACCCCGGATTTAGCGGCAATATGGTCACGCAAGAGGCAGGAAAAAGTATTTAAAAATTGTAATAATTTTTTCCGTTCACCTAATTTTATTTTTTCACCATTCATAAAACTCCTGATCAGCTTAGCATCGCAAAAGCCTCCGGCAGAAGCCTCGACCGGAATAAATATCCGCTTAGCACGCGAAGCAATCGTCGGCAAAACACCCTCCAAAGACGGCGCACAGAGAATGATAAAAGAGTTGGCCGGCGGCTCTTCCAGAGTTTTTAAAAACGCATTGGCAGATTCGTTATTTAAATTCTGTGCATTCTTGATGATCAAAACCTTACGTTTGAGGCAATAACTCTTTAAACTTAAAAATTTTTGTGCCTCGCGGATCTGATCGATCTTGATCTCTACCTTTTCCGCCTCAACTACCATAAGATCCGGATGATTCTCCTCTTCAAGGCGCATACAATCCCAACAGCTGCCACAAAAGCCTTGAGGAACAGAGCAGCCGGCAAGCTTGGCCACATCCTTCACGAAGGCAAAATTATCACCCAAAAAAAGGTACGCGTGGCTTAAGCTCCCCTGGTCTTTGAGCTGCTTAAAATAAGCGGATATTTTTGTAGATAATAAAGCCATTAACGAGCAACCTTGCCGCGCTTAAATGTTAGCGCAATTTTTTTACGCAATTTTTCAGAATAGCTTCGACCCTCGGATAAATATCCTCGAGTTTGCCGCCGGCATCGACCACCTTAATGCGTTTGGGATTTTTCGCGGCTAATTCCAAATAGCCTTTACGTAATTTATTATGAAAAGTGATCGGGCGCAATTCAATGCGGTCCTTATTAGGAATGCGCGCTAAGCCCTCTTGCGGTTCAGTATCCAGAACTAAGGTTAAATCCGGCACCATCCCCAGTGCGAACATCTTCACCGACTTATCCACAATATCACCTAAGCCTAAGGCATGCCCTTGATAGACAATAGTCGAATCAAAAAAGCGGTCGCAGATCACAAAATCATACTTAAGCAAAGCATCCGTCAACATCTCTTCGATCAATTGGGTGCGCGCCGCCAGATAAAGCAAAAGTTCGGTATGCCGGGTAAGCTCTTTATTGCGCCGGTCGAGCAAGATCGCACGGATCTTTTCACCAATGTAGGTTGAGCCCGGTTCGCGGAAAATCCGCACCGAAAATTGCCGGCTCTCTAAATAAGTCTTCAAAAAATTAATAACACTACTTTTACCGCTTCCCTCTAAACCTTCGATCGTAATAAAAGTTGCTTTCTTTTTCATGATTATACCATTCATTATACCATTAGAAAGTTATTATACCATTCGAACCCATTTAGCAGATTTCCCTCTACCCAAGCACCTTATTTTTTTATCTTTTTTCATTCTCAAAAGAACATTCTTAATCATAACCCGGCTTACCGAAGAACATTCGTTTATGACATCAGAAATCGTAAATTCCCCATGCTGATGATCAATCACATCCATCACCAAACTGGTCTTACTTCCGCCTTCTTCTTTAATAGCATTAGCCCTGGCTTCAAATTCTTTATAGGCGCTAACGATAGTGCCCAAGAAGTAATTAAGCCACGGTAAAATATCGTGCTTTGCTTCATGCCAACTTTTCGAACTTTTATTGAGCGCTTCATAATAAGTTTCTTTTGATTGCTCCACGATCCGTTCAAGGCTGATATATTTACCAACTTGATAGCCATGTTGATACAAGATCAACAGCGTCAGCAATCGCGAAACGCGGCCGTTACCATCACGAAAAGGATGAATCGATAAAAAATCCAAAACAAAGCCTGCGGCCGCGTAGAGAGGCGGATACTTAAGCTGGTCTAAACTATTTTCATACGACAAACAAAGCTGCTCCACCATTTGAGGTGTTTGTTTTGCGGTAACAGGCTTAAAAATAACTTCGACGTGCCCATCAGGATATTTACGAATAATATCGTTATCCTTCTCTTTCCACTTACCGGAATCCCAAATCTCTCCGCGGCAAAGCCGATGCAACTCTTTAATCGTTTCCGAAGTAACCCGAAGACTCTTATGTTTTTTATGGATCAACTCCAAAGCCTTACGATAACCGGCAATCTCCTCCTCAGAGCGATCGCGCGGCTTACTGTGGCCGACCACAACCGGTTTAAGCCGGTTTTTATCGATCGTAACACCCTCGATACGGTTTGACGATTCGGCGCTTTCAATCAACGCCATTTCCATCAACGACTTTAAAACCTGCGGAGTTTGTTTAGTATACAGCTCCTGCTTGCCTTTGTATTCGGCAATTGTTTCCATAAGCCACACCGAACTCACCGGTAATTTAGGATTATCTTTCTTAAGAGAATTCATATTTTAAATCTTCCGACGCCAAGTGGTACCAGTTTTAGTATCTTCCAAAATGATGCCTTGCGCCTCTAAATCTTTACGTATTTGGTCGGCTTTAAGATAATCCTTATCTTTTTTTGATTGTGTCCGTAACGCTATTTTTTCCTCCACTTCCTCTATCGCCAATGAGGTCTTAACTCGAACATCAAACCTTAGCGACGCTGTTTTAGTCTCTGGTAACTTAAGATTGAAAATATTACCTATTTCCAACAATAAACCCAATGCCGCGCGTAATTTGCCCTCACGCTTATGCCCGGTTTCGTCAAAAACACGATTAGCCCAGTTTACTAAATCAAATAATACCGCCAAGCCGCGCGGAGAGTTAAAATCATCATCCATAGCTTCGATAAATTCATCTTTGAACTCTTTGATCGAATCCGGTTCAATGCTCGCGGCATGATCGATCTTGCGCAGCTTATCGATTAAAATCATCAAACGCTCATAGGCCTTTCTTGATTCATCCATGCGCTCCCAGGAAAAATCAAGCGCAGTACGGTAATGCGCATGAAGAAAGAGCATCTTTAAAATATCCGCCGGATACTTCCTCAATACATCTTTGATTGTAAAAAAATTCCCCAGCGATTTCGCCATCTTTTCTTTGTTTACGGTTAAAAGGCCGTGGTGGATCCAGTATTTCGCAAACTCTTTCCCGCTCAAGGCTTCGGATTGGGCAACTTCATTTTCATGATGAGGAAAAACAAGGTCTAAACCGCCGCCGTGAATATCCAACGTATCGCACCCTAAAAATTTACGGCTCATCACCGAACACTCAATATGCCAGCCGGGCCGGCCCTGGCCCCAGGGGCTCTCCCATGACGGCTCATCTTCTTTAGCCTTTTTCCATAAAGCAAAATCTAACGGATCTTGCTTTAAAGGATCGTTTTCTACGCGCACCGAAGTTAATAGGTCATCGATTTTTTTACCGGATAATTTGCCGTAATGAGTAAACTTTCTCACGGAAAAATAGACACTGCCTTCCCGTTCATAAGCAAAGCCCTTATGAATAAGCTTAGTGATAAATTCGATCATTTCCTTAATATTTTCCGTAGCTTTAGGTTCATTGTCGGCAACAGGAATATCCAAAAGCTTTAAATCCTCATAGTAGCTATCGATAAAAGTCGTGCGCACCTTGTCAAATGCCGCAACCAAAGATATCTTCTGCTCCTCACTCCAAGCGCGTGCCTTTTTAATGATCTTATCGTCAACATCGGTAATATTGCGCACCAATTTAATATCGTAACCTTTAAATTTTAAGTAACGGCGGATCACCTCGAAAGTATACAAACTACGTGCATGGCCGATATGGCAATGGTCGTAAACCGTAACGCCGCAAGTATACATATTCAATTTCGGCGCCGCGACCGGCACAAACTCTTCTTTCTTGTCGGTTAATGAATTGTGTATTTTTAACATTTATTTTCCCTTTAAACTCACCGCCACCACACAGGAAATTGCGTTAGTGCCGCCTAAAATATTCAGGCCTTCTTTGGATTTTATCTTCACGTTTACATCTACCTTAAAAATATTTTTAAGCGTTTTTTTTATACCTGGCTTATGTTTTACCAACCTGGGCTTATCGGCGATGATCGTCACGTCAACGTTGTTGATCTTAAATCCGCTGATCTTTTTTAAAACATAGGCAGCAATGGCTTTGCTATCAATGCCTCTGCACTTGGGGTCATGGGGCGGGAAGTAATCGCCGATATCGCCTAGGCCAGCCGCTCCCAGCAAAGCATCGCAAAAAGCATGCAACAAAACATCGCCGTCAGATACCGCCTCTAACCCTGGGGCACCGGGAATAACGTATCCGCCTAAAACTAACGGCTTTTTTTTCTTCGAAAACACATGAACATCGAACCCCCAACCAACAGAATATTTTTTCATAAAACTTTTTTGGCAAATTCAATATCTTGCGGATAAGTTATTTTAATATTGCGCATGCTGCCTTCAACCACCAATACCTTTTCCCCCATACGCTCCACAAGCTGAGCATCATCATAAAAATCTTCTCTACCCAGGCCGTTATAAGCTTTTAAAATCAGATCTTTCTTAAACCCCTGAGGCGTTTGCACGGAAACGATCTTTTCGCGCGGTATTGTGTCTTTTACTATATCACCATCAACAAATTTTAAAGTATCCCGCGCTTTTAGCGCGCAAATCACCGCATTAGACCTGTTAAACCCTTTGATCACACCATTAATCACTTCTTTAGTAACTAATGGGCGCGCCCCGTCATGGATCAAAACATGCGTAATATTACTGCTTAAGGCACACAAACCGTTTAACACTGAATCGCGCCGATATTGCCCGCCCTCAACATACACAAGGCGCTTGTCCTGGATCAAAGCTGCTGCCTTCTTGATATGCTCCTTACGCATCACCATCACGATCTGCGTAATCACCTTAACGCCCTTAAAGGCTTTGTAGGCGTGGTAAAACAACGGTTTACCGTTGATCGCCAAAACCGGTTTATCTTTTTTAAGCCGCTTACCGCGGCCGGCACAAACTAAAATTAATCCTAACTTCATAAAATTAACGGGCGGGTCATGACCCGCCCCTACACGAAATTACCCAACAAGCTTGGTAAAAACAATTCTACCCGACGGGCTTTGCAAGATCGAGGTAACTTCGATCTCTACGGTTTTACCCACCATCCACTTGGCATTCTCGACCACGACCATAGTGCCGTCTTCCAGGTAACCAACTGCCTGGTTTTGTTCTTTGCCTTCTTTGATCAACTTCAAGGAAAATCGCTCACCGGCAATAAAGGTAGGCTTAAGCGCATTGGAAAGGTCATTAATATTCAAAACTTTCACGCCCTGCAATTGGGCAATGCGGTTTAAATTATAATCGGTAGTCAAAACCTTTGCGTCGAGTGAATAGCCTAGCTTTACGATCTTTTCGTCGACGGTATCGACACCTTCGACGTTTTCATCATAGATCTCGACCTCGACCATCGGTTCTTTATTCAAGGAGTGCAAGATCTCAATACCCCGCTTACCCTTTTGACGTTTTAAGTGATCGGTTGAATCGGCAAGGGCACGTAATTCATTTAAAACAAACCGCGGGATCAAGAGCTTAGCCTCCAAGAATCCTGTCTTTACCACATCCAAAATGCGGCCATCAATAATACTGGAAGTATCGACTACGATCTGCTCCTCTTTCAACTCCTGGCGCTTAAATTTCACATAAGGGATGACCAGGCTGAATTCACTCTTACCTTTTAAGCCTAAGGTCAAGCCGAAATAAACGCAGGCTAAGGTCAAAAATACCTTGATCTCCCTTAACGCTTCCGCCTCCAAAGGGATAAAAATACTCAAAAACTTAGCACCCAGCGTAGCCAAAAGTAAACCTAAGATCAAACCAAAAACCGCCGACGACAAACCTTTAAGCGAAACTTTGCGGCCAAAGGATTCAACCACTACAAGGATACCGCCTACCAATAAACCAAATAACGCATACGGCAAAGCTGCTTGCGCTGAATGAGAATCCGCCAGAGTGCCTTGGCCCATCTGATAGCCCGCTAAAGTACAAAGCAAAACAAAAGAAAGCCTTAAAATAAAGATCCCCCGCATAAAAATACCTCCCATTTCCTAAAAATAATAAAGACACATCCCCCGCCAACCGGCGGGAAATTCGACATAGCCTCATTAAATTATGCAATAAATAAGCCTGCTCGTCCAGAGTTATTTGGGTAAGGATGGATTGCCCGGCTTACCCTGGCTGGGTAGGTCCAACAAGTGGGCAAGGTCATTGATAGGGGTGGTGCTTAAGATCAACGGGTTAACCCCTTTTACCGAACCCGGCGACACATCCGGCGCCACGATATTCTTTAAATCATATTTAAACGCCTGGCCGCGTTCATCCAGTCTTAATGTAGCCGGGTTAAACTTAATACCACCGTAGGGCTTACCGCCCAAAGCGCGGTCTAAATCGCCTAAATAGTTACGAATACCGGCAGCAAAACGATCACTCTCGATGCCCCATCTTCTCAAGCCTCCTAAAGTATCATCGCTGGAGAACAATAATGCATCCGCGGGTTTACTTACTCCGGCTTGGCGTAAATACTCCTTAACAATCGCTTCATGTTGATCAAAAAACCGGCTATACATCATAAAATAGTACAATGTCACATTCGAGAGCCGGGTTTCATCGTTCAACCCTTCAAGCCAGACTTTAGCTGCATCTAAAGCTTTCCTTAACCCGCGCCGCTCATCATTATTTAAGCTGGATAAAAGCTCGCCTAACGCCGGCACCGAGACATGAGTCGTATCAAGCGGCACCACTGGAGTATTCGGGCCAAGCACTTCAATCTTCACCGGCACATCGTTACCCAAAACCCCCCATACCCCATCACGCCTATGAAGCGTAATTTCCAATGGTTTTCGGTCTTCAAACTGGATAACAACCTCGGCCATATCACTATCATGACCGGGCTTGATCTCAATACCAGTAACAAAAGCATTCACTAAAAAATTGCCAAAAGTACCGCCACCTCCAACCTTGTCAAGCTGGATGTCTACCCTATGCCCCGGCAAAGATTCAATGCCTTGTAACCCCGGGACAATACCTGCCAAGCGGACAAGAAACTGTTCGCGATTTAAACTGGTAAGAGCTACTGCGGTTGTTCCTTGCCGCTCTTGTTCAATATCATGGCGTAAATTCCCCGTATCCATGCGCCACTTATTTTCGTTCACCGCGCGCTCACCCAAAGAACGGATCTCCGCGGGATTACGGATCACCGGCGCCAAAGCCGGAATCGTATATTTCCAAAATACTTGCGGGTACTCGCGATCCCTCAAAACTTCATAAACCAACCTTTCTAGTTCTTTGGCTACGGCATGAAACTCTGCCTCATCTACCAACAACGGCTTTAAAGCCGTTAACGCCGCGACAAAATCGTTCTGGTGCCCGGCATAAACACGGCCTTCTGCTAATTCCTGATCGATTAATGACTCAAAGGGCGCCAACGCTTCGCCATAAGGCCTTAAGTGCTGGCCATTGTGGGCGGCTTCCCCGGCTCTTGCCAACATACGTTGCAACACCTCATCAGCCTCGTTTGCACTCCTTGGTTCTATGCGTGCAGCAAACAATCCGAAAGCAGTATCGGGCGTTAAACCATTTATAAAATTCTCCGCCACCGCCTTATCCGATCCCAAATCACCATCTATCTTGATGTCGCCACGGGGAATCCCGCAATTCATGGAAAGATAATAGTGTTCCTGCCCAGCTTCGTCCAAAGCAATTTCTACCTGAACATCATAATGAACACTATCGTAGAAAAAAACCCTGCGCCCTAAAAGCGGCGCTTTAGTCTTAGCGAGTGCCGGATAACGCGAAGCCGCGGGCGCTTCCGACGCCATTACCTCCGGCACAATAGCGGCTGGGCGAGAGACTCCTGACCGGCTATTCCGATTGATCACCTGCGCTTGTACGGCTACGCGTTGTAACAGATGATCGTTCTGGTAGCGTAATCCCTGGCGTCCCATAAAACCAGAGGGAAGTTGATCTACCAATTCAACGAGATCTCTCTGCTTAACCCCCAAGACACCACCGGAAAAGTAGCGCCGAGAAATAATTCTCTTGCCTAATTGATCCGGCTCGCGCTTTACATAATTAAAAACCCCCTGCTTAAATGCCGCCACATATTGGTTGTAAATCTTTTCTTTTACATCTTGTTCAACATGATCGATACCTTTGATTTTATTTTTGTCGACATAGGCTTGCCCCAAAATACTCGCCTTGAGATGTTTTTTATACCAAGTCGCCAGGATCATCGCATAATAGATTTGCCGTAACTGGCCGAAATTCTTACCGGTGTTGACTTCCTTTTCGATGGCAGGGATAACGATCTCGCGCATTGCCGCTTTTACCTCTTGGCTCATTACCTGGCTGCCGATATTTTGCTTAATATTACCGGAATTTTTTTTCATCGCCAAAAAATCTTCTTCCAACAATACCTTAAGGCGGCTCTCGCCTACAAAAACATTATTACCTTTAACACAAACTACGGCCTTATCCGGCATGATCCATACTTTATTAAAAGTATCAACCGGCAGTTGGCCGTTCTTTAATTTGAGTTTAAGCTTTGCATAAACGCTCTGCCAAAATTGTGTGCCGATGGCTTTCTCCGGGCACAAGAGCGAAGCCGTCAATTGTTTCAATAGATAATCCTGTGCCAACATATCCCGCCCCATCTCGGTCACAGCTAAAGCCTCCGGAACCACCCGGTTACCTTCATACGGCGAGAGGTTAACCCAGAGATCATTCTCGGGAAGAGTTAAAACAGCAAAGAAGTAATTTATGATTTTTTGCGCTTCACTTTTCAGCGCTGCGCTTTTAAGGTTGTCATCTCCAGTATCGAGAATAAAATCCAAACGCCAAGGATTATCGGGATAAACGGTAATTCCCAAAGCCGTAGCGGGAACATATGATGCGCTTATATTAACCAATGCGCCAACGGTCGGCAATTGCGGTAAAGAAGAGTTTTGGGCGAAAACACTGCCTGATACTAAAAATATTAAGGCGATTATAAAAGAAATACACTTAAAAAATAATGTTTTTTTACTCTTAATCATAATCTTAACCAATTAAGATATAACATTTTAAGATGGGAAAAACAAGCAGTAGCAAGCGACCCGTGAAAGCGCTTTCTTTAATCAGAATAGTTCTTGGGAAAGGTCAAGCAGGGAATCGAAGCTGTCGATACGCAGTTTCTTAAAGGCGTTATCGACTTCTTTAAGGTTATTTTGGGCAATGATACAACGCTTAAAACCGGCACGCTCCACCTCGTTTAAGCGGGAGTTAATATTATTAACGCGGCGCAGTTCGCCGGCCAAACCCACTTCCGCTATAAAAACCGTACTCGCTAAATCTTTATCTTTAAGGCTTGAAGCGATCGCCATGATCACCGCTAAATCCGCGGCCGGGTCATCGATCGTGATCCCACCAACCACATTAACAAAAACATCCTGATCGGCTAAAGATGCCTTGAGCCTCTTCTCGACTACCGCCGTAAGCAGAGAAAAGCGGTTAAAATCAAAACCATCAGCCTTGCGGCGCACCATGCCAAAAGCCGCACGGGCAGTTAACGCCTGGATCTCGATCAACATCGGGCGAATACCTTCGATCACACAGGCAACGGCACTGCCGGCGACACTCTTATCGCGATGCGGTAAAAATATCGCGTTAGTCTCTTTGATCTCTTTAAGGCCTTCGGAGGTCATCTCAAATAACGCCAGGTTACCCACCGCGCCGAAACGGTTTTTGATCGCACGCAATATACGAAACCCGCTTACCACTTCACCTTCAAAATATAAGACACAATCGACAATATGTTCTAAAAGCTTAGGCCCGGCAATCGCTCCTTCTTTAGTCACATGCCCCACTACAAAAACTACGATATTTAAACTCTTGGCCAGCTGGGTTAGAAAATCCGCACAACCCTTGATCTGGGCGACGGATCCCCTTGGCCCTTCGACTGCCGGACAATGCACCACCTGTATTGAATCAACAATAATAAATTTATAATCGTTTTCTTTAATATACTCGGCTACCTGGCCCAAATCGTCTTCACCCAGGATAAAAAGTTTATCGCCCTCCAATTTTAACCGCTGCGCGCGTAAAGCGATCTGCTGCGGCGACTCCTCCGCGCTGACATACAAGGTCTTACCTACGCCGGAAAGCTTAGCGCCGACCTCTAAAAGTAAGGTTGATTTACCCACCCCCGGCTCGCCGCCGACTAAAATGATCTCTCCCGGCACAAGGCCGCCGCCCAAAACGCGGTCAAGCTCACCGATATTGGTAGAAATACGCTTATAATCCGCTTCTTTGATCTCTTTAAGCGGCTTGGGTGGGATTTTTTCTCTTATAATGCCGGATTTTGTTTCTTTGACTTTATCGTCCTGGGCAAAAGTGTCCCACTTATCACACTGCGGACATTTGCCCAGCCACTTTAACGATTGGTAACCGCACTCGATACAAGAGTACATTATTTTCCGCTGGGCTTGTAGAGCAATTTCCAAGGGTGGGCTTTGATATCTGCCACGAATTCATTGATATCGCGGTAAAGTGATTCATCATAAAATAGCTTACCCACCGTACCCTTACCTTCATGCACATCGCCCATGATCACCTTAAGCGAATCCGTAGTGTCGCGCATATTCGCCAGAGTCTGCGCTAAGGAGTCCTTGATATCGCCTTCACGCACAAAGGCCGCCACATCCGACATGGTCTTATCAAAATTCAAGAACATCGCAAAAAGCGGGATAGGCGATAACCCGTCAACGATTTCTTTGTTTTCTATATACCCTTTCTTGATCTCCTGGGGTGGAGTGATCTCTAAATATTTTTCGCCGAACAAACTTAAGCTGTTAACGAAAAAACTGGAGCCGCGCGGAATCTTGGCGGTCGGATCGATCTTGGCGGAAACGCACACTACCGGCTGCTGGCCGTCTTTACTGACTACAGTGACCTCTTCCACTTCACCGACATCGACACCGCAAAAACGTACCGGCGAAGAGGCGCGTAAGCCTTCAGCAAATTTAAATTGCACTTTAATCGTAAAAGTATTTTTAAAAAAAGTTGCCTGGCGGATCGAAACTAGCGCGACAAAGAATAAAAATAAACCGATTAAAAAAAATGTACCGATTTTTATCTCCAGAAGATACCGGCGTGCGCTCCAAAGTCTTTTACTCATAACATCCTTATTTTAGCAATTAAAAATTTAAAATTCCACACTTTTTACTTTTGCCTTTTAACTTTTCACTTGCTTAGACTTCCATTTCCCGTATCGGGCCCGCGGAACTGCCCTTCATAAATTGTATCACGCGCGAATCCTGTGTGCGATTTAAATCATCTTTATTCCCTTCGAAAATTATTTTACCGCCTAAGAGAAAAGCCAATCGATCCGCTAATTTTAAACCGACCTCTAAATCATGAGTAACGATGATCGATGTGATCTGAAGCCTTTTATGTAAATCTTCGATCAAGGAGACGATCTTATCGATCGCAATCGGGTCGATCCCTGTCGTCGGTTCATCATAGATGATGATCTTAGGATTATAAATAACCGCACGGGCAATCGCTACGCGCTTGCGCATCCCGCCGGAAAGTTCGTAAGGGTATTTGTCCTCTATGCCTTCCAACCCCACAAGGGCCAAAGTTTCGGTAACTTTTTGCCGGATCTCCGGCTTCTTCATCTTGGTATGCTGGCTTAAGAAAAACCCTACATTTTCGGCAATCGTTAAAAAATCAAAAAGTGCACCGCTTTGAAAAACTAAACCAAATTGAAGCCGTATCTTCTCAAGCTCCATATCGTCAAGTTGAGTAATATCCACATTATCAATGAAAACCCGGCCGGAATTTGGCCTTAAGAGGCCTAAAATATTTTTAAGCAAAACCGTTTTCCCCGCACCGCTTCTCCCGATCAAAAGAAAGGTCTCGCCGCGGTTTACCGTCAAGTTGATCCCCTCGAGCACCGGTTTTTCGCCAAATGATTTATAAACGTTTTCCAGCTTTACCATAATTAGAGAAAATAAAATACTGCCGTTAAAATACAATCAAAAATAACGATCAATAAAAATGAACGTACCACCGAATTAGTCACAGATTTAGAGACATCGGTCGAGGAAAATGGCCGAAACCCTTCATAACATGAGATAAAAGCAATGACCCCGCCAAAACAAACGCCCTTTATAAGGCCGGTCATCAGATCTTTTATCTTGATCGAATCAAAAGTAAGACGAAAATAAAAATGCATCGGGATCCCAAATTTCAAAGCACCGACCAGATAGCCGCCAAGGATCCCTAAAAAATCCGCATACAAAACCAATAGCGGCATACACAAAAGCAAAGCTAAAAATTTCGGCACGACCAGATAATCGATTGGGTTAACCGCAAATGCTTCTAGCGCATCAACCTGCTCGCTGATCTTCATTGAACCAATACCGGCCGTAATCGACGCGCCGGAACGCGCCGCCACGATCAACGCGGTAATTACCGGGCCCAGCTCCCTGACCAGCGATAAACCAACCAGCGATGCGATATATATCTCCGATGATAATTGTTTAAGCTGATAGGCAGTTTGGAAGGCGATAATGATCCCGATAAAGAAAGCAATAACCGAGGCCAAAAGCATACTATCCACCCCGATAAAGGCGATCTCGCGCATCACCGATTTAAAATTACGCTTTTTAATGAAGAGCCAACGGAAAATATCACCGATAAACATGAGCAGGCTGCCCGTATACTGGGCCAAAGCAGAGAGCCTCGCTATCAGCAATTGGGCAAACCCGACAAAAGCACTAGGCATATAAGTTATTCGAAGACCAATTCTTCGCCCTTACACGAGATCTTTATCTTTAATGGCCTTGCCTTGGCGATACGCTCGTTAAAATTACCCTGGATGATATCTTCGGCGAGGGGATCCTCTAAAAACCGCTGAATAGTGCGCCGTAACGGACGCGCACCGTAAACCGGATCAAACCCTTTTTCCACAAAAAATTCTTTGGCCTCCGGGGTAAGCTCGACTTCGACATCTTGCTCCCTTAAGCGGGCATTCACAAAATGCAGCTCGGTATCAACGATATTGATCAATGCCTCGCGGCTTAACGGCTTAAAAACAATGATATCGTCAAGGCGGTTTAAGAATTCCGGCTTAAAGTTCTTTTTCATCTCTTCCAGAAGAAAGCTCTTCATGTCTACGTAACTTACATTTTCCGTCACTTCTTTAAAACCCAACGAGCCGCGCTTACGGATCATCTCGGCGCCGACGTTAGAAGTCATGATCAAGATCACATTACGAAAGTTGATCTTGCGGCCAAAACTATCGGTCAAGCGGCCATCTTCCAGGATCTGCAAAAGCAGGTTAAATACGTCGGGATGGGCTTTTTCGATCTCATCTAAAAGCACGACCGAATAGGGGCGCCGGCGCACCTTTTCCGTTAATTGCCCACCCTCTTCATACCCCACATAACCCGGCGGCGCACCGACAAGGCGCGATACATTAAATTTTTCCATATATTCGCTCATATCGATCTGGATCAAAGCTTCTTCATCACCAAACATAAATTCTGCCAAAGCGCGGGCCAGCAAAGTCTTGCCGACACCGGTAGGCCCTAAGAAAACAAAGGAACCGATCGGCCGGCGCGGTTCTTTGACTCCGGCGCGGGCACGGCGGATGGCACGGGCGATCACGTTGACCGCCTCTTCCTGGCCAATAACACGCTTATTGATCTTTTCTTCGATATTCATCAGGCGCTCGCTCTCTTTTTCTTCCAGCTTATAGATCGGCACACCGGTGATCTGGGCTACCACGCGGGCGATTTCTTCTTCACCGATGGTGGGAATAATTAAATCACGCTCCTTACCCCAATCGCGGCGTAAAGTTTCTAATTTAATGCGCACTGACTTTTCTTCATCGCGGATACGCGCCGCCGCTTCAAAATCCTGCTGCTTGATAAAAGCCTCTTTTTCTTTCACGATCTCACTTAATTTATCTTCCAACTCTTTTATCCCTTTGGGCGCAGTTAAAACCGTAAGGCGCGCACGCGCCCCGGCCTCATCAATCAAGTCTATCGCCTTATCGGGCAAAAACCTTCCCGAAACATAACGATCCGACAATTTCGCCGCGGCCTCTAAAGATTCATTAGTAAATTTTACCTGATGATGTACCTCGTACTTATCACGCAACCCTTTTAATATTTCAATCGTCTCGACAACCGTAGACGGCTCGACCACGATCGACTGAAACCTGCGCTCTAAGGCCGAATCTTTTTCGATATGTTTACGATACTCATCAAGCGTAGAGGCACCGATACACTGGATCTCACCGCGCGATAAGGCCGGTTTTAAAATATTCGAAGCGTCGATCGCTCCCTCGGCAGCGCCGGCGCCGACCAGAGTATGTAATTCATCGATAAAAATAACCACGTCTTTCGAACGCTTGATCTCGTCCATCACGGCTTTAATGCGCTCCTCAAATTGGCCGCGATATTTCGTACCGGCGATCATCAACGCCAGGTCTAAAACTATAATACGCTTGCCGCGCAGCACCTCCGGAACATTACCCTTAATAATACTCTGCGCCAAACCCTCGATGATCGCGGTTTTACCCACACCGGCTTCACCCAAAAGTACCGGATTGTTCTTCGTGCGCCGCGATAAGATCTGCACCACGCGCTCGATCTCCATTTGCCGGCCGATCACCGGATCGAGCTCGCCTTCACGCGCCAACTTAGTAAGATCGCGGCCAAACGAATCTAAAGCCGGGGTCTTGGACGCACTGCCCTGTTGGCCCGGTATTGCCTGTCCTTGTTGCGCACCCTGGGCTTCCTGTTCGCCGCCCAAAAGGGCAACGATCTCCTGGCGGGCGCGCTTTAGATCAATCCCCAAAGAGAATAAGACTTGATAGGCGACGCCCTCGCCTTCACGGATCAACCCTAATAAGATATGCTCCGTTCCTATATAATTATGGCTTAAAGTGCGTGCCTCTTCAGTTGCCAATTCAAGCGCTTTTTTGGCGCGGGGAGTAAATGGGATATCCCCCATCACCGAGGTCGATGACCCGGGAGAGATAAGTTTTTCTACTTCTAAACGGGCGCGTTCTAAATCCGTTCCTAAATTTTGCAATACCGCGCAGGCAACCCCATCGCCTTCACGGATCAACCCCAATAAAATATGTTCGGTGCCGATATAATCGTGACTGAAGCGCCGGGCCTCTTCTTTGGCGAGTACTAAAACTTTACGGGCACGTTCGGTAAATCTATTGAACATCTTTGCCTCCCCTTATTTTTACCTTTTCACGCAAGATCTCAGACCTTACGCAATCGCGTTCGATCTCATTTAATTGCTTGCTTTCGGTTTTCTGTATATGCGCCGGCTGAATCGCCACGAACAAACTATTTACCAGCTCGCGCTTTATACCACTGATTATACCCAAATCTAACCCTAAAGACAACATCGAAAGGTGATTAAATGCTTCTTGCGTATTGATCAGGCGGCTGTTTTGTAAAAGCCCAACGGCGCGCCAAACATTATCCTCCAGGCTTAATTTATGCCGGACGATCAAAGTATCACGCGCATCGAGTTCCTGCTCTTTGACCTGGTTGACTACTCCCGTCAAATTACCGATCACCTCGGTTTCGCTTACCCCTAAACTCACCTGATTAGAGATCTGGAAAAAATTTCCCAGCGCTTGTGTCCCCTCGCCAAAAAATCCACGGGCCGTAAAGGATATTTTCGCCAAAAGTTCTAAAACCTTATTGATACGCTTAGTAAAGACCAAAGCCGGCAAGTGCAACATGCATGAGGCACGTAAACCCGTGCCCACGTTGGTCGGACATGCGGTCAAGTGGCCGAACTCCGGCAAAAAAGCATACTCTAAATTTGCCGATAAAAGATCATCAAATTGGTTAACACTCTTAAAGCAATTTTCTAAATCAAAACCGGAGGTAATATGTTGCGCGCGGATGTGATCCTCCTCGTTGATCATCACGCTTAAACGCTCATCCGGTGCGATCACAACCCCCTTGCCTTTAAACGATGACTTTGTGCCTTCATTGAAAGGCAAAATATGCTCCTGGCTGACAAGGTGGCGCTCTAAAAGAAAGTGCCGGTCAAGCTCGCTTAAATCTTCAATCCGCGCAAAGATCATCTCATCGCCATCGATAAGCTTACGGCAAACCGACATCACGTTATTTAAGACTTCTTCGCGCTGCACATGCGCCGCACGGCAAGGAAAATTAAAGCCGGCAAGATTACGCGCCAGGCGCACCCGCGAGGAGAAAACGATCTCGCACCCCGGGCCGGGATTTTTCAACCAACTTTTTTTATTATTTAAAAAGGTATCAAACATTCTTCTCTTTGCCTTCAATATTTTTAATATCATCGCGTAAACACGCCGCTTCTTCGTAGTTTTCCAACTCGACCGCGCGCGCCAGACGCACCTTAAGCTCTTTTAAAGTCACCTCGTTAGAATTTTTTACAAAGACCCCCGCCGGGATCTTTCCCATGTACCGCGTTGACCCATGAATATTTTTTAAAAATGCGGATAATTGGTCCTTAAAAACCGTATAACAATTGCCACAGCCAAAGCGCCCCTTCTTCTTAAATTCGCTGAAGGTCAACCCGCAAAAATGGCAACAAATACGCCGCTGCGCGGCTTGATCAACCCCATCCAAGAGCGGCCCTAAAAGATTGGAAACACTTAAATTTTCTTTGAATTGGTTAGCTTTATCGCGGGCGCAATCCTGGCAGATATGCATCTCGACCACCTTACCATTGATGATCTCGGTTAAGTGCACACTAGCTGAATTTTTCTGGCAAACATCGCACAACATGGGTTGATTATATCATAAGGAAGCAGCAAGATGATATAGGTAAATAAGGCAGGCGATTATTTTAAATTTACCGATTCTACGCGCAGACACAAGCCGGCGAAATCCGGGCTTTGAAGGAAGGCCGTGGCATCGTCTTCTTTAAATCTCACGCCACCCTGAGCAACGGTAATATCTCGATTTTTAACCCCGGCAAAATCTAACCCGCCCTTAGCCGACACCTGGCCAGAAACCCCAGGAACAGCCCCGCTTGCGCTTTCCGGCAACGCCCTAAACGCTAAAACCTTTCCTCGATCAAGGCCATCTTGGCTTTGTTCCAATCCTCCTTCTTTGTCTTCGCCGCCATAAATCGTAGGGGCCAGGCCCAAACCATCTGCCAAAGCCATTATCGATGTGGAGAAATCAGGATCATCAATCGTCAAATCAGCCATTTTCCTCCCCAACCATGCAGCCGCACGATATGCGCTTTTTAGCAGGCTACCTCCCCGCGACACAACGCTCATCTTAATTGATGGCAACAACTGCCCATACCGCTGCTTACGCGCTTCACGTTCTTTTCCCTTGCGGACCTGCGTCAAATCCGTTACGCTTCTACCCTCCCCGGCCCAACCGCGATCCAAGAACCACTTGGCCATAAACTTCGCCTCTTTCGCGCTAAGGCCAAAGGCTTTCATTGCGGCTTTAGCAATATGGTTACGTTTAGGCCCTAATCTTCCCGCCTCGCCTTTGCTCAACGATCTCCCTGGCTTCATCCGATAAAATCCATCCTCGCCTTTTTCTGTACCTTCACGCAAGCCACCCCAATTGCGATGCGCATAATTAACGGCATCAATAAATCTCGGGGTTAAATATATGCCTGATATTTTAGCCCACAAAACCGGATTTGCCTGTGCTAAATCAATCCGCGTTTGCCCACCACTGCCTAAGTACCACTGGCGATTTTGTTCCCAGTCCCGGGCAATATTTTTACCCCACTCCTGGCGTACCTCTTGAGGCGTAGTCTCTGCTTTTGCGGTCGGTTTAGGGCCATTGACTTTTTTCTCACCGGCTTTAATGTTTTGCACCAACTCTTTATCGGCCAAGTCGCGCACCAGCGTAAAATCACCCTGCTTAGCTTGGGCAATAATATTCTCCAAAACCCGAATGTGCCAATTTCTATCCCCTTTACGCATCACCCAACGCATCGCGAGCATTACCGAATCCAAATAGAGCTCATAAGAAATATCACCGGAAAGATCCTTAATAATGCTTTCGGCTTTTACCTCATCTTTCTCAACCAGAGCTTCTACTGCCGTATGCAAAGCAGCCCGAAAAGCGATCTGTTCACGCCGGGCAGCACGAACCGCTTCATCCTGATCCCTACCCATTACCTTAGCTTCCATCAAATCTCTAATATCGTTTGGCATAAGCACGCCTTCACCTATCTCGGATTTTAACGTCTCTAATTTTTCTCTGATCGCACCCAGCCATGCCGTACTACCGCGCTTGCTCTCAGGCGGCATTTGCACCTCATCATGTGCGCGCCAAATCGCGTGAGCGATCTTATCTTTAGCCTGAGCGAGGGTAAGGCCTTCTTTGCCATTACTTTCTTTTAAAGTTTTATCTACCAGCCGTTGGGCTGCCGCCTGCCAAAGCAGATCGCCCAAAACTCTTTGGGCATCCGCCCGGTTTTTGGCTTTTTCCTCCCTTACCTCTTCGCTCTCTGTTTCTTGTTTTCCTTTTACTACAGCATCTAGAGTCTCCTGAAATAATTGTTTTTCTGCCTCTTTGGCCTTTAACTCGCGTCGCAACCTTAGCTCATCTGACGGCATGGAATCGGGCGTCTCCAGCGATGTGCCTTGGGGTTCTTCCGGCTGGGCCGATTCCGCCGCTTCTTGCGCAGAGATATTATTAAAATCATTCACATACGCCTCCAGCACACGCACAAGGCCATCAATAGTATTAGTCCTGGTGCCGACATAACCCGTCATCTGCTCGTCAATAATCCAATTCACAACAATATCCCTTTCCGCATCACTTCTTATCGCCGGTGTTCCCACTACAAGCAAGGTACGAAGCTTTTGTTTAGCCTCAGCAAACCGGGTATCACGTAACAACTCGACAATGGCTCTGGGGCTGTTTTTTGCAATTTCTGCCTGCCGGCGCGTGGAGCGTAACCGCCCTAATTCATCCATTACTATCTGGCCATCTCTCTCACCCGATAAGGGCTCTGCCGGCTTCACGGCTTGCCGCGCTTGACGCGCCGCTAAATACTTCTCGGCATAATCCATTGTTTTATGATCATTGTATTCCTGGACCATGATCATGATTTCCTCAGCCGCGCTAACGTTATTACCGGTTAAAGCATGGTCTTCTACTACATCCATTACCTGCTTTGCCACGCCCGCACGTTTAAGCCTCTCCGGCTCAAGCAAAAGTGATTGTATTGTCCTTGCAGCGCCTTTCTCATCCCGGTAACGCAAAGCCCTGACCGCTTCCATGGCGGTAGAAATATCTTGCCCATCACCCTGAAGCACTGGCTCTGAGTCCAAGCCTTCACCTAAGACCTTAGCCCTCATCAATCTAACAATATCATCTTGGGTTACAATAACCTTTGAGTTTAAAGCTTGAAAAATATAATCTCTTTTAGCTAAAAGCGCGTTACGGCGTACATCATCTTTAAGGCCGGCAATGGGCAGTTTGTGCGCTTTAACCAAAACCGTCGTAAGCCTGCTCCTGGCCGATTCATCCGCGACGCCATATATTGCTACAAAATCCTTTACTATCTGCTGCCAACGTTCGTAGCCCAATATTTCTTTAACCGCGGCCTCCATCTTTTCTCTCTCTGGTTTATTGGTAGATAAATGGTTATCGTTAGCCGGTTCTCTCGGCAAATCTTGCCACACAATATCTCGCCCCTGAGTTTCGGGATATAGTTTCTTAATATCATCGTCGGCTATAATCCCCTTGCCTAACTCCCTACGTAAAATATCAGCACGCGCCTGGATTGCTTCGGCCCGTTCCACACCGGAGCGCATCCTGCCTGACGGCATCGGCACCTGACGATGTACCTGCAAAATAACTCGGGCAAGTTTTTCACTGCCATCGGAACCATCTTTGCTCTTTTTTATTGCCTGAGAAATTTCTAACCAGCGGTAATTGCCTAACGCTTCTTTGGCACGGGAGATAACCGCTACTTGCTGCGCGGTCTCCAATTCCCGGGCGCTATTTCCGGCGCTGCCATCCTCGCGCACCACGGAACCAAATGCCCCTTGAGATAAGCCTCCCGAATCAGTATCCTCATCGACCGTAGGTGCCGGCATCGCATTGTATCGCTCAATAGAACCTCTTATAATATCAACAACACCCTTTATATCTAAAGAAGCATCGACTTTAAATCTATCGCAAATCTGATTTAATATGCGTTCTGCGTAAGCTTTGCGCTGTAAATCGTTATACATACCATCAGACAAATCCGCATCAATAAGTAATTTTGCCGGCAATAAATCAGCAAGGATAAGGATCGCCATCACCAAATCGAAATTACCGTCCTTAATCGATTGCATAATCGTTGTCGCAACATCATTTGTTGCCTTTTCATGCCACCCTTGCGGTAAAGGCCGGTGGATAGCCTCGCGCCACCTGGAATCTCTGGGCACATCCCTCGCCGATTGAGGCGAAATAGCTAAATTCGTTTGCATCTGCGCCACATCCTCTGCCGCCAGATCAACCGTAGATAATCCACTGGTTTCGTCTTGCGCTTGCGCGCTACTCTGCTGAGTGACCAGCGCAGCAGCTCTGATCGCCTTTTCGGTCAATCTTTCACCGCCG
>Ga0265342_10000487_pt1 | contig 42945 bp, 37 predicted proteins | sample 4CB327metaG_FD_203125 | JGI IMG/M metagenome (GOLD analysis project Ga0265342, IMG submission 203125) | Rhizosphere microbial communities from Carex aquatilis grown in University of Washington, Seatle, WA, United States - 4-CB3-27 metaG | ecosystem: Host-associated > Plants > Roots >... | reverse complement strand
GGTAACCGGTCCGCTCGTAGGGAGCCCGAACCTGACATTGAGCAATCTGGTGACACTCGCTGGGGCGATCGGTACGATCAGCAGCAGCGGAACGCTTACCTTGAACGGAGACGTCACGAGTGGAGTGGTAACCAACACAGGAACGGTAGCGGTAGGGGGGAATACCCTAACCGCCACGAGCATAAACGGCGCGGTGACCGTCGGTCCTGCTGGGACGATCAACGCGGCGGGGACGATCACGACGCTGACGGTGACCACCTCGGCGACGCTCAATGGAACGGGTGGCGGGCTCACGGTCACCAGTCCTCTTGTAGGCAGCCCGAACCTGACACTGAGCAACCTGGTGACTTTGGCAGGGGCGATCGGCACGATCAACAACAGCGGGACGTTGACGCAGAGCGGCAACATAGTGAGCGGAGCCATCACGAACGCGGGAACGATAGCGGCGGGCGGGAACACCCTGAGTTTCACGACGATCGCTGGGGCAGGAAATGTAACCACCACAAGCGGTGTGATTGCGGCAAGTGGTGCGGGTGGGACGATAGCGACCCTCACGGTGACGACAGGCGTGACGATCAATGGAGGGGCGGGGATCACGATCACCAACTCGGTGACGGGGAACCTCACGACGAGCGGACTCGTGACGCTGAACGGGCTCACGATAGGGACGATCAACAACACCGGAACTCTGACTCTGAACGGGGACATCACGAGCGGCGTTGTGACGAACACGACGGGAACGGTGGCCGTGGGTGTGAACACGCTGACTGCCACCAGCATCAATGGCGCGGTAACCATTGGAGCGGCGGGGACGATCAGCGCCTCTGGAACCATCACGACGTTGACGGTAACCACCTCGGCGACGCTCAACGGGACGGGAGCCGGGTTGACGGTGACCACCGCGCTCGCTAGCTCCCCGAACATGACCCTGAACGGGCTGGTGACACTCCAGGGCTTGACCATTGGGACGATCAACAACGCAGGAACTCTGACGCTGAATGGGAGCATTACCAGCGGCGCGCTCACCAATTCTGGAACAATAGCGGTAGCAGGCAACACGCTGAGCTTCACGACTGTCGCCGGCGCTGGTGTCGTGACGACGACGAACGGGGTGATCACGGCGAGCGGCACCGGAGGGACGATCGCGACCTTGACGGTGACCACTGGTGCGACGATCAATGGCGGCGGGACAGGGATAACGGTCACCAACGCAGTGACGGGAAACCTCATAACGAGCGGATTTGTGACCCTGAACGGAACGACGATCGGAACGGTGAACAACAGCGGAACACTGGCGTTGAATGCGCCGACAACAATCACCGCGGATCTTGCCGCGGGTACCACTGCTGGTCTGGACATGAATGGCAATGGATTGACGCTCTCGAACGCGGCTGCTCTTTCGGGAAGCATTTTCAACTCGGCCGGCCCGGCGAATTTCCTGGCTTCCGCGGCGATTACCCTGGCCGGCGCAGCGAGCATCTCTACCAGCAACGGTGATGTCACTTTCTCCAATTCGCTGACTTCGCCGACTACGGCATATTCCTTGACGGTAAACAAAGGGTCGGGAACCCTCAGTTTCCTAGGGAGTGTCGGTGTGGGCGCCGGGAACGCTCTCGCCGCTATCACGACTGACGGAGGTGGCAATGCGGACATAAACGGCGGGGCTATAACCACCACGGGAGCGCAAATGTACAATGGTCCGACAAGACTCACGGCGAGCACGGTACTGACGACGACGAACAATAACGTCAGTTTCGGCGCCGCGGTGAGTAGCTCGGCTGTCGGATGGACCTTGACAATCGCCGCTGGCACCGGATCGATCTCATTTGCCTCAACGCTCGGCAGTGTTGGAATACCGCTGGGCGCGCTTCTTTTCACGAGCAATGCCCTGACCTTCGCCGGCGCAGCTAATACGATCCATACGAATAGCACTATTACGATCCAACCCGCTACGACGGGGACGAGCGTCGGAATCGCGGCAGCGGGAGGCACTCTCCAGGTCACGACCTCCGATGTCGCGGCCCTTTCCGCCAGTTGTACGGGGATCACGATAGGGTACGCAGCCGGAACGGCGGCCCTTTCTGTCAACACGGTGACGTTCAACAGCCCGCTGACCCTTCAAGCAAATGGCGGCGGCCTGATAGTCGTGAACGGAACTATCACTACGACGGCGGGTAGCCAGACGTATAACGGTCCCGTTCGGGTAGGTGGGACAAGCACGATTGCCACCTCAGGCGTGAATGTGATCTTCAATGGAACCGTGAATTCGCCGGGAACATTTGGGCTCACCCTCACCAAAGGAGCCGGTACCGTGACCTTTACGGGGATTGTCGGCGGCGTGAATCCCCTCCTGAGCCTCACCACCGACGCCGGGGGAACCATAGCAATCAATACGACGGGGATTTCCACTACAGCGGGACAGACCTACAATGGTCCCGTGCTTCTGGGGGCGAACGCGAATCTATCGAGCGTCGCCGGCCCCATTCTTTTTGTATCGACTGTGGATGGAGCCCAGGCTCTGACGGTGAATTCGGGCTCCGGAACGGCGACATTCAACTCCGCGGTAGGCGGCGGACCGACGCTGATCTCGCTCACCGTATCCTCCACGAATGCCGCTACGAACGCGATTTCTCTTGTCGGCGTGCTGACAACGGGATCGCAGAGCTACACCGGCAAGACCACGCTGAACGGGCCGACGATTAGGAGTACGACAAACGGCGGCGGCGCAACGATCAGCTTTGCGGGGTCCGTGGATCTTGCCGCCGATGTCGGCATTACAACCTTTAACAACGCCATCACCTTTGGCCAGACGGTCGATGGAGGGACAATTACGCTCACACTCACTGCTGGTACGGCAACGGCGATTTTCGCCGGCGCGATCACGATGCCGACAAGCACCATGGTGATCAGTACTGGCACCGTAGACGTCCAGAGCAGCGATTTCACGATTGGAACGCTCACCAATGCGACCGTATTCAAGCTCACCGGCCAGCAGGCAACTCAGACTATTACGACGCCGAACAACGTAAGCGGAACCGTGCAATATTATGGGACGGGCGGTACCATCGGCCTCGACAAGTTCTACAATCTGACTATTGCCGGGCCGGGTACTTTCACTTTGAAACAGCCTATCGCCGTCGGCCCCGCGACCGGTGGTGGGACACTTTTGATTTCCGGCGGGACGCTCGATGTCGATGCTATCAACAGCTACCAAATAACGATTGCCGGCACCTGGACGAACACCGTGGGCACTTCGGGCTTCGCGGCCCACAGCGGGATTGTGTTGCTCACTTCCACCACGCCATCACAGATCTTCACCATCAACGGAAACGGGATAGCCGGTAACACGACGTTCTTTGTTTTCAGGTGCATAGATCCGAATGCGAGTGTTTTATTCCAAGCGGGCTCAACGATATCCATTGCCGCGGGTGGAACCTTCAACGTTGCCGGAACGTCAGGCAACGTGATTGTCCTGAACACTACCTCCGTTGGCACGCATTGGATGATCGACGTGGATCCCGCGGCGTTGGTCGTGATGGCGTGGGTAACCGTCAACTGGTCGGATGCCTCGTTCAACCCCATCGTCATCCCGCTCGACGTTATTGCTGGCGCCCCGCACAATGACATCCAGTGGTTGGACGTCATCCTCGTAACGGCAAGCTCATCGGAGGATGCCGATAATGACGGAAAAATCGACAGAATCCTCGTAACCACTGCCGCTGCCATCAATGATGATTTTTCTGGTTTTACCGCGAAAGTCCCCGGATACACGGTAACGGGCTATGAGGACAGGACTTCTTTCAGCGCCCAATTCTACATCTATCTCAAGGACAATACGGATCTATCAACCGGCGCCGTTGCAGGCTGGTCGATTGTCTCCAACTCGACTTTGCTCGACGCTGCTACCCTGCAAAAGCGCGTGTTCATCCAGTCGCCGCCCTATCCGATCGTGGATACGGCTCCCCCGCTCGTTGGATACACGCTCGCCGTTGTGGGGAAACGGGACATCTTCATCCGGTTCTCGGAACCGGTGTATCACGGACCGGGCTTTGCCACACCGATCTCCGTGGCTGATTTCACATACGCGCCCTCTGCCATCAGCAGCCTCACCCCGGTGACCACGGCCGCGGACGGGGTAGGGGTTTCTGAAGCCCTTCTTACGGTAGCCGACACGAACGGAATATCAGCGGATGATGTCGTGGCAGGTACGCTTCTGAGAGTCACGGGACCGCTGATCGACAGGGCCGGTCTCTCCATCGTTCTGCCGGGCTCCGGAGGTCACCGCGTTTCGGACATCGGCCTTGGCTTGCCGGGGAGCTCTCTTTTCGAGCCGGTATGGGCGAGAGACTTGAGCATCAGGCCTGCCACTTCCGGCATCGGATACATCACCGTTTTCGACGGCACGAAATGGTTACGGACGGGAGACGATCTTACCCTCGAGGGGAACATAACCCCGCTGACCACGCTCCCGCTTGCCGGGGACACGCACCTCTCTTACGACATGAATGTCGCCACAACCCTTGAGACGGCAACCGGCCTTTGGCTGCCTCCGATCACACAAGACCTGACGCTCGCCGCCGGCTTCAGCGGGCTTGTGCCGACCATTTGGGACGGCACGAATTTCAAAAATCCAGCCTGGACGACCAACACCGACGCGCGGACGGTCGCGGAGGCGGCGTCGAATCAGTCAAATCTGCGACTGCGGGACTTCGTTATACCAAGTACTGATTCGGAGGACAAGGAAGGGGCAAGAGTGGACTTCCTCTTCTCCATCAAGCAGGGAAGCGCGCTCCTTTATACGGCAAGCGTGCCCAATCCGGCACTTGATGCAAGCTGGTATCGCCACCTCACGACCTGGTCATTCGCGCTGCACACCGTGCAGACTCAGCGCGGGACTGTGTCGATCTTGAACAATGTCATCAATCCGGACAAAGGGGATTCAGCGACGCTTCAATACACGCTTGCGGAAACGGGAGCAGTAACGGTGACGGTCTTTGACTTGGCCGGCACCATCGTGAAGGTCCTCGTGCGTGGGACGGAGGCACCCGGAACATACGAGCAGCTCTGGGACGGTACGAACAACGGTGGGAAAAAGGTGACACGCGGCATCTACTTCATCCGCATCCTGGCGCCCGGCATCGACGAGATCAGGAAGGTTCTGGTCGTCAGATAGAAAAGGGGGTTGTCCAAACAGGGCAGCCCTTCTATTTCCCTGTCACCCGTTCGAATAACGGCAGCTTCGGCAGGTCGGCGTCATGAGCCTTGAGGAGACGGGGGCCTGAAAGCGTCGCGCCGGACCAATAGTCTTTCCAATCGCCCGCCGGCAGGTAGACCGGACGGTGGCGCGCGCCGCGCCTGAGAACCGGTGCGACAAGGAAGCGATCCCCCAGAAGGAACTGATCCCGGACCCCATAGCCTACGCAATCATTCGGGTAGCCGAAGAAGAGGGGTTTCATGATGGGAGTTCCATCTCTGGTCGCCTCCTGGGCCAACTGGTAGATGTACCCGGACAGCTCCCCATGCAGTTTCACGTACTGACGGCAGATGGCGGCCATTCTCTCGCTCAGTCTCCATGGAGCGTAAGAGAATTGCATGATGGGAGGAAGCGCGCTGGCCTGGGTCCATCGCACGAAGAGCTCTTCATCCACAGGTCGCCCTATTTGAAAACCACCGTCCCACCCTCCGCCGATCATGTCGGCGGCTTATCCCGAAGACGCTGCACGAGGCCGAGGCTTTGGGTGAGCAGCAGCGGTCATTTCACGGAAGTCCCGACAACAAGATTGCCCAAATTGGCCTCTCGGCCAAATCAAAGCCCTGAGGTATAATCCGTGCACATACACGAAGCGGGAGGCACGTCATGTACAAGGTCGTTTTGCTGCGCCACGGCGAGAGCATATGGAACAAGGAGAACCTGTTTACCGGCTGGACCGATGTCGATCTGTCCGACAAGGGGAAAGAGGAGGCGAAAGCCGCGGGGCAGCTCCTCAAGAGGGAAGGCTACGTTTTCGACATCGCGTTCACGTCGGTGCTCAAGCGGGCCATTCGGACGTTGTGGTACACGCTGGATGAAACCGACCTCATGTGGATCCCGGTCCATCGCGATTGGCGTCTCAACGAGCGCCACTACGGCGCCCTCCAGGGATTGAACAAGGCGGAAACCGCGGCCAAATACGGCGATGATCAGGTGAAGATCTGGCGGAGAAGCTTCGACGTGCAGCCGCCGGTCCTCGAACCGAAGGATCCGCGACATCCCAGCCATGACCCCCGCTATGCATCACTCAAGCCAAGCGAGATCCCGGCAACGGAATGCCTCAAGGACACCGTGGCCCGATTTTTACCCGCGTGGCGGGATAACATCGCGCCGGAGGTCAAGGCGGGCAAGCGCGTCATCATCGCTGCCCACGGTAACAGCCTGCGCGCGCTCGTGAAGTACCTCGACAACGTCTCCGATAAGGACATCACCGAGCTCAACATCCCCACGGGCGTTCCCCTGGTTTACGAGCTGGACGATTCCCTGAAGCCGATCAAGCACTACTACCTCGGCGATCAGGCGAAGATCGAAGCGGCAATGGCCGCGGTGGCGAGCCAGGGCTCGGCAAAGAAGAAATAGCCGCGGCCAACCCGTAGGTCCCCGCGCAAGCGCGGACGGGATCTGCTAGAACGAGTACTTCACCGTCACCCTGGCTAGGTCGTTGCTCGAATACGAGCCGTAGATAATGGTTGCCCCGGAGCCGGTGAAATCGTAGGAAGCGGCGAGATGGATCTCCGATCGATCGTCAATGTTCCAGGTGAAGATGCCGAAAACCCGGTGCTGGTAAGTGCCGTCCGACGTGCTGTTCGTCCAGTCCAGCACGTACTCGCCCTCGAGCTGGGCACTGCCGGTGGTGTACTCGAACCCGGACACTCCCTCGGCCGAAGCCTTGCCCGCGGCGGGTTTGAGGAGGTCCGTGTCGCCGAGGGTCGTGTAGGCCCAATCGGTCTTGAGCAGGAGATTGCCGCCCGTGGCGAGCGTCAGGTCCGCGCCGAGAAGCGTCGAGCGGTCGAACAGGTAGGAGTGGACTGCGGGATACGGACCCGTGTAGCTGAGAACCACGCCGGTCGGAGTCGATGACTTGGCTCGGTAGTAGGTCAGGCCAATGTCGATGCCTTGCAGCAGATCGAGGGACACATTTGCGTGGCCGCCGTACCCGATGTTGTCCCAGGAGAGATCCGGCGTCTGGTCGAGAGACGCGTCGTGTGTCATCGAGTCCAGTGCAACCTGACTTGGCGTTTCCCAGGGCGATTGCGGCAGTAGTCCTTCGACCCAGTAGGATTGTGCGACGAGGTCGATCGAGAAGAAGCTTCCATTCAGCACGGTCCGCACGAGCGGGAGGGGATCTTTTCGACATCGACGGGAACGCTGTTGTCCCATGGATTCACGACATCACAGGGGGAGACCGCATCCGAAATGCTCCACGCCACAATCTGATTGCCAAGGGAAAAATCAATGGGCCCAGCGAATATCTCCACCCACGCTTCCCCTGGCTTTATCCAGATCGCATTCGTTGCAGGCGAGTATTCCAGGCTGACGCTTCCAAGGTGCTGCGCCCTCGGCGCCGGCACTCCCCAGTACCACCCCAGACGGCCATCGAGGGACCCGGTGAAATCCTGCGCAGAGGCGAATGTAGCGCACAGGATCACCGCGAACGCGCATGCTGAGATCTAGTCCCGGAGTGGCAGGCTCTAGCGAACCTCAGCGGGATCGGCGATGACTGCGAAAGATTTCATTTCTGAGCCGACTTCATGAGCCTTACCAATATCCCTATCATGTTCATTTATATATGATACATGGCAACCATAATATCAAAAGTATAAAAATGAAAAGGAGAGAACGATGAAACGGCTTCTTCTGGTTTGGGTACTCTGTTCGCTCGCACTCACGTCCGCGAGCGCCAGGGGTCTCTACGTGACCCCTTCGGCATCCCTAGACGTAGCGGTCGACAATTACTTGCGCGGGGTTTCGGTGTGCGGGCAAGCCTTCTATGATTTTGGAGGCATTGCGCTCGGGGTGGAGGTAAAGACCGACTATGATACCCTCTTCAACGTCATCAACTTTCCCGTGACCTTTCTCCTTGGATTCGGAAGAGACTTCTGGTTGGGTGTCGGCTACACAATGCCGGCGAGCGCGCCCGAGGTTATTGGCGCCAACGGCATTTCGCATCCCTGGGCATATGGGGGGTTCCCTAATACCTACGCGATGGGCGTGAACGTCTTCAGACTCCCGTTTCCTTTCGGTGCGTTGCTGGCTCAATCCGAAATCAGCTACACGCTCAACACTTCGACAGACCTCGCCAACACTGACTCGTTCGGAATGCTTGCAAGTTTCCTCTACGGCCTCAAGGGTTATATCGGAGTCGGCCTCGAGCTCGGCCCCTAGTTCGGCACATCGGAGGCCAGGCTTGCGGCGTTGACACCCAATTGCGATGAGCTCCTGGTCAAAGTCGGAAACGGTGAGCTCTCTAACCCGGTTGAAATTGCCGGTGTGACCAATAAAGTCGCAATCCACTGCACGGCTCCGACCGCGGCTATGGCCCTCGCCGTCAACAATGAGTTTTCCGCGGCGCGGCTCATGAACAAATCTCTCACAGGCGAGAAAGCCCTCACCTCATCTGAGAAGGTCGTCGCAATCACCGAGAGCCACCACAGCAATTCGCTGACCCCATCCATCATGCCATCCTTGTTTTTCAGCCCTCCGTCTATGGCGAAATCGACCTGGTTTCGCAGGTTCCAACCGGGCATAAGTGGATTCGGAGAAGACATCACGAACCTCAACACCAGGGACTCCAACGCGGTGAAAAACTTCGTGACGACGCCGGATTATTTTGCTCTCTTCAGTGATTCCATGAAAAGCGCGCTCGTGCCATATCCGTCGCTCTTCCGATCCGCTTACCTTGGGGTTATGCAGGATGTGTTTTTTTTGAGCGGCCGCATGGTCAAGCACGTTCAATTAGAAATAATCTTGGGAGGCCTCGATGAGGACGGTCATTCATGCATGTGGAGAGGGAATGGTTACACCCGACCAAACCAAGAGCACGTGAGCCGTCGGACTCGATGTGGGTGTCAGGCCAGCAGCTGGTGCCGTGGCGCATAGCTTACGGTTTCTTAAGGAATCTCAAATAGAAGGCTGCAAACACCATGACTATCCCGATGTTCACTATCAACCGTTCCCAGAATCGATGCCTAAAGAACAGTACATCTACACCGACGACAACGACAATCAAAACCACAATGCAAAGCACGATAAGCACGTTCCTCGTCATTTCAACCTCCCGTTCGAATATGTAGCCAGCCCTGCGAATCCCTTCATCCCTCGCTCCACAACTCGGCGTCTGTAGGAATCTCGGGATCGATCAAGGGATATCCGATGCGCGTGATATTGAGCAGGTGCTTGTAGCTGAGGTTCTCCGAAATGCTGTTGTTTCCCCACGAACCGCAGCCGAGCGTCGTCGATGGGCTAAAGCCGTTGAAGAAGCTTCCCCCATCCGTAATCGCACACGACGCATTCACCACTATCCTGCTCACATCGAGGGCAAGCCCCGCTCGCTCGATATGCTCCGTGTCGTTGGAATGGATGCTCACGGAATGGCCTTTTCCTTCAATGTCCAAGTTGGCCTGAGCGATGTGGATCGCTTCCTCGAAATCGTGGTAGGTGAAGCACGTAAGGATGGGGAACATCTTTTCCTTCCGTAAGGGGCTGTGTGCAGCGGAATTGTCCTCAGGGAGTACAATCATGACGGCACTCGCGGGAATGTATACGCCGGAGGCTCGGGAAATTGCAGCGACGCTCTTGCCCACGAGATCCTTGTTCACAGCGCCCTGAGCGGTGAAAAGCACGCTCAAGAGTTTTGCTCTCTCTCCATCGTCTCGGACGACGTAGCTGTTCTGTTCTTCCAACTCCGCAAGAACTACATTGAACGACTCCTCAGGAACGATGAGCGTCTGCTCGCCCGAGCAGACGAGTCCGTTGTCGAATATCCTTCCCTCGATTACTTTACTCAGCGCATTGCGAAGATCGACACCCCTGTCCAGGATGCATTGTACGTTGCCTTGGCCTACGCCGAAGCTCGGCTTGCCCGAAGAATATGCGGCCCTCACCATCCCCGGCCCGCCGGTGGCGACAACGACATCGGCAAGGCTCATGAGCTTTTGCGTCAGCTCCAGGGTGGGTTCGGCGATAAACTGGATGAGATGGTCCGGAATGCCAAGCGGCAGAAGCGCTTTCTGCCACTCATCGGCAAGGCGTGCCATGCATGCTTTTGCTCTTGGGTGCGGCGCGATAACGATGGAGTTCCTGCCCTTGAGAGCGAACATTGCGTTGCACATGGGCGTCACCGTGGGGTTCGTAACAGGGATAACGGCGGCTACGACGCCCATGGGCTTTGCGATCTCCACGATGCCCGACTTTTCGTCGCGAGAAATGATGCCGATCGATTTCTTGTCCCTGATGCTGTTCCAGATCGTCCGCGCCTTCTCCTTATTTTTCTCCGTCTTGAACGCGCAGTCGCCCATCATGGTCTCTTCAACCGCACAACGCGCCAGCGATTGAGCGTTGTCAAAAACGACCTTGGCTAACTGTTGGACGACGAGATCAACTTGACGTTGGTCGAAATCCCGCTCGAAAAGCACTTGCGCTTGCCGAGCACGATCCACCATCCCTTTTACGTCGATGCCCATGTCAGTTCCCTCGCTCTGATGTGACCCGTAATAAGTGGGTGGCTTTTGCCCTCAGGGTGCCAGATAGTCAAAGACGACTTCGCCGAGATCAAGAGTCAAATCTACTACGAAGTGGAGGGCTGATTTGATGGACAGCACCGGCAGATCCGCCACCGGCGCGAGCGCGTGCGGATGCAGCTCCAGCGAACCCGGCGCGGTCCAGGCCCCCTTGAGGGTCACTTCGGTGGTAAAATATCGTACCAGCTCGCAGATGCGCGTCGTTCCGTCGACATGGGGGATGATTTTCAGTAGGAAATTAGGAGCGGCGAGCGCGGCAGAGACTACGGCATGATCAGCCGCAACATGCTTGTAGCCCATTGTCGCCTTGGCAATCCGCACCTTTCCGTAGTCGAGCGTACCCACCAGCGTGTCGCTGTCCGTCTGGAGCACGGGCAAAGCCAGTTTTTTCGGGAAACCCCACAATTCGCGCCCTCCGGCGATGGGCGGATAATCGTTCAGGTACATGGCGTGAGCATAGTTTCCCTCCACGCCTCGAAAACGCACTGGTATTATCTGGCCGGATTCCGTGTAATCTCCGAAGCCGGTCGAATCGGGCATGCGGATGAACTCGAATTTCACCAACGCCTCGGTAAACTCGAGCGGCTCCGGAACGACCGCGCGCAGCGCGTCAGTATCGGTGCGGTAGGTGATGACGAGGAACTCGCGATTGATGAAGCGATACGGTCCCCTCGGGAATGCCGGGCTCGTAAGCGGCATTGCGAAGGCCGTTGCTTTTACGTCGGCGATTTTCACCTCAGCTCACCGCTCAACGCACATGGCGATACCCATGCCGCCGCCAATGCAGAGGGTCGCCAGCCCCTTTTTTGCCCCGCGGCGTTTCATTTCGTGAAGGAGCGTGACGAGGATGCGCGCTCCCGAGGCGCCGATCGGATGACCGAGGGCAATGGCGCCACCGTTCACATTGACCCGGGCCATGTCGAAGCCAAGTTCCTTGGAAACGGCGAGAGACGGTGCCGCGAAGGCCTCGTTCGCCTCGATGAGATCGAGTTCTGCGATCTTCCAACCGGCGCGGTCCAGTGCAATCTCGACCGCCTGGATCGGGCCCATGCCCATGATCGCTGGGTCGCAACCCACCCAGCAGTAGGAGACAATGCGAGCCATCGGTTCGATTTTCCGCGTCTTCAGCGCATCGGCGCCGGCCATGAGAAGCACGGCCGCGCCGTCGTTGAGGCCTGATGCGTTGCCCGCCGTCACGGTGCCGCCGACCTTGAAGGCGGGTTTGAGCTTTGCGAGGGACTCCACGGTGACTCCGGCGCGGGGGAACTCGTCCTGGTCGAACGTTATGACGTCGCCCTTCTTCTGGGGTATGAGGACGGGAACGATCTCGCTCTTGAAGCGCCCTTCCGCGATTGCCTTTTCAGCCCTGTTTTGCGATTCGGCGGAGAAAGCATCCTGTGCCGCCCTGGTGATTCCGTACCTCTTGGCGACGTTCTCGGCGGTGACGCCCATGTGGTAGCCATTGAAGACATCCCATAGGCCATCCAAGATCATGGAGTCCACGAGGGCGCCATCGCCCATGCGGTATCCCGTCCGCGCCTGCTTGAGCAGGTAGGGCGACTGGCTCATGCTCTCCACGCCTCCCGCCACCACGAGGGACGCATCACCGGCCTTGATGGCTTGGGCCGCAGCCGCCACCGCACGCAGCCCGGATCCGCACACCATATTGATGGTCATTGCGGTTTTCTCCGCGGGGAGGCCGGACCTTACGGCGACCTGCCGCGCGACATTCTGGCCGAGCCCCGATTGGAAGACGCAGCCGAGCAGGACTTCGTCCACGTCGGCGGCCGCGACACCCGTGCGGAGAAGGAGGGCGCGAAGGGCGGTTATTCCCATTTCTACTGCGGAGACCGGCGCGAGGCTTCCGCCGAACTTGCCTATCGCGGTGCGGATCCCATCGGCAATGAATACTTCGTTCATGTCATACCTCCAGGCGTTCAGTCGAGACTCATGCAGTGCGATGTGCTCGTCGTGACCACATCGGCGTCGGTTTTCTCCTGGATCCACTCTGGAGTGTATGGCTTGAACCACTCGAGGAGATGGAACTTTCCACCCCGAACTTCGAAGTATCCCAGATCTGTAACGACTATGGTGACTCTCCCAAAGGCGGTGAGCGGCAGCGTGCAACGGCGCTTGAGCTTCGAGGCGCCTGACTTGTCGAAGTGAGCAGTGGCTGCGACGACGATGTGCGAGCCGGCCGTGAGGTCCATTGCACCTCCCATGCCCGGCACCAACTTGCCCGGGATCTTATAGTTGGCGAGGCTCCCCTCTTGATCCACCTCCAGCACGCCGAGCACTGTATAGTCGACATGTCCGCCGCGGATGATCCCGAAGCTCGTGGCTGAATCGAAGAAGCTGCCGCCGGGAAGGACGGTCACAAAGTCCCCGCCCGCGTTTGTGAGGTCCTTGTCCTCCAGGCCGGGAGCGGGAGTCGGGCCGCGTCCCATCAGGCCGTTCTCGCACTGCAGGATCACGGTGACCTCGCGCGGAACATAGTTCGCCACATGCGTGGGCAACCCGATGCCGAGGTTGACGATGTCACCAGTCTTGAATATACGCGCAATGCGTTTGGCGATGATTTCCTTGCTCTCGACGTACTCGATCACGGCGTGCTCCTATTTCCCGGCCTGCACAAGGTAGTTGACGAAGATCGAGGACGTGTGGACGTCGTCGGGGTCGATCTCCCCTATCTCCACGATCTCCTCCACCTCCGCAATGACCACGGAGCAGGCCGTGGCCATGAGGGGGTTGAAATTGCGCGCCGTCTTGGCGTACCGAAGATTGCCTGCACGATCGCCCTTCTTTGCCTTGACCAGAGCAACATCGCCTGGTAAGGGCAGCTCCAGGAGGAAGGTCTTGTTCGCAATAGTTAGAATTTGCTTCCCCTGCGCGACCTCCGTCCCGATCCCTGTGGGCGTCAAGACACCGCCAAGGCCGTAGCCCGCCGCACGAATGCGCTCCGCAAGCGTGCCCTGTGGGACCAGATCCACAATTGTCTCGCCAGCGTCCATTTGGCGCTGTGATTCAGGGTTCGCGCCGATATGCGAAACGATCATGCGCGAGAATTGCTTGTTCACCACCAGCGGGGCGACGCCGGTTGCCTTTCCCGTCTTCTGGTTCAGGACGGCCGTGTCGTTGCAGACGAGGGTGAGCCCTTTCGTCCCGGCCTTCGCCAGCGCCGCGATGATTGCATTCGGTGACCCGCAGGCGAGGAAGCCCCCGATATGGATTGTCATGCCTTCTTTGACCATAGCCGCAGCTTGGGCGGCCGTGATGATGGGCTTTTGTACCATTCGTGTCCTCCCTCTTCAGATTTTCGTTGCGTCCATGGCCGGACGGCGAATAGTCCCGTGAGGGTGAAAATCGTGATTCTGACCAGCAGACGTCCGTTCGCCAGCGCACATTCAGTCGATGGTTAGGTCCTCATGGCGTGCTCTGGGTTCGAGGCTTGTCGGACGGTGCTTGCTTTCGTTCAGATTGGGCGAAAAGGAACCGCATGATCGAATCCCGATCTTTGTCCGAGAGAGACTCGAATTTCACTCTCATGACCCGCCCCATTCGTGAGTAACGCAGGACACGGGCGAGCATCGTGAGCTTGGTCATCTGGAGAGAGAAGGACATCTCCAGAAGATCGCCTTCCTCGAATCGTCCCTTTGGATTTTGAAAGCTCGCGCCTCCACCTCCCAGATCGATGAGGTGAGTCTTGAGCGGCACGGCGCCGACCGAGAACGGCATGATGTAGACGGGAAGGAATTCTCTTCTGCGATAATAATTTCGGCGCTGGTGACGCATGATCTGCGAAGAGTGCTCGATGCGTACGGCATCCTTTTCGATCTCGGAGATCTTGGTAGAAAAAGAAAAAATGCCAGCCGCGTTGTGAAAATAGGCGGTGAGCTTCAAGTCTTTCGTTAGGAACGGGGTGCCCGAGTCGAGCTTTACAAGCATTGTCGTAAGCCCTTGCGCAAGGATCGTGCCTCCGAAGCGGGCCTTCGATCCTGCGACGAGAAGCACCGAGGAGCCCTCGGCCAATTCGGAGCTCGATCCCGGCACCTCCTCTGGCTGCGTGAGGCGGAAGCCGATCTTGAGACGCAGGGCATCGAGGTGGGTTTCTGAATACTGCTCATGCTGGCCCATCTTTCGCGCGCATGCATCGAAGACATGATGGTTGATAAGAAGCGCATGGAGGGATTCTCCCCGGTCGATATAGAGCGATAGCCGCCCAAGAAGAGCGGTCTCTTGGGCGTTCAAGTCGAGCTTGGCAATGAGGTGTTCGAGCATCTCACGCGAATGCGCCGCAATTATCCTGCGCGCTTTGCTCCTTTGCGCAACAAAGTAAATTAAAAAAAAGAGCAAGAGAGCGATCGTGATAAGGAAAACAAAAAGGATATCCAGCCGCGTCTGGACAAATCCCTGGCCGAAGGCCGAGATGAATTGCCCGACGCCTGTCTGATTGGTATACAACATATTGAATTGCCCCTTTTCCCATGGTGCCCGCGTCTTGCGTGGCACTTCTGCGATTCATGGTTGACTCTAGTATGATAATACCGGGTCGTTAGCAATGCCATTCCAAAAAAGACAATGAGTGACAAGGCGGGCGGCAAGAAGAGCTTGCTCGCCGCGGTGTTCATGAAATGTGGTGGGCCTCTGAAAAGTGTCGCTACCCTTGCGGTGCTTGGTGGAGTTTGAGAGCTGGGAAGTCTTAGCTGATGCGGCGGAGCACAACGGTTCAGTCATCTGCTTGCATCGTTAGAGCGGAGAGCTCGCACGAGCCGAAGACTCGGCAGAAGAGATGAATCAGCGTATGCCTACGTCAGGGAACAGCCGGGCGGACTCTTTCTTGACAACCTCATAGCACTCGCACACGCGCGCCTCCAGGCCCGGACGATCCAGCACCGTGATACGGCCATGGCTATAGTGAATCAATCCGGCGCTCTGCAATTTTCCCGCAGCCGCGGTCACGCCTTCGCGCCGTACTCCCAGCATATCGGCGATCAATTCCTGTGTCATGATCAGCTCGTTGGTGGGCAGCCGATCGAGGCTGAGCAGAAGCCAGCGACACAGCTGCTGGTCCACCGTATGGTGACGATTGCATACCGCCGTTTGCGCCATTTGAGCGAACCGGGCCAATATGTAGCGGAATAATAGACGTTGTAGGTCCAATCCGCGATTGAATTCAGATTTGAGTAAATGCCCTTGCACTCGATATGCGTGACCCGCGCTTTGCACCACGGCCCGATTCGGCATTGTATCTCCGCCCATGAAGAGTGCAATGCCCACGATGCCATCGTTGCCGACAACGGCGATCTCGGCGGACGCACCGTCCTCCATGACATAAAGCAATGACACGATGGCGGTAGTGGGAAAATAGGCATGATCCAACTTGTTCTCTGGCTCGAACAAAGCCTTACCAAGGGGAAGGGCTACCAGCTCCAGGTGTGGAGCTAGACGTGCATATTCGGGTTCCGGAAGGGCGGCGAGCAGATGGTTTTGTCGAGATGATCTTAGGGGGCTGCGCATCCGTTTCATGAGCGACCACAGCACGCCGCTCGACATTGAAGCCTATCATTTTTCTGGTGAGGTCGTACATACACGAGGGATTGCGCTTTCTCATCACCACACTTCACAACTCCCATTCTGTGTGCGTTACCACACAGAATTGCATTGCCTGAGCGTCGATTTTTATCGGTAGTTAGGGCTTCAAAAGCGAATGGATAAAGTGTCTGAAGGTGGTCAGCAGCGGGGCGGCATAGTCGAGGAATTCAGAGATTTGGGGAGGCACTCCGTGGGGATCGATTTATCAAACCTTGCTTCAAGTCGGGCGCGTGCCGAAGATCTCATCGCCCTGGTTGTACGCAACGTCATGAGCGAGATTCACTCCATGAAGGGAGTTCTCGGCAGGTCCGCGAACGTAGTCGATTTTGTAAACTTGGAAAAGAGCGCGATCGCTTCGCTTACGAGCATAAAGCGGCTGATCGTCGAAGGATGGATCGAGCCCTTGATAGGGATTCGGCATTCATTGGAATGCGGCCTGCCGGCGCGTCAGGGCCGGGAGGTGCGCATCGGTGTCTTTCCCACGGCGGCAAACCCTCTTCACTGGGCCCATCTGCTCGGAGGGCTTGTTGTGATGGAACGCTTCCACCTGGACAAGGTCATCTTCGTCATCGCCGGGCAGGATTCGCGCAAGCCTGAGATGGCACCGGCGAAGGTCCGTCACTCCATGGCAAAGGAAGTTCTCCATCTTTTCAACCCGTTCTTCGAATACTCCCCCATTGCTCTGGGTACTACAAGCTCGGGAGAGGAGAATCTATTCAAGATTCTCAAGATGAATCCCGCTCAGGCCATTCATGCATTCTATATCGCAGGTGGCGATCATTATCACAGGTTCGATCCCGCGTCCGGCAGCCCCGATACGATCCAGAGACTCGAGGAGGGAATGGCTGTGAAGTCATTTGGCTTCGATGCCCGATTGCATCGGGTATCACCCGTTTTCCTTCACCGGGTGAATGAGGAGAGAGTGATTCCGACATTCCTTGACGTGCACCGCGTGGGGACGCTGCCTCTGCAGACGTCTTCGACGGAAATTCGCTGGGCCCTTGAGGACCGCGGACGCTGGGGTAAGCTCTCCGCGCTTCCGTATGTCGCGCTGGCTTCCATCTGTGGAAACGGCTTGTATCGCGTAGGAGAGTGCAAGGAATTTCTGGACACGCTCCACTCTTCCTCTGGTCGCGTGGTTGATTCTCAAGATGTCACCTTGGAACCTGGACATGCAAGAAGACCGTCCTTCGTCCGTTCTCTCGTTACGCTTCCGTTCGCAGCCCTGCCAGCGCCTAACGCTGCCAATAATCAGTCTCCCACGTGATAGAAGCTCCGTGAATGTTCCGCGAAAACAGATGTCGCATTGGAGGAGTTGTAGATGCCAAAGATGACGGTCAAAGACATTGAGGTTAAGGAGGAGAGGGTATTGGTCCGCGTGGACTTTAATGTTCCCATGAACCATGAAGGGGCGATCACCGACGACACACGCATCCGGGCAAGCATGCCCACGATCAAATATCTGTTGAGCCAGCGCTCGCGAATCATCCTCTGCTCACATTTAGGTAGGCCTGACGGCAAAGTGGTGAAAGAGCTAAGCCTGGCGCCTGCCGGAGTGAGATTGTCAGAGCTCCTCAAGATGCCAGTAGAGACGTTGAATGATTGTATCGGTCAGCAGGTCGAGGCCGCGGTGTCAAACATGCGCGGCGGTACCATTGTGCTGCTTGAAAACCTGCGATTCCATCCACAAGAAGAGGCGAATGAGCCTGAGTTCGCCAAGAAACTATCAAGCCTGGCGGATGTCTATGTCGATGATGCGTTTGGCTCATGTCATCGCAGCCACGCTTCAATAGTGGGGATCGCACGGTACCTGCCCGCCGTATCCGGACTGCTGCTGGAAAAAGAGCTTACGACCTTGAGCCGGTTGACGGGAAATCCAGAGAGGCCCTTTGCCGTCATGATCGGGGGGGCGAAGGTGGCCACGAAGCTCGGGCTTTTGGACAATATTCTGCCAAAGATAGATTCTCTCCTCTTTGGCGGTGGGATGGAAGCCACATTCATTAAGAGTCAGGGCTTCGGCATCGGGGCTTCAGCCGTGGAGAATGACCAGATAGATCATGTGCTGAAACTGAAGATAAAGGTCAAATCCGCTGGTGTTCGGTTGCTGTTTCCAACGGACCTCATCATTGCTCAAAAACTGGAAGCTGGCTCACCCTTCAGGATAGTTTCGATAGATCAGATTCCTGAGGGATGGTTGATAGCTGATGTCGGGCCTGAAACAATCAAAGCATTCACCAGGGAGCTGAATCGAAGCAGGACTGTTTTCTGGAACGGGCCCTTGGGAGTATTTGAGATTCCCGATTTTGCCAAGGGAACGCGAAGCATGGCCGCGGCGCTTGCCGAACTGAATGCGACAACGGTCATCGGAGGAGGCTCAACCGCCGAGGCGGTGGTAGAAATGGGACTGGCGGATAAAATGTCGTTTGTCTCAACCGGCGGTGGGGCTTCACTTGAGTTACTCCAGGGCAAGGTACTCCCCGGAGTAGCCGTATTGAAGGATGCGTAACACACGGAACGGAGAAATCCGTCACTTTATACTCATTGAGAGAGCGTGGTGATGGAAACAATAAAGAGCATCAAAGCCGTAGAGATACTCGACTCCCGAGGAAATCCCACTCTCAAGGTGAAGGCAGAGCTTGATGGCGGTTGCTTCGGCGTGGCGGCCGTGCCCTCCGGAGCGAGCCGCGGCAAGCACGAGGCAGTGGAGCTGCGAGACGGCGACGCTTCCCGATTCAACGGTATGGGCGTTCTTAAGGCGGTGTCCAATGTAAACGAAAAGATTGGGCCAGTCATGGTCGGCCTGTCAGCTCTTGACCAGGCGTCAATTGACAAAACGTTGATCGATCTTGATGGAACGGAGAACAAATCCGGCCTCGGTGCTAACGCCATTCTAGGAGTCTCACTGGCCGTCGTCCACGCCGCGGCATCCTGCATAGGAATTCCACTTTTTCGGCACTTGGGCGGAGTGGCTGCACACACGCTGCCCGTGCCCATGATGAATATTCTGAATGGAGGCAAGCACGCCGCCAATTCGACTGATTTCCAGGAGTTCATGATCGTACCTGCTGGTGCGCATAGCTTCAGACAGGCGCTGCAAATGGGGAGTGAAATCTATCACGGTCTGAAAGCGATTCTCAAGGACAAGGGGTTGAAAACGAATGTCGGTGATGAAGGGGGATTCGCACCTTCCCTGAAGATCAATCGGGAAGGAGTTGAACTACTCGTGTCAGCTATCGAAAAGGCTGGATACACTGCCGGCAAAGACTGCTTTATCGCCTTGGATCTCGCGGCCAGCGAGTTCTATCGTGATGGCAAGTACGTCCTTGCTCGAGAAGGAATCTCGTTGAGCACCGATGGAATGATAGAGTACTGCGCTGATCTGGTTTCTCATTATCCGATAATCAGCATCGAAGACGGCCTGGCAGAGGACGACTGGGATGGCTGGCGATTGATGAATGAAAAACTGGGCGCAAAAGTACAATTGGTAGGCGACGATCTGTATGCCACGAATAGAAAACGACTGACCAAAGGAATTCGAGTGGGAGCATCCAACTCCATCCTGATCAAGGTAAACCAGATTGGTACTTTGAGTGAGACTCTCTCTGCGTCCCAAATGGCCCAAAAGGCAGGATGGACCGCAATCGTCAGCCATCGATCCGGCGAGACTGAAGACACGACAATAGCCGATCTGGCCGTCGGGCTTGGTAGCGGACAGATAAAGTCTGGCGCTCCATGCCGTTCGGAGCATACAGCCAAGTACAACCGCCTTCTGACAATAGAGCAGGAATTGGCCTCGGGCGCCCAGTATGCGGGGATTCAGGCTTTCCGCAACAGAGACGGAAATCTCGGCGTGGATGCGTAAGACAGGTGAAACCGTGAGAAAGGTGTAAATCGTACCATGAATATGAAACCTGATCAGCGCACAAAGACCCAGTTATCCATATTCTTTGCTGTCGCGGGTCTCCTCATTTTCCAATTGTTGTTCATGCGCGGTGGCGGCCCCACTGAAGTCGCGTACAGCGACTTCAAAAAAGCGCTTTCAACGGGCAAGGTGCAAGATCTCGTCGTTTCCCCCACGGACATCCAGGGCACCATGGTCGACGCATCCGGACAGCTCACCGCTTTTCATACTTTGCGCGTCGATGAGCCAGACTTCGTGAAACAATTGACCGACAAGGGAGTGAAGTTCACCGGCAAGGCTCAAGGGTCGTTCTTGGGAAGCGTCTTCACGTGGATCCTGCCCGTAGGCATCATGTTTGCCCTGTGGTTTTTCTTCATGAAGCGGAAGGGAGCCGGCATGGGGATGGGCTCGGGCGGTCCGGGCGTGTTGGGAATTGGAAAGAGCAAGGCGAAGCTCGCGGTAGACAGAGGGTCGAATGGAATCACCTTCGGAGATGTCGCGGGAATTGACGAAGCCAAAGAGGAGCTGCAAGACGTCGTTGACTTTCTCAAGACTCCCGATCGCTTCGAGACTCTCGGCGGGAGGATCCCGCGCGGCATCCTCCTGGTTGGCGCCCCGGGAACCGGAAAGACTCTCCTTGCCAAGGCCGTGGCAGGAGAAGCCGACGCGCTTTTTTTCAGCATTTCGGGATCGGAGTTCGTGGAAATGTTCGTCGGCGTCGGGGCCGCGCGCGTTCGCGATCTGTTCTCTCAGGCTTCCGCAAAAGCACCGTGCATCATTTTTATCGACGAGCTGGACGCACTCGGTAAGGCCCGCGGCTTCAGCCCCATGGGGGGGTATGACGAGCGTGAGCAGACCCTGAACCAGCTCCTGACGGAAATGGACGGGTTTGGCGGCCACAAAGGAGTGATTGTCATGGGCGCCACCAATCGCCCGGAAATCCTGGACCCCGCGTTGCTCAGGCCCGGACGTTTTGATCGGCAGGTCGTGGTGGACCGGCCCGATCTGGTGGGCCGTGAAGGCATCCTGAAAGTTCACGCCAAAGGGGTGAAGCTCGGTGCATCGGTGGACCTTCACGTAATTGCCCAGCGTACCCCGGGGTTTGTAGGGGCGGACCTTGCAAATATCGTCAACGAGGCGGCACTCCTTGCGGCTCGGCGGGAGAAGACAGAGGTGTCCCCGGATGAGCTCAGCGAGGCCATCGACCGTGTCGTGGCAGGGCTGGAGAAGAAGAAGCGACTCATCAATCCGCAGGAGAAAAAGATCGTCGCCTTCCACGAGTCGGGGCACGCCGTGGTCTGCCACAGTCTTGATAGCGTGGACGTGGTACAAAGGATTTCCATTGTACCACGTGGCGTGGCCGGACTAGGTTATACCATCCAGCTTCCCACTGAAGACCGCTATTTGGTCACGAAGAAGGAGCTGGAAGAAAAGCTCGCGTCGCTCCTGGGCGGAAGGGTGGCTGAAGAGTTCTTTTTCAATGACGTCTCGACGGGGTCGCAGAATGACCTGTACAGGGCGACGGAAATAGCCCGCGCGATGGTCAAGGAGTATGGGATGAGCACGCGGATGGGGCTCGCTGTTTACGAGCGCCCGCGAAATCCCTTTCTCAATGGAGACTTGTACGGGCCAGTGGAGAGGGACTATTCGGAAAAGTTCGCCGCGGAGATCGATGAGGAAGTGAAGCTCATCCTCGAGCAGGCCCAAACGACCGCGCGCGCCATCGTTGAGGCAAAGCGTGCGACGGTGGAAGCCATCGCCGAGCGCCTCTTAGAGAATGAAGTCATTGAGCGGGAGGAGTTTCTGCGGCTTGCGGAAGGGGCGTCGGAGCAAAGCCCTATCATGGCATAGAAGAACTTCCGTGCTGGGTGGAATTGATTAGGAATAGGCGCCGGATGCCTGCCTGACTTTCAATACGGGGCAAGCCGCCGTCCGCGTCGAGAACTGACAACATTCCCCTCAGCCTCAATGAATGGCTGCCACCGTCGCGGCAGGCCAGCCCTTTCGCAACGCGGCGACGAGACCTGTGGAAATATCGACGGAGAATTCGTAAGTTTTTTCTCCATGTTTGTCGTGGGCGACCACGGAACAATGCGGATTGCCCCGGCCAGTCAGCCATGAGAAAAAGCCCTTCTTTGGGGTCTGCACGGAGACAATCTCGCTTCGTGCTATGGTGAACTCGCTCTCATCTTCATGCTCAGCCGATATGTCCATGTTCATGTATGGCCGCGGGGTGTCGGCAACATATTTGAATCGGAAGGACTTGTCGGTCAGGATGAGAAGCCCTTCATGGCCCGCAGGGTTCCCCCCGTCACGAAACCAGTTGCCCTCGCTCCGGGCCTCGACTTTCTCACCTGTCTCCAACTCGAAAGCCTGCCAGAATTCCGCTATGTGGTCAGCCACGGCTGTGCCTCCTCTGCTCTGCAAAAGCTAACGAAGGTAAAGATCCGCCCTTTTTGATCAGACAGCTGTTTGCCAGCGCACAGATCGCGGATCCTCCAAACCAGTCAGGAGCTGCCTGCGGGCACCCCATCAATGTGCGCCACCGCACAGAAATGAATTGGTCGCTTTTCCAACATTATTCATTGACAAGGCGTTCTGGTACGCGCCGATACAGCGCAAAACGAGTGATCGCTTCATGGCCAGCGACCCCTCATAGCCTCGCATGAGTCTGAGCGAAATGAGACGGAATGAGGAAAGATGGAGCATGTGATGGAAATTAGCCCCCGTGCCGGAAAACTTGCTGATCCGGAAATGTTGGTAAACGTGCCCCGTCTGGTCACGGCCTATTACAACGGGGTTCCCAACCCTTCGGTTTCCTCACAGCGGGTCGTGTTCGGTACATCAGGGCATCGTGGATCGGCGTTTGAGACGGCTTTCAACGAATGGCACATCCTCACGATCTGCCAGGCGATTTGTTTCTATCGAAAGCGGCAGCGCATCGAGGGCCCGCTGTTTCTTGGCGGGGACACACACGCGCTTTCCGTGCCGGCTTGCGCCACAGCGCTTGAGGTGCTGGCCGGAAACGGGGTCGAAGTCATACTCGCGCAAGGGGATGAATACACGCCGACTCCCGTCATCTCGCATGCGATTCTCAACTACAATAATGGGCGAACGACAGGACTTGCTGACGGTATCGTCATCACTCCGTCTCACAATCCGCCGCACGACGGCGGGCTCAAATACAACCCGCCAAACGGCGGACCGGCGGGATCCGCGGTCACCGCGTGGATCGAAGCCAGGGCGAACAAGCTCCTGGAAGCGCGTCTCCGCGGGGTAAGGCGCATATCCTGCGAAAGGGCGCTTGCCTCATCCACGACCCACCGGCACGACTACCTGAGCTCGTATGTCGACGACCTCGAAGGGGTGATCGACATGGATGCCATCCATGGCTCGGGCATAAGGCTGGCGGTGGACCCACTGGGTGGCGCAGGGGTTCACTACTGGGGGGCAATCGCCTCGCGCTACGGGATAGAATTGACCGTACTCAACACAATCGTCGACCCGACCTTCCGCTTCATGACCTTGGATTGGGACGGCCAGATCCGCATGGATCCATCGTCTGCCTACGCGATGCGTGGTGTAATCGATCTGAAGGACCGTTTCGATATAACGCTTGTTTGCGACACGGACCACGACCGCCACGGAATCATCACCAGGAGCGAGGGGCTGCTCCCGCCAAATCACTACCTGTCAGTCGCCATACACTATCTCTTCCAACACAGGCCGGATTGGTCCGCCGTGTCGGCGGTCGGCAAGACAATCGTGAGCAGCCAGATGATCGATCGCGTCAGCGCAAAGCTGGGCCGGAAGCTTTACGAAGTTCCGGTAGGCTTCAAATGGTTCGTGGATGGGCTGCTCGATGGATCGCTCGGCTTTGGAGGTGAAGAGAGCGCCGGGGCTTCCTTTGCCCGTCGGGATGGCAAGGCATGGACGACGGACAAGGACGGAATTATTGCCGCATTGCTCTCGGCGGAGATCACCGCGAAGCTGAACCGCGATCCCGGCGAAATCTACCGTGAGCTCACGCGCGACTTCGGTCAGCCTTCCTACGACCGGGTCGAGGCGCCGGCCACCTCGCTGCAAAAGGAGCTCCTCAAGACGCTTTCCGCACAGCAGGTCAAGGCGAACGAACTGGCTGGGGAGAGAATTCAAGCCATCCTTACCAATGCCCCGGGAAATGGCGAGTCCATAGAGGGATTGAAGGTAACATCCGAGAACGGATGGTTCGCGGCGCGTCCTTCAGGGACGGAGGATATCTACAAGATCTACGCTGAGAGTTTCCTCGGGCCGGATCACGTGCGCCGCATTCTCGAGGAAGCGCAGGGTCTTGTGAACGACGCTCTTCGGGAGACAGCGCCACCCCACACTCTTCAGGGAAAGAAGTCATGAGGAAGCCGAAGAGGACGAATGCAGAGTTGAAATACCTTGTGGCCCTGCTGGCAGACACCGACGGCATGATCCGCGAACGGGCTCGCGAATCGTTGGTGGATACCGGGAAGGGCGCTGTTCTGTCCTTGATAAAGGCGCTGCAAACATCCCCGCTGGATCAAGTCCGATGGGAAGCGGCAAAGGCGCTCGGTGCAATCGATGACACCAGATCAATGCTGCCACTGGTGAATGCGCTCAAGGACAGCAACGACGATGTCGCATGGCTGGCCGCTGAAGGGTTGAGGAAATACAAACGGGACGCTTGGCAGCCTCTGTTGCGGCTCTTGATCAAGCAAGGATCCGAATCGGCCGCTCTTCGCAACGCGGCCCACCATGTCTTCTTGAATCAGGAACCTGAGGGGTTTGAAAAATCGTTTGCCGCGCTCATGAAGGCCCTGGAAACCGTGACGGTACCAGAAGCGGTGGCGGTAGCTGCGTACGAAATGCTCAAGGCAATGAAGGATAGCCAATGAGCGCACATCTACGAGACGGCCGGTGGCTCAAAGATCCTTCGACCGCCGACATCGAAGGGTTTGATACTCTGGCTGAGCTGGCCCTCGATATGCGCTGGTCATGGAATCACGCAACAGACGAAGTCTGGCGACAACTTGACCCCGTGCTGTGGGACCTGACTCATCATCCTTGGGACGTCCTGCAAACCGCCTCGCGGGAGAAAGTGAAGAGCGTTCTAACGGATCCCGTCTTCCGAAGAAAGATAGATTCCCTTATCCAGTCCAAAAAGCAGGCAGAGAAGGCACCCGCGTGGTTTCAGCATTCGCATCCAAAGGCTGCCCTGACGTGCGTGGCCTATTTCAGTATGGAGTTCATGTTGAGCGAGTCGCTGCCCATCTATTCGGGAGGTCTCGGCAATGTGGCCGGCGACCAGCTCAAAGCCGCCAGTGACCTGGGCGTTCCGGTAGTCGGAGTGGGGCTGCTCTATCAGCAGGGCTATTTCCGCCAGGCCGTCGACAAGGATGGAGCTCAACTGGCGTTCTACCCCTATAACGATCCTGGACAACTGCCCATCAGGCCGTTGCGACAGCCGAACGGCGAATGGTTGAGGCTGGAAATCAAACTGCCCGGCCGTTCGGTCTGGCTGCGCGCGTGGCAGGCACAGGTAGGAAGGGTGAAGCTCTACCTTCTCGACAGCAACGACGCGGCGAACGCGCCTGTCAACCGCGGGATAACGAGCGAGCTCTACGGGGGAGGGACCGAGCTGCGGCTCCAGCAGGAGCTTGTCCTTGGCATCGGGGGCTGGAGGCTTCTTGCAGCGCTCGGGATTCACCCGGAGGTCTGCCACCTGAATGAAGGGCATGCCGCCTTTGCGGTGCTGGAGCGTGCCTACGGCTTCATGACCGAGACGGATCAACCATTCGAGGTCGCGCTGGCCGTTACGCGGTCGGGCAATCTCTTTACCACCCACACGGCGGTGCCTGCCGGCTTCGATCGATTTGCTCCCGCTCTTATCGAGCATTACCTCGGCGGGTATGCGGAGAAGAAACTGATGTTGACTCTCCACGATCTTCTCGCTCTCGGCCGCCAGAATGCGCATGACGATTCTGAAAGTTTCAACATGGCGTTCCTCGCCATCCGCGGCAGCGGGGCGGTGAATGGCGTGAGCCAATTGCACGGGAAAGTGAGCCGTCATCTCTTCGAAGATCTGTTCCCCCAGTGGCCGGAATCCGAAGTACCCATCGGGCACGTGACAAATGGAGTCCATATGCCGACTTGGGATTCAGCCGAAGCGGACGATCTTTGGACGGAGGCATGTGGAAAGCACCGCTGGCTTGGAGAAACGGAATCCTTGGAGCAGGACGTTCGTCGCATCACTACCGCCAGATTGTGGAAATTCCGTTCCGCCGCAAGCGCATCTCTAGTCGAATATGCCAGGACACAACTGTCCGTGGAGCTCACCGCCTCCGGCGCGACGGCCGCGGCGGTCGACGAGGCGAAGCATCTCTTCGATCCCCGCGCGCTCACGTTGGGTTTTGCGCGCCGCTTTGCTACCTACAAGAGACCCAATCTTCTGTTGCACGATCCAGGTCGGCTGCTTCGGCTGTTGTCCAATCCAGAGCGCCCAGTGCAGCTCATCATGGCGGGCAAAGCCCATCCGGCGGACAAGACGGGGCAGTCACTGATTCAGGAATGGGTCCGATTCATTCGGCGACCCGAAGCGCGCCCGCACGTGATCTTTCTCAGCGACTACGACATGCTGCTGGCCGAGCGCCTGGTGCAGGGGGTGGACGTGTGGATCAATACGCCGCGACGACCCTGGGAGGCGAGCGGAACGAGCGGAATGAAAGTGCTCGTCAACGGCGGTATCAACCTCTCGGAATTGGACGGATGGTGGGCGGAGGCATACACGCCTGAAGTAGGGTGGGCGTTGGGGGACGGCCGGGAGCACGGCGATGATCCCGCATGGGATGCTGCCGAAGCCGACGAGCTCTACGATGTGCTCGAACGCGAAGTGATCCCTGAGTTCTACGATAGAAGCGAAAATGGCATTCCCACCGCGTGGGTTAGACGGATGCGGGAAAGCATGGCGCGGCTCACGCCGCGTTTCTCCGCGGATCGCACCGTGCGCGAATACACGGAGAAGCACTACCTCCCGTCCGCGGCTGCCTATCGTGAGCGTGCCGGTGATAAGGGCGGGGCGGGCAGAAGAATCGTCGATTGGCTTCATTCAGTGAGCCGGACATGGAGCTCGTTGCGCTTTGGGGACGTGCGGGTCGAAACATCGGAAGCCTCCCATGTGTTTGAAGTCGAAATCTTTACCAACGATTTCGACCCGAATGCGATGCGCGTTGAGCTCTACGCGGACGGAATTGACGGCAACGATCCGGTACGGGAAGAAATGAAAAGTGTGGGACCGCCCCCTGGAGCATCACGCGGCCGCCTCTATCGCGCAACGGTACCCACCGCGCGTGCGGCCAAAGATTACACGGCGCGGGTGATGCCGTATTACGATGGCGTGGCGGTTCCTTTGGAGGCGGTGGAAATCCTGTGGCAGCGATGACGCGTCATTCAACTCCAAGGGCATTGGAGAGGACCGACATTCGGGTCGGCGTGCCACTGCCGCTGGGAACTTCTCCTCATGGCGGAGGAGTGAACTTTGCGCTTACGAGCCGACATGCCAGTCACATTCGGCTGGAGCTTTTCGATCATCCCGAGGATTCGACGGCCGCACGAGTGATCGACTTGGATCCCACGCGAAACCGCACCGGCGACGTGTGGCATGTTTGCGTTGAGGGGATTCGTCCCGGCCAACTCTATGCCTACCGGGTGGACGGCCCGTACAAGCCGGCGGACGGACATCGCTTCAATTTCCACAAGCTTCTCCTGGACCCTTTTGCAACCGCCATCACGCCGCGGCCCAACTGGGACTTCGCCCCGGCTCGGGGGGACGATCCGTCCAAATCCGAGAAAGACTCGATGTCGGTGGTCGATGATGCCGGTGCCATGCCCAAATGCGTATTCACGCAAGAGCATTTTCACTGGCACGGGGATCGCCCTCCGCGCCATCCGTGGTCGGAAACGATCATTTATGAAACGCATGTACGTGGCTTCACCGTCAATCCAAACTCCGGGGTGGAGCATCCCGGCACCTACCGAGGTCTGACCGAAAAAACCCCCTACTTCAAGGAGCTCGGCGTAACCGCCGTTGAGCTGATGCCCGTGCAGGAGTTCAACGAATGTTCTCTCACCCGCAGGAACCCTGAAGCGAGTCAGCCGCTCAAGAATTACTGGGGCTACGATCCCGTGTCCTTTTTTGCGCCCAAAGCGACGTATAGCAGCTTGAAAGGTATAGGTCAGCAGAAGCTGGAGTTCAAGGAAATGGTCCGGGCATTCCACGATGCGGGCATCGAAGTAATCCTGGACATGGTATTCAACCATACTGCTGAAGGAAACGAACGGGGACCGACCTTCTGTTACCGTGGAATTGACAACTCGATCTTCTACATGCTTGCGGATGACAAACGGGGCTACAGGGACTACACGGGGACAGGCAACACCATCAATGCCAACCACCCGGTAGTGCGGGACCATATCCTGGACGCACTCCGTTACTGGGTGGTCGAGCTGCATGTCGATGGCTTTCGCTTTGACCTTGCCGCGGTGCTCGGTCGTGGCCGTTCTGGAAAGCTGCTCGCCGATGCACCGCTTTTAGAGCGCATCGCGGAGGATCCGATCCTCAGGGACGTAAGGATCATCGCCGAGGCGTGGGATGCGGCTGGAGCGTATGAGGTTGGGAGCTTCTCCGAACGTCGCTGGGCGGAGTGGAACGGCCGCTTCCGTGACGATGTCCGCCGGTTCTGGCGGAGTGATGACGGGATGCTCGGCTTGTCTGCCAACCGCATCTGCGGCAGCGCCGACATTTATAGCAAATCGGGCAAGGGCCCCGAGAGCAGCATCAATTTCGTCACCTGTCACGACGGTTTCACGTTGAACGACCTGGTGAGCTATCGTGACAAACATAATGAGGCAAATGGCGAAAATGGTCGCGACGGCTCGGATGCCAACTTCAGCGAGAACAACGGAATCGAAGGGGAGACATCGGACGCTGGAATCGAGTCTGCCCGGAAGCGCCAAATCAAGAACCTCCTGCTGACCCTTTTTATCTCCCGTGGAGTGCCCATGCTGCTTGGAGGAGAAGAGTTTCGCCGGACGCAGGGCGGCAATAACAACGCCTTCTGCCAGGACAACGACACGAGTTGGTATGACTGGAAGCTCCGTGAAGAGCACAGAGAGATTTTCCGCTTTACCCGTGGCATGATTGACTTTCGTCGTTCTCATCCGATTCTGAGCAGGGAACAATTCTACACGGAAGCCGACATCCGTTGGTCGGGCTCAAACGAGGGACTGCCTAACTGGGCCGACCCGAAGGAAAAGCGATGTGCCTGTCTGATCCAAGAAGGCGCGGCGCGCGCACTTTTCCTGATGTTCAATGCCGGTAGCTCAGCGGTGGATTTTCACCTGCCCCCACTCGTGCCTGAGGCTCAGTGGCATGTGGCTGCCGACACCTCCCGAATTACGCCGAACGATCTGTATGCCGTGGGCGAGGAGCCGGTTTGGAAAGATCCGCGAACCTACAACATGGCTCCCCGGTCGAGCGCCATACTTTTGGCTCAGACGGCGTCGACGTCTCTGAAGGCAGAGAGCCATCACAGTGCGAAAAAATGAAATCTTCTTTATGAATCTGCCATCGGCGCGCGGTCCGCCGAAAGAATGATCGCCCAGGGGCGGAAGGCTTGTTGGAATCTGTGCAAAAGGCATCGCGGAGCAATCATGAATATGAATTCGAATAACGAAGGGAAGGTTGAAAATAATGTTGTACAAAGCCAAGACGCTATTAGGTCATACTTTGCACAGTCTGGACGGAGAATTGGGCAAAGTCAAAGACCTCTACTTCGATGATCGGCACTGGGCAATTCGCTATCTGGTCGCCGATACGGGAGACTGGCTTACCGGCAGACAGGTTTTGATTTCGCCCTATGCGCTGGGATCGGTGAATGAAAAAGATCATAAGATCCGGATCGATTTGACTAAAAAACAGATCGAGGGCAGTCCAGCCGTGAGCACCGATCAACCGGTCTCGCGGCAATTCGAGCGGTCATACTATACATATTATGGATGGCCGGCGTATTGGACTGGCTCATACGCGTGGGGGGCCATTCCGACGCTTATTCCTCTCAGCGAAAAAGCCAGTGCATTCAACCCGGGTGGAAAAGAATGGGATGCGCACTTGCGCAGCACGTCCGCCGTGGCTGGCTATAACATCCATGCCTCGGACGGCGAAATCGGCCACGTCGAGGATTTTGTGATCGATGATCAGACGTGGGCGATTCGATACTTGGTTGTTAATACGCGGAACTGGTGGCCAGGGAAAAAGGTTCTGATTTCACCACAATGGATCGAGCGTGTGAGCTGGGACGTGTCGAAAGTATTCGTCAATCTCACCCGCGACGCAATAAAGCAGTCGCCGGAATACCCGGAGTCGAGCCTGCTGACCCGGGATTATGAGACCAGACTCCATGGACATTACAATCGGGAGGGATACTGGATCGCTGAATCGGCTGCCAAGGCGCCGTCCCACCAGTAAGGCGTTGTTGCATGGTGGATAACGCGAATTCCTCAAATACCGGCGTGGTGATGGCAGTGCGGGGCAGCGTCGTTGATATTCGCTTCGACAGCCATTTGCCATCGATCTACTCGCTGCTGCACGCAAAGGATGGCAAAATCGCCATCGAGGTTCTCTCTCAATTGGACGCGCGCAGCGTCCGTGGAATCGCACTTACTCCCACCCAGGGACTCGCCCGCGGCGTGATGGTGGAAAACAGCGGAGGACCGTTGAAGGCGCCGGTCGGCAAGGGGATTCTCTCGCGGATGTTCGACGCTTTCGGGAACGTCATCGACCGACAAGCGTCGCCCACAGATGTCCAATGGCGTTCGGTTCATCAAGCCCCGCCGGCGTTATCCCGGCGTTCCACCAAGTCCGAGATCTTTGAGACGGGCATCAAGGTCATCGATGTACTGGTACCTCTGGAGCGCGGAGGCAAGGCGGGGTTGTTTGGAGGGGCGGGGGTGGGCAAGACGGTACTGCTCACCGAAATGATTCACAATATGATCGGGCACCAGGAAGGGGTCAGCATTTTTTGCGGAATTGGAGAAAGGTGCCGTGAAGGCGAGGAGCTGTACCGTGAAATGAAAGAGGCGGGAGTGCTGCCGAACATGGTGATGGTATTTGGGCAGATGAATGAACCGCCGGGGAGCAGGTTTCGCGTAGGTCTGGCGGCGCTTACCATGGCTGAGTATTTCCGCGATGACGAGCATCGCGATGTACTGCTGCTGATTGATAACATTTTCCGATTCATTCAAGCCGGCATGGAGGTGTCTGGCTTGATGGGGCAGATGCCTTCTCGGTTGGGCTATCAGCCAACAATAGGCACGGAGCTGTCGCGGCTTGAGGAACGCATCGCGAACACCGACGCCGGAGCCATCACCTCCATTCAAGCAGTGTACGTCCCGGCGGACGATCTAACCGACCCGGCGGCAGTGCACACGTTTTCACATCTGTCGGCGTCCATCGTTCTTTCGCGCAAGAGAGCGAGTGAAGGACTCTATCCGGCAATCGATCTCCTGCAATCCAACTCAAAAATGGCAACCCCCAGCATCGTTGGCGAACGACATTATCTTCTTGCACAGGAAATCAGGCGGACTATGGCGCAGTACGAAGATCTGAAGGACGTCATCGCCATGCTGGGCCTCGAACAGTTGGCGCCAGAGGACCGCAAGGTTGTCGCACGCGCCCGGCGATTGGAACGGTTCCTCACGCAGCCGTTCTTTACCACCGAGCAGTTCAGCGGCATTAAGGGAAAACTTGTCAGTCTCAAAGATTCCCTCGATGGTTGCGAGCGCATCTTGCACGATGAGTTCAAAGACTACCCTGAAGGCGCGCTCTATATGATCGGGGCTATTGACGAAGCGAAGACAAAAGCCCTTCCTGACAAGCCATCCGCCAAATCCGAGCCAAAGCCGAAACCGGAGGTGGAGAATGCCCGAAGCGACAAAAATGAATCTTAAAGTCCTCCTGCCGTTTGGAATATTTGCCGAGAAAACAGGAGTCTCGCGCATCGTTGCGGAGACTCACCAGGGTTCGTTTGGACTCTTGCCGCACCGGCTGGACTGCGTTGCGGCTCTTGCTCCTGGGATATTGACGTATCAGATCGAGGCCGCGGGCGAAGTCTACGTGGCCGTTGATGAAGGGGTGCTCGTGAAGACCGGCATGGACGTCCTTGTCTCCGTGCGCAACGCAATTGGTGGAAGCGACCTCAGCCAACTGCGTGAGGCGGTAGAGAAGCAGTTCATGAACCTGAATGAACGGGAAAAGAACGTCAGCACGGTGATGGCAAAAATGGAGACCAGCTTTATTCGCCGTCTGGCGCAGTTGCACAATGAGTGACAAGCCTGGAATGAACGACCCGAAAAAAAGCCCAGAGCTCAGCCGGGAAGTGGGCGCAAAGGTCGCACAGAAGCTGAGGGCACGGCGCGACGCCTCACAGGGTGTCTGGTTCGGCTTAGGCATGATGGGAATGATCGGCTGGTCTGTAGTGGTTCCAACCCTGGCCGGCGCGGGGATCGGCGTCTGGCTGGACAATCGCCACCCCGGAAGTCACTCCTGGACACTGATGCTGTTGTTCATCGGATTGGTCACGGGTTGTTTGATTGCCTGGCATTGGGTGTCGAAAGAAGGCAAGGAGATACGAGAAGAACAGGAGGACAAGGGTGAATGAAATACTGAAGCTCGTTCTTGCATTACCAAGCGGCGTACTGATCGGGGCGATTTTTTTCGGCGGTTTGTGGTGGACGGTGAAGAAGGGGGCTGGTTCCAAGCGGCCCGCGCTGTGGTTTTTCGGCAGCTTGTTGACACGAACGACCATTGTTCTGGCTGGTTTTTACTTGATAGGGCGTGACAATTGGGAACGGCTGCTGCTCTGTCTTCTTGGCTTCATCATCGCGCGCACGATCATGATGCAGATCACCCGAACGGGGGTGAAGCCGCATCGATTGGACCGGGAGGCCCCTCATGCGCCTTAGCCCGGATGAGATGATCTTCTGGCAACACGGCTTCATCAAGCTCAATGCCACCATCGCGTTTACGTGGGGACTCATGCTCGTACTGGCTGTCGGCTCAAAGCTAGTCACTCGAAAGCTGTCCAAAGGTCTGAAACGCTCCCGCTGGCAGGACCTTCTGGAAATAATAGTCATTGGTATACAAAACCAGATCAAGGAAGTAGGTCTGAAGAAGCCGGAGAAGTATATCGGTTTTCTGGGCACGCTCTTTCTGTTCCTCGCACTATCGAGTGTTTGCACCATCATTCCGGGCTTTGAGCCGCCAACTGCCTCGCTTTCGACCACGACGGCCCTTGCGCTGTGTGTGTTTGTAGCCGTGCCGTTCTTCGGCATTGTGGAGCAAGGAATAGGCAAATACCTCAAGTCCTATCTGAAGCCGACATTCATCATGCTTCCCTTCAACATAATCAGCGAATTTTCACGCACGCTGGCACTAGCCGTGCGTCTGTTCGGCAACATGATGAGCGGGGCGATGATCGTCGCCATCCTGCTCACCATTGTGCCCTTCATCTTCCCGATCATCATGACGGCACTCGGTCTGCTCACGGGCATGGTGCAGGCCTATATCTTCAGTATCCTTGCCGCGGTTTATATCGCAGCCGCCACCCGGGTCGCCAAGCCCAAAGCCAAGCCCGCACCCGAGGCACAATCTTGAAGCTTGAATTGAGATTACAAAAGGAGACGGTATGGACAACATGACTCTCATAGCGATTGCATCAATTGTCATCGCCGGCATCACCACCGGTTTCGGGACAATGGGACCCGCGCTTGCTGAAGGGAGGGCGGTCGCGACAGCGCTGAGCTCACTAGCCCAGCAGCCTGACGCTTCCGCGACGATCACACGGACCCTGTTTGTGGGCCTGGCAATGATCGAATCAACCGCGATCTACTGCTTCGTGGTATCCATGATTCTCATATTCGCCAACCCGTTCTGGAACCACGTCATCGCACAAACCGCGGGGAAGTAGCCAATGCTCATCGATTGGTTCACGGTCGGCGCACAAGCTCTCAACTTTCTCATCCTGGTATGGCTGATGAAGCGCTTTCTCTACAAACCCGTCCTCCGCGCCATTAATGAGCGGGAGAAGCGTATCGCGGCGGAACTGGCGGACGCCGACACCAGGAAGGCTGAAGCAAAGAAGGAAAGCGACGAGTTCAGGCTCAAAAATGAGCAGTTTGATCAGCAACGCGCAGGGCTACTGAGCAAGGCGAAGGAGGAGGCGATTGCCGAAGGTACGCGGTTGACGGAGGAAGCGCGAAAGACCGCTGCCGCTCTGAGCTTGAAACACCAGGAGGCGCTTGAAATTGAAGGACATAACCTTCATCAGGCAATCGCTCGTCGGACCCAGAAGGAGGTATTTGCCATCACGCGAAAGGCGTTGACGGATCTCGCCACTACAGGTCTGGAAGAACGCTTGGGCGAGGTGTTCACTCGCCGCGTGCGAGGGATGGGGGCCCAGCCCAAGAAACAGCTTGCCGAGGCCATTCGGACGGCGTCTGACCCCGTGATCGTGCGAAGTGCGTTCGACCTGCCGACGCCGCAGCGTTCCGCGATACAACAGGCCCTCAATGAAACATTCTCCGCCGAGATCCACGTCCAATTCGAGACCGCGCCAGACCTCATCAGCGGCATCGAGCTTACAGCGAATGGGCAAAAACTGGCGTGGAGCATCGCAGAGTATCTGACATCAATGGAAAAGAGCGTCGATAATCTTCTGAAAGAGAAGGACAAGTCTGAATCTAGTGCCAGAACATCATCCGGCTTAAGGTCACAGATTGCTCAGCGCGCTTATGAATTGTACGAGAAGCATGGCAGCAAGGGCAATTCGTCAATTCAGGACTGGAGTCAGGCGGAGCAGGAGATTCGGAAAGCAGAAGCCAAACCCAGGGTTGAGCCTGAAGCCAAAGTTGAACCAAAGCCTGAAGCCAAGGCCAAGCCAGAGCCTAAGAGCAACTAAGCATGGAAACCAAGAGCCTCCAAAACGTTTTCGATGAGGCGTTTGCAGAGATAAGCCATGTGAGGGAAACATTCACCCCACAATTGGCACCATTGGAGGTGGGCACGGTCACCAGCGTCGCAACTGGGATCGCCAAGGTGTCCGGTCTTCCTGGCGTTGGTTTTGAAGAACTTGTCACGTTTCCCGGCGACGTGCTCGGGATAGCGTTCAACGTGGACGCTGATGAAATTGGTGTCGTCCTGCTCGGCGAATACGTGAACCTCCATGCTGGAGAGGAAGTCCAGCGTACCGGCCGGGTCATGGACATAGTGGTGGGCGATGAGCTGCTGGGACGCGTCATCGACCCTCTCGGTAGGCCCCTGGATGGCAAGGGCCCGGTCGCCTCCAGCAAGCGCCTGCCTGTTGAACGCCCCGCTCCCCCCATCATGGATCGTGCGCCCGTCACGGTGCCGCTCCAGACCGGCCTCAAAGTCATTGATGCGCTCATTCCCGTTGGGCGCGGCCAGCGCGAGCTGATTCTTGGTGACCGCCAGACGGGCAAGACCGCCATTGCAATAGACACCATCCTCAACCAGCGCGGCGAGAATGTGGTGTGCGTGTATTGTGCCATCGGCCAGCGCGCCTCCGCGGTTGCAAAAGCCGTGGCAACTTTTCGGCAAAAGGGTGCCATGGATTATACAATCGTCGTCGTCACCGAAGGGAACGACCCTCCGGGGCTCGCTTTTATCGCCCCGTACGCCGCGACGAGCATAGCGGAGTCCTTCATGGAAGCGGGCCGGGATGTTCTAATCGTTTACGACGATCTTACTCATCACGCGCGTTCCTACCGCGAGCTCTCTCTCCTCTTGCGGCGTCCCCCGGGTCGCGAAGCGTTTCCCGGCGACATTTTCTATATCCACTCGCGGTTGCTTGAACGTGCGACACACCTGCGTGAAGAGCTCGGCGGAGGCTCCCTTACCGCGCTTCCCATCATCGAAACCGAAGCGCAGGACATTTCCGCCTATATCCCGACCAACTTGATCTCCATCACTGATGGGCAGATCTATCTTTCGCCTTCACTGTTCGAGTTGGGCGCGCTGCCTGCCGTGGATGTCGGGAAATCCGTTTCGCGCGTTGGCGGAAAGGCTCAACGCGCGGCCTACCGCGTGGTGGCCGGTGACCTCAAGCTCGCCTATGCGCAGTTTGAGGAGCTTGAAACCTTCTCCCGATTCGGAGCCCGCCTCGATGAAGATACCCGCAAGATCATAGAGCATGGGCGGCGAATTCGGGCCTGCCTCAAACAGGCGGAGCTCGCGCCGGTACCCGTGCCCGCTCAAATTGCCGTGCTGCTGGCCTTGAGCGCAAAGTTATTTGATGGGGTCCCGCTTGAACAGATGCCGAACGCCGAGCAGGCTCTCCGCAAGGCGGTGGCGGATATACCGGCGGATGTGTGCGATCGATTGATTACCGCGAAAAAGCTGAGCGAGGAAGATCGCAATGCTATTATCGAAATCGCCCGCACGTCACTGGCCTCATTCCAACCGAAACCGGAAACAAAACCTGAAGTTAAGACAGTGCCCAAGCCAGAAGGCAAGGCCGAAAAAAAGCCTGATGCCAAAGCCAAGGTTGAGCCTGAGGCAAAGGCCGAGCAAAAGCCTGACGCCAAGGCCAAGTCTGAACCCAAGGACAAGCAGTGAGCGAGACCACGGCGAGTCTGCGTCGAAAGATCCATGGAGCCGGGGACCTCCAATCCGTCGTTCGCACGATGAAGGCTGTGGCCGCTTCGAGCATCGGACAGTATGAGAAATCAGTGCTCGCGTTGGCTGACTACTATCATACCGTGGAGATTGGGTTGGGTGCATGTTTTCGAAAGAGCGGCCCGGCGCCCCTGAGTTTGAAACACGAAGGGCAAAAAAAAGCGGGAGCCATTGGTGCGGTGGTATTCGGTTCGGACCAGGGGCTTGTAGGCCAATTCAATGATGTGATTGCCGAGTTTGCGGTAAAAGAGCTGGCAGCCTTGCCCGCGCAAGCCAAAGTCTGGGCCGTTGGTGAGCGCGTTCATGCTCGCCTGACGGACGCGGGCCTTTCGTTGGTCGGAGTGTTCAACGTCCCGAGCTCGATCAACGCGGTTACTCCGCTTGTCGGGCAAATTCTTGTGGAAAGTGAGACGCCTCACGGCAAGGACGAAGTCACCGAGCTTCACCTCTTTTACAATCGGCCTACATCCGGGGCGGCATATGAGCCCGTCAGTCAGCGACTTCTGCCGCTGGACGAAAAATGGCGGCATAGGCTGGTCGAGCTTGCCTGGCCGACCGGTAACTTGCCTGAGGTCATGAGCGGCGGAACCACGACCTTACGGGCGTTCATTCGCGAATATCTTTTCGTTTCGCTCTTCCGGGCATGCGCCGAATCCCTCGCGAGCGAAAATGCGAGCCGGCTGGCGGCCATGCAACGCGCAGACAAGAACATCGACGACCTGCTGGAGGAGCTCACGGGAACATTTCATCGTCTGCGCCAGAGTGGGATCGACGAGGAGCTGTTCGATGTCATCTCTGGCTTCGAGGCGCTCGGCGGGGAAAAGAAATGATGCTCGCAGGAGGTACCCTGATGCTCCCCCTCAATAAAACCAAGCTTGTTTGCACCATAGGGCCGGCCTCCGCCTCGCCCGATATCATGCTGCAGATGCTTCTTGCGGGAATGAACATCGCCCGACTCAACTTCGCTCACGGCGTTTTTGCCTGGCATAAGACAGCGATCGACAACCTCCGTCGCACGGCTGCCACTGCGAATAAACGCCTGACGATCATGGCCGATCTACCGGGCCCGAAGATGAGGATCGGGCAGCTAAGGGAAGAGCCCGTCAAGCTGGAGCGCGGCGATTCATTTACACTGACCACGAACGAGATTGTCGGTGATAAGCAGCATGTCTCGGCAAGCTTCTTGCGCTTGCCTGCCGTCGTGGCTCCCGGCAACGTCTTGTTCATTAACGATGGCATTATTCAGCTGGAAGTGGCGAAGGTCGATGGAAAGAACGTCCAATGCCGCGTGCTGGTCGGGGGTGAGCTACGCTCACGCAAGGGGCTGAACCTGCCGGGGATAGAATTGGGGCTCAGCGCGTTTACGCAACACGACCATGACTGCTTGAAATTCGCGCTGGAATGCGGCGTGGATGCGGTCAGCCAGTCTTTTGTGGAGAAGCAATCTGATATTGAGGCGGTGCGGAAGGCGGCGGCGGATTTGGGATACACTCCCTTCATCATTGCCAAGATCGAAAGGGCGGGGGCGCTAGCTCATATCGAAGAGATCCTGAAAGCCGCTGACGGGGTCATGATTGCGCGTGGCGATTTGGGAGTGGAAACACCCATAGAGCACATTGCGGTAATCCAGAAGCAACTGACCAGCAGGGCCAACCTCATTGGGAAGCCAGTAATGACGGCCACTCAAATGCTCGAATCAATGGTGGATCATTACCGCCCAACGCGGGCAGAAGCCACAGACGTTGCAAATGCTATCCTTGACGGTACCGATTGCGTGATGCTTTCCGAGGAATCAGCGATGGGGAAGTTCCCGGTCGAGGCCGTGAAAATGCTCGCCATGATCTCGGCTTCAACCGAGCCATTTCGCGCGCAGGTCCATGTCCGAGAGGTCTTACCCGACTACGATCGCAAGGGTGACACTCATCTGGTGGACCTCATCTCGCGCAACGTACAGCAGACGGTGGCTCATCTCGCCCCGGTAGCGGTTATTGTGCCATCAACGACAGGGTACACCGCTCGGATGATCTCCCGATTCAAACTGCCGGTTTGGATTGCGGCCGTCAGCTCGGAGGAAGCGACCTGTCAGGGACTTCAATTTTCATACGGGGTGTCGCCCGTTCATGCACCCGAGCGACCTCGAGATTGGAACGGATATGGCAGGGATTGGGTGAAAAGCGAAGGCTTGCCACAGGGGTCGTTAGTGCTAGTGGAAGGTCCTTCCCAGCGCAATCCTCAAGCTAACCCGCGTCTGGAAATAATAGATCTAAAACAAATGGCGTCTGACGAGAAGCCGGCGCCAAGCTCAAAGAAGGAGAAGACATGACAAAGACAACCATGAAGGCACTTGTTTTCCATGGCCCCAACAAGCTGACCTTGGAAGATAAGCAAAAGCCGGACATCGAAAAAGAGACTGACGCCGTCGTACGGGTCACCACGACAACCATCTGCGGTACGGATCTCCATATCTTGAAGGGTGACGTGCCGACGGTTACTGACGGACGCACTCTCGGGCACGAAGGGGTAGGAATCGTCGAGAAGGTGGGTTCGGAGGTCACCGGAGTACACGAGGGTGACAAGGTGCTCATATCCCTCATCACCTCTTGTGGAAGGTGCAGCTTCTGCAAGAAAGCAATGTATTCTCACTGTCTCAATGGCGGCTGGCGACTGGGCAATACTCTGGACGGCATGCAGGCGGAATACGTTCGCGTTCCTTACGCGGATAACGGCCTGTACCTTTTGGCACCCGAGGTGGATGAGGAAGCGGCGGTCATGCTCAGCTGCATTCTCCCAACCGGGCTGGAGTGCGGGGCTTTGAACGGGCAGGTGAAGCCGGGCGATGTCGTGGCGGTGATAGGGGCCGGTCCGGTGGGCCTCGCGTCGCTGCTCACGACCCGTCTCTACTCCCCAGCGGAAATCATCATGATCGACCTCGACGACAATCGGCTGAAGGTGGCCAGCTCTTTGGGGGCAACAAGGGTCGTGAACAGTGCAGACGGGAAGGCGGTGGAGCGAATCATGGCGCTGACAAAGACAGCCGGAGTCGATGTGGCCATCGATGCCGTAGGCCTCCCCGCGACATTCGACGTCTGTCAGGCGATTGTCGCCCCGGGGGGGCATATTGCCAATGTGGGCATTCACAGTAAACCGGTTGAGTTCCATATCGAAAAGCTCTGGGCTTCAAATATCACTATCACCACCAGACTGGTAGATGCGGGTTCAACATCCATGCTCCTCACGATGGTTCAATCGGGACGCCTGGAAGCCAAGAAGCTCGTGAGTCACCGTTTCGAGCTGGCAGAGATCCTGAAGGCATACGAAACCTTTGGGAATGCTGCAAAGGAGCGGGCGCTCAAGGTGGTGATCAAGACCGCGAGCGCCGGCAAGAAAGCGTGAAGTGAGTACGTGAGTGAAAGAAATCCAGGGCGGGAGCAGGTAAGTTTCCCAAATGTGGACGCCGCCGTTGCTTCCGCCGACAATGCGCAAAGGATATTTCAAGACTACGGCCTCGAATCGCGCCGGGTCATTATTGATGCCATGCGTGAGGCATCCATTGCCAACGCGGAGCGCTGGGCTCGCATGGCGGTGGATGAGACAAAGATGGGCCGTGCCGAGGATAAGGCGCGAAAGAACCTTATCTGCGCGACACGCACCCCGGGTGTGGAGGACTTGCAGTCACGGGCATATACCGGTGACAAAGGATTGACTCTTATTGAGTTCGCCCCATTTGGTGTTGTGGCTGCCGTCACCCCGTCAAACAATCCCGCGGCGACCATCATCTCCAACTCAATAGGGATACTGGCAGCCGGCAATTCGGTGATCTTTGCGCCGCATCCGGCCGCGACCGCGGTTTGCCAGGAAGTGATGCACGTCCTGGCTTCAGCCGCAGTCGCGGCTGGCGCCCCGGTGGGCCTTATCAGCACGGTGGTTCCCTCCTCTCAGGAAACGGCCCGGGCTCTCCTGTCTCACCCCGGGGTCCACCTCAACATGGTGACGGGCGGCCCTTCCATCGTGAAGGTTGCCATGACGACGGGCAAGATATGCAAGACCATAGCGGCCGGGCCGGGCAACCCTCCCGTGGTCGTTGATGAGACGGCTGATTTCCCAAAGTGCGCCGAGGACATTATTTTTGGGGCCAGCTTCGACAATAACCTCATATGCATAGCGGAAAAGGAGGTCATTGTCGTTGAGGCGGCCAAGCTCCGATTCCTGGAGAGCATGCGGAGGGATCCGAGAGCCTTCGAGCTTTCGGTTGCCCAGATGGACGCGCTTGCAAAGATCGCCATTCTGAAGGGGGGCAAAGGCAGCAAAGAAACGTTAATGAACCGCGACTATGTTGGGCGGGATGCCGTCATTCTCGCCAAAGCCATCGGCCTGGAAATTTCTGGCGATGTGCGACTGTTATGGGGTGAGGTTTCCAACGACCACCCCTTCGTCTGGACCGAACAGCTCATGCCGGTTTTGCCCGTTACATGCGTAAAGGATGTAGACTCCGCAATTGAGTTGGCCTATCTCGCGGAGGCGCGAAATCACCATTCAGCCGCCATGTACTCGACCGATATCGGTAACCTGACCCGCATGGGCCGACGCATGCAGTGCTCTCTTTACGTGAAAAACGCTCCAACCCTTTATGGCGTCGGCTTTGGCGAGGGCTACGCGTCTATGTCCATCGGTACCCCGACCGGAGATGGCATCACGAAAGCCTCCAATTTCGTCAGGCCTCTTCATTGCTGCCTGATAGGATATTCCCGGATTGCCTGAACGCGACAAGCACTCATGATGCACCCTGGTACGTCGTCCCCGCCTATGACGAGGAGAATGCGCGGTCTTGTTCTATGTGCCGTCATTCACAGGGCGGCTGAGAGCAGCCCTGTGAACGACGTGCGCGATATCTACATCATCTGCTTTAGGTTCTTGATGATGCCGGGCACCCCACCACCGTTCCAGATGGCCAGTTTCTCGCCCATGGGTCCAATCTGAACAAAGGTGTCTTGTACCGTGATGCCGTATTTATTCTTGAGATCCGTGCTCTTGTCGTAATCCACTACCACGACATTCACTTTGCCGAGCTTTGCCACGTTAGCGTTGATGTCTTTCATGTCAGCCTGACAGCTGGGGCACCAGTCCGCGGCAAAAAACAGCACGGTAGGGTTTCTGCCGGCCAGCGCCTCCGCGGACATCAAGTCTCTATAGATGACCTTTTTCCCGCTGCTCATGGCGACCCGCAGCCGCATGCCCATTGTGGTGTCAGCGAGCTTGCCTGCCTTCTTGAGTGAGTCATAGCTCATGTCGTCCATCATGGAGTCCGAAGGTGTCATGGTATTTGGTTGCGCCATCATTGAATCAGTCGAACCAGCCTGCGCTGGGGCCATCATTGAGTTGCTGTTGGCGTCAGAGCCAGAGCCTGATGAGCTGCTCATGCTTTGGGCAAACGCCATGACGGCAAGCATTGAAAAGAGCGCCGCAAAAAGGGTTATGCGTTTCATCCAGTCGTACCTCCTCCAATATTCTGCTCTCCGCGTATGCGGAGAGTGTCGGCAGGGCGTTGCTCCCTGTCCTGCCTTTGAGAGAGTACGAATGCGCTATCACGAAACGGTCACGAAAGGATAAGGAGAGTGTTGCTGTTGTTGGCTCGCCACCAGGGCCCCCGACGCAATGTCGGGAACAACAGCACCTTCGGCTATCGAATCCGTGCTTTTCGTCGCTTGAGCCGTGCGCGGTAGGAGCACGTGTACATGGAGCGCAACGAGCTTCTGTGGCGCTCTTGAGAAGCGCCGCCTTTGAAAAGGCGCTTGCTGAGGCCGATTCCGACCTTGCGCACCGGCGGGATAACGTCTCTCGGGACACCGACCTATGAACGCGTAATCACTTTTCGCGTTTTCCGCGAGAGTTGCGCTCGACGGCTTCCCCCGCTTTCCTTGTCAGCAAG